>Ga0307510_10001620_pt1 | contig 24931 bp, 18 predicted proteins | sample 12_EM_MG_FD_207224 | JGI IMG/M metagenome (GOLD analysis project Ga0307510, IMG submission 207224) | Populus trichocarpa ectomycorrhiza microbial communities from riparian zone in the Pacific Northwest, United States - 12_EM | ecosystem: Host-associated > Plants > Roots > Unclassified | place... | reverse complement strand
TCGCGCATCAGGGCGGCCGGGTCGTTGCGGCGGGCGAGGTGGCCGAGCATCTCTACGGCACTGCCGATGGCAGCGAGACCAATGCGGTCGAGGCGCTGGTCACGCGGTTGCGGCGCAAGATCGGCGCCGACGCGGTCGAGACACGGCGCGGCCAGGGGTATCTGCTGGCCGGCGGCGCGGCGTGAGGCGCAGCTCGCTGCGGCTGCGCCTGCTTGGCGGCGCGGCGGTGGCGGTGTTCGCGGCGCTGGCCTTGTGCTGGGCCGGCCTGTCCTGGCTGTTCCACCGCCATGTCGAAGAGCGCGAGGCGGTCGCGCTGACCCATGTCGCCGAGCGCCTCGCCGCCGACGTCAGCCTCGATGCGGCGGGCAAGCCGGTGATCGCCACGCTGCCCGCCGACCCGCGCTTCGATACGCTGGCCAGCGGTTATTACTGGCAGGTGATCGGTTCGGGCGGCACGGCGCAATCGGCGTCTCTATGGGATCAGAACCTGACCGTGCCGCAGGTCGCCGGGGACCGCTGGTCCCGCGCGACGGCGGCGGGACCGTTCGGCCACAGCCTGTTCATGGTGGCGCGCACTGTGCGGCCCGATCCCAATGCGCGTACGGTGCGCATCGCCGTGGCTGAGGACGATGCCGATCTGAAACGGGCGATGCGCGAGTTCGATCGCGAGCTTGCCGCCTCGCTGGCGCTGTTGTGGCTAGTGCTGTCGCTGGCAGGCTGGCTGCAGGTCAGCCTCGGCCTGCGTCCGCTGGCCGGGGTGGGGGAGGCGATCGATCGTTTGCGGCGCAGCCCGGCGGCGCGCCTGCCGGCGGACTACCCGGTCGAGGTCGCGCCGCTGACCGACGCGATCAACGCGCTGGCCGATGCCCGCGAAAACGATCTCGCCCGCGCTCGCCGCCGCGCCGCCGATCTCGCGCATAGCCTCAAGACGCCGCTCGCGGTGCTCGGCGCGCAGAGCCGGCGCGCGCGCGCCGCCGGTGCCGCCGATGCGGCGGACGGGCTCGACCGCGCCATCGCCGCCATGGCGGCCGCGCTTGAAACCGAACTTGCCCGTTCGCGCGCGGCGGCGGTGCGCGGCGCGGTGGCGGGGGAACAGGCCGTCATCGCCGATATCGCGGAACAGGTCGTCGCGGTGCTCGAACGCACCGAGGCGGGCGAGGCGATCGCCTTTTCGGTCGAGATCGACCCTGCGCTGCGCGCGCCCGTCGCGCCGTCCGACCTGGCCGAGATGCTCGGCGCACTGGTCGAAAATGCGGTGCGTCACGGCCACCGCCAGGTCCGGCTGTCGGCGGGGACCGAGGGCGAGATGGTGCGGCTGTCGGTGGAGGATGACGGCCCCGGCCTCGACCCCGCCCGCGCCGCCGCCGCTACCGAACGCGGCCGCCGCCTCGACGAACGCGACGCCGGCCACGGCCTCGGCCTCGCCATCGTGCAGGACCTGATCGAGGCGACCGAAGGCGAAATGACCATGGGCCGTTCTGCCCTGGGTGGCCTGCTGGTCACGCTCGGCTGGGCGCAGGCGGTTTAGAGGAGAAGGGTTGGTTCACGCGAAGGCGCGAAGGCGCGAAGATGTGTCGCCCGTTGCTCGGCCTCGCTTCAGCAAGGCGCTTGGACGTTAGCCCGATGCAGCAGCTGCGCTATCGCGCGATCGACTGCCCCAAACGGGACAACTTCGCGCCTTCGCGCCTTCGCGTGAACCATTCTTCTCTTTGCAAAGCGCGGTGCAGGCGCCCTCACTTGCCGAAATTACGCTGCACCGTCACCCCGACATAGCGCCCGCTGCGCAGGATGCGCTCTTCGCGAAAGGCAACGCCCGACGGGCCACGCAGACCGGTATAGGCGAGGCGGGTGCGTGTCGCCGGGCTGTCGGTCAGGTTCGCGGCAAACACGCGGAAGGTCCATTGCTTGTTCGGCTTGTATTCGACGAACGCGTCGAGGCGGCCGCCGATCCAGTCGGTCTGGACCTCGTCGATCTTGAACTGTTCCTTGCTCTCGCCGATGACGTAATTGACGCCCCAGCGCAGGTGCCAGCGCGACAGGTCATGGGTGATGCCCAGCTTCGCCTCGACCGGCTTGTCCTCGGAAATATGGCGCGACACATGCGTCGTCGGATCGACCACGCGGCTGCGGCGGAGCAGCAGGTCGCCGCTCACCGTCACACCCTTCACACCGAGCGAGTCGAGCGGTAGGGTGAGGTTCGCCTCGAGTTCGTCGCGTCGCCCGCTGCCGATATTGCCGACCGCGTCGAACACCGTGCCGCCGGCCGTTACCGGAATGCGGTCGACGACATTGCTGATCCATTCGCGCCGCGCTGTCAGCACGACCGATCCGCTGCCGAAGCGATGCTCGAACGCTGCCTCGGCGCGCCACAGGGTTTCGGGTTCGAGGTCCTGATTGCCGGCCGTCACCGTGCCGCTGGTCAGCGAGGCGGCGCCGACGAAATCGGCGAAGTCGAGCTGCCCGACTTCGCGCTCGGCGAGCAGCCGCACCGTGTCGTTGCCGCTCACCGACCAGGTGGCCAGCGCGCGCGGCTTGAGGAACGCCAGTGTCTTGACCAGGCTGGAGTCGCCGCTTTGCGCGATGCGCGACATCTCATAGCGCAGGCCCGTTTCGAGGGTCAGCGCGGGGGCAAGGCGCCAGGTCGCGGTGGTGAAGAATTCCGCGCGCTTCTCCTCGACCCGCACCCGCGCATTGGGCAGCGGCACGAAGATTCCGTCCTCGAACAACGCATTGTCGCTGTCGAGTATGTTGATCGCGCCCTCCGCGCCCGCCTCCAGCGACAGCGCGCCGGCCTGGTGGCGCCACACGCCGCGCAGGATCGTCTCGCTGCCGGCCGAATTCTCCACGCTGCGGTCGCTGCCGCCGCCGTCGGAGGAGCCGTCGCGGCCATTGATCTTCGTGCTGCGATAGCTGCCGAGCAGGTCGATCGTGTCGTGCGCGCCGAGTGGGCGGGTATAGTTGATGCCACCTTCGACGACACGCGTATGTTCACGCTCTGAGCCGGTGCCATGGGCGATCGCCGGATAGCGCGTCTCGCTGGTGACGTCGGCGAACATCCGGCTGTCCTTGAACAGCGCGTTTAGCCGCAACGCGCCACCGGCGAGCGGCTGGCGGTACAGCGCGCTGGCCTCGACGACATTGGTGCCCTCGGGCTGGCCGTAATCGACCAGCCGGATCGGCGCGCCGGCCGCATCGTAGCGGTGGCGCGTACCAAAGCCATGCTCGTCGTCGATCTCGCGGTAGAGCGCTGCGGTCAGGTCGAGCGAACGCGCGGGCGAGGCATAGGAAAAGGCCCCGGCGATGCGCGGCGCGGAATAGCCATGACGATAGGTCGCATATTGCGCCTCGGCGCGGCCGCTCAGCGTCGCGCTGCGGTCGCGCACCACATTGGCCATCACCGCAAAGCCCTGCATGTCGACGCCCCCGGCGCCGCTGCGGATCAGCTCGATCCGCGCCACCTGCGCGGCGGGGATGCGCTTGAGGATGTCCGCCAGCGTCTCTTGCTTGCTGCTCGGGCGCTGCCCGTCGATCAGCACATTGCCGCCCGAGCCGGAATAACCGCGCACATCGGCATCGCCCTCGATCAGCCGGAAGCCGGGCAATATCTGGATCATGTCCCAGGCGCTGGTCGGCTGGACGCGTGCGAAATAGCTGGGCTCGAAGGCATTCACGCCGGGATTGGCCTGGGTCTGCGCGGCGACGGGCATGGCGGCGAGGGAAGCGGCCGCCAAAGCGAGGCGGGAAGTGTGGGATATCATGGCTGGCTCCGCTGTGGTCGCCAGCGGTTACGAGGCCGGTCCTGACATCTGCCGCGCAGGGGCTGTCAGGCCCGCGTCAGTTTCAGGTCCGTTATGCAGCGGGAAACGGCACCGATGCCGCAACCTTCCGTCAACCGCGGACCTTAGCGGAATTTACACAGATTGCTGCCAGAGAGCATGTGTCGGAGTATATTCGGTATCGCATTGGCCAGTGTCGCAACCTCGAAGCGAGTCCATCGCAACAACGCCGCCCCCGCCGCGGAGCGGCCGGGGGACAAGCGCGCCTTCATCCGCCTCGGGTTCAGGAGCGCCTCGTTCAAGGTGCGGATGGCGGGTAGCGAGTGCGAGATCCGATTGAAGGATCTGTCACGCGGCGGTGCCTCGGGGCTGATCTGCGAGCCGGTCGGCGTCGGTGACCACCTCGTGCTCGAGTTCGATCGCAAGCATCAGGTCGAGGCCGAAGTGTGCTGGGTGCGCCGCCTGCTGGTCGGCCTGAAATTCACCAACGAGCTGACCCCGCAATTCGTCGAGCGGCTCCACGAACTGTACCGCGCGGCGCGCTGAGCGCCGGCGCGCCTTTTCCGATCAACCAGTCAGTGCCGCGGTCAATGCCAGCATGGGCGGGCTAAAGGCTAGCGGACGCATCAGCGCGACTGCCAGTGTGATGGTGCCGAGACCCCAATAATAAGCCGGGTGAATCTTTCCGCGCGCGACCAGATCATAGATCAGCGCGGCGCTGGCGAAGACCATCACCGCCAGCCATATCGCCCACAGCATCCATGATGGGCCGAGCAGCGGCAGGGGCAGAATGCGTCCCAGTCCCGGCGTCATCACCTGCAGCGCGCCGCACAGCATCAGCCGGCGGTGCCAGTCGCTCTGTTCCCGCATACGTACCCCGGCCCAGGTCAGGCCAGCGAAGACCAGCACGGTCAGCCAGTCCATCACCAGAAAGACATTGGTTTCGAAAAAGGACGGGATGCGATGGTTGATCGCGGACAGCGTGTTGACGCTCAGGCCCACCAGCACCATCCAGCCGACATAGCCGGCCGCGACCATGCCGATCCGCCGGTGCGTCGCGACATCGCCGCGGAACACCAGCGTGTTCTGCGCGACATAGATGCCGAGCCAGCCCATGAAGGTCAGGCCGTGCAGATGCACCCACCAGGGCGAGGCGATGCTCGACCGCCCCATGACGAATTGCAGCACGAACCCGCTGACCACCGTCGCCGCGATCACCACCGACATGATGAAGAAAAAACGCCGGTCCCTGCTGATCGGTGCGCCCCGCACGCCTTCCGCCAATGTTGCCATGATGCTCGCCCCCAACGAAAAATCGTTGCGGCAGGTTATCAAGAGGCCCGGGCCTTCGCCAGTGTCTTTGATCGGCGCTGGAATCCGCTTAGCATGCTCCCATGAGCACCCTCAGCACGCGCCGCCATCAGATGTTCCCGGTGCTCGACGCCGTGCAGATCGAGACCGCCAGCCGCTTCGCCAGCGGCCCGGCGCGGCACTTTGCCGCGGGCGAGACCGTCTATGCGATCGGCGAGGAAGGCGCGCCCGCCTGGCTGGTACTGAAGGGCACGATCGAGGTTTTCCGCCGTGACGGGCTGAGCCACGAAGCGCCCGTCACCACCCATGGCCCTGGCCAGCTCAGCGGCGAGGTCAACCAGCTGGCCGGCCGCCCGTCGATCGCCGCCGGGCGCGCCGGGCGCAAAGGGTGTTCGGCGCTGCCGTTCGACGCGGCGCATCTCCGCGCGCTGATGGTCGGTTCGGCCGATGTCGGCGAGATCATCATGCGCGCTTTGATCCTGCGCCGCGTCGGGCTGATCGAAGAGGGCGGGGCCGGCACGATCCTGATCGGCGTGCCCGGCAGCCCGGAAATCGTCCGGCTGCAGGTTTTCCTGACGCGCGCCGGCTACCCGAATCTGGTGCTCGATGCCGCCGCCGATGGCGAAGGCCATGACATGGTCGAGCGGCTCGGCGTGCTGCCCGACGAGCTGCCGCTGGTGGTCTGCCCCAACGGCGCGCTGCTCCGGCGTCCGGCCGAGGGCGATCTCGCGGCGTGCCTCGGCATGATGCCCGATCTCGACCCGCAGACGATCTATGATGTGGCGATCGTCGGTGCCGGGCCGGCCGGGCTCGCCGCGGCGGTCTATGCCGCGTCGGAAGGCCTGTCGGTGATCGTGCTCGACGAACGCGCCATGGGCGGACAGGCCGGCGCGTCGAGCCGGATCGAGAATTATCTCGGCTTCCCGACCGGCATCTCCGGCCAGGCGCTGGCCGGTCGCGCGTTCAACCAGGCGCTGAAGTTCGGCGCCGAGATCGCCGTGCCGCTGCCGGTGTTGCGGCTCGATTGCGAAGGGTGCGTGGAAAGCGGCGACCCGCTCACGCTCGAACTGGCGGGCGATCGCAGTATCCGCGCCGGCGCGGTGATCATTGCCTCGGGCGCGCGTTATCGCCGCCCGGCGATCGCCGATCTCGCTACGTTCGAGGGCGCGGGCATTTCCTATTGGGCGTCGCCGATCGAGGCGCGGCTGTGCGCCGGCGAGGAGATTGCCCTGGTTGGCGGCGGCAACTCAGCCGGCCAGGCGGTGGTGTTCCTCGCCGGGCATGTGAAGCGGCTGCACCTGTTCGTGCGGCGCGATCTGTCCGAGACGATGTCGCGCTATCTGATCGATCGCATCGCCGCCTTGCCCAATGTCGAGATCCATGTCGGCAGCGAAGTGACTGCGCTGGAGGGCGACCGCGCCGGCGGCCTGACCGGCGCGACCTTCCGCAACATCGCCGACGGCACCACGCACCAATGCCCGCTGCGCCATATGTTCCTGTTCATCGGCGCCGACCCCAATGCCGCCTGGCTCGATGGCTGTGTCGACACCGACGACAATGGCTTCGTCGTTACAGGGACCGGCACCTTGCCGCTGGAGACCAGCCGCCCGGGCGTGTTCGCGATCGGCGACGTCCGCGCCGGCTCGACCAAGCGCGTCGCCGCCGCGGTCGGCGAGGGCGCCGCGGTCGTCGCGCAAATCCACGCCACCATCGCCGCCCGCGCAGGAGATGCATAATGACCGGGGAATGCCGCCACACCGATACCATCCGGCAGGTCACGCCGAGCGCGCGCGGTTGCGAGGAATGCCTGAAGATCGGCAGCCCCTGGGTGCATCTGCGCTTGTGCCGCAGCTGCGGCCATGTCGGCTGCTGCGACGATTCTCCCCTTCGCCACGCAGCCGCGCATTTTCACGCGACGCGCCACCCGATCATCGAAGGCTATGACCCACCCGAGGGCTGGGGCTGGTGTTATGTCGACGAGATCGAGATCGAGCTGCCCGACCAGACCCCGCAATGGGGGCCTATTCCTCGTTATATCTGAAGGGGAGGGGCCCGCCCAAACCCCAACCGTCACCCCGGACTGGTTCCGGGGTCCAACGCGCCTCAAGCGCTAGCGCCGGTGGATGGTTGGACCCCGGAACAAGTCCGGGGTGACGAAGACGAAACAGGCTTAGCTAGCCCCCTCGGCCATCACCTGCGCCACCAGATCCTTGCGGCTCAGCTTGCCGATCATCGTCTTGGGCAGGCTCTCGCGCACCACCACCTGGTCGACATGTTCATGCTTGCCGAGCTGCGGATTGAGCCACGCCGCCAGCGCCGCGCCATCCGCCTCGGCACCTTCATTGAGCGTGACATAGGCCCGCGGATGCTCGCCGCGATACTTGTCGGGCAGGCCGATCACCAGCGCCTCCTTCACGTCCGGATGATGGTGCAGCACCGCCTCGATCTGGCTGGGGAAAACCTTGAAGCCGGACACCGCGATCATGTCTTTCAGCCGGTCGACGATGCGGATGAAGCCGTCCGGGTCGATCGTCCCGACATCGCCGGTGCGCAGCCAGTTTGTGCCTTGCGCATCGCTGACGAACACCTCGGCATCGGCCTCGGGACGGCGCCAGTAACCCTTCATGATCTGCGGGCCCGCCGCGACGATCTCACCCGGCTCGCCCCCGGGCGCGGGCTGGCCCGGGTCGCTCTTGTCGACCAGCCTGACGCGCGTGCCCGGGATCGGCTGCCCGATCGTCCCGGCCTTGCCTTCGCCTTCATAGGGATTGGCCGAGATCACGCCCGAACTCTCCGACAGGCCGTAGCCCTCGACCACCACCGCCCCGGTGACGGCTTCGAACTTCGCCTTCAACTCGGCGGCGAGCGGCGCCCCGCCCGAAATGCACACGCGCAATGACGAGAAGTCGGTCGTGGCAATCTTCGGATGGTCGAGCAGCGCCTGATACATGGTCGGCACCCCGGGCAGCGCGGTCGCTTTCGTCCGCCCGATCGCCGCGAGCACCTGGCCGGCATCGAAGCGCGGCAACATCACGATGCACCCGCCATTGAGCACCGTGCGGTTGAGCACGCAGGTATTGGCGAAGACGTGGAACAGCGGCAGCACGCCGAGGATGCGGTCGGGTGCGGCGGGATGCGGATCGATGCCCATGATCTGCCGCGCATTGGCCGACAGATTCTGGTGCGTCAGCATCGCGCCCTTGGGCACGCCGGTGGTGCCGCCGGTATATTGGATCAGCGCCACGTCCTGGGCCGGGTCGATCGTCGGCGCGGCGAACTTGCCGTCATTGTCGATCAGCGCGGAGAAGGCGGTGATGCGCGCGTCATGCGGCCGGGCAGTGACCTCCTTGCGCTTGAACATGCGGTAGAAGATCGACTTGGCGGCGGGCAAGGCGCCCGCGACCGAGCCGACCACCAGCCGCTCCAGGCTGCTCGCATCGAGCACTTTCAGCGCGGTCGGCAGCAACGCACTGGCCGACAGCGTGAACAGCAGCCTGGTGCCCGAATCCTCGACCTGATGCTCCAGCTCGGCCGCGGTGTAGAGCGGCGAGAAATTGACCGCCGTCGCGCCCAGCTTGAGGATGCCGTAATAGGCCGCGAGATAATGCGGCACATTGGGCAGGAACAGCCCGATCCGGTCGCCCGGCCCATAGCCCATCGCGGCCAGCCCGGCGGCCACCCGGTTCGCGCCATCGGCGGTCTCGGCATAGCTGTAACGCCGGCCGAGGAAATCGATCAGCGGCGCAGTGGCATTGGCGGCGGCGGCGCGATCGAACAGATCGACCATCGACAACGGCGGAAAGGGCGAATCCCACGCCGTCGGGTGGCGATAGGCGCTGCGCCAGGCGGCTTCGGGGGAGTTCATTCAAACGGACGTAAGCAGGCCGCGCGGCCCGCGCAAGTTGCCGCTAGGTAACCTCAGTTGAGGCCCTTGGCCGTCCAGGTGATCAACAGGCGGAAGGCGACCAGCCCGAGATCGACCGCTGCCTTGACCTGATGCGGCGTGCGATCGCCGGCATCGGCGGTGAGGATGTTGATCTCGGCCGACGGGTGACGCACGGCCATGGTCAGCAACGCGGCCGCAGCGATCAGCATTCCGATCTGACGATTGCGCATCCCGACGCACCTCCCGAAGGTGTGGTTTATTAAACCAGTGCGCGGCCCCGGGCAAGGCGCGTAACCGTGACTTTTGTGCGTTCAGCCATTAGGTGCGCCGCATATTGCCCCGTGGTCTAAAGGTAGGACATCGCACTTTGACTGCGACGGTCGTGGTTCGAATCCACGCGGGGCATCCAACCTAGGCCACGCGTCGCAACTGCCCCCGCGCCCGGTCGCGCCCCGCTTCCTTGGCGTCGAACAAGGCCGCGTCGGCGGCGCGGTACAAAGTCTTCCACTCCGCCTCGCGCGTCAGGGGCCCGCGCGCCACGCCGATGCTGGCCGTCACCGTCAGGTCGAACGGCATGCGCGCGGCGCGCAGTCGCGCCAGCACCGTATCGGCCTCGATCGCCCGCCCGGCCGATACGACGATGACGAATTCCTCGCCGCCGAACCGCGCGACCAGCGCGTCGGGCGGCGCCGCCTGGCGCAGGGTGCGCGCCACCACGCGCAGCACCTCGTCGCCGCCGTCATGGCCGATCGTGTCGTTGACGCGCTTGAAATGGTCGATATCGGCCAGCAGCAGCACCTGCTCGCCTTCGCGCCCGATCGCGCGCGTCATGAAGGCGCGGCGGTTGAGCAGCCCGGTCAGCGGGTCGATATCGGCGAGCATCCGCGCGGCCAGTTCCTGCTCGCGTGCCAGGTCGCGGTCGCGGCTCAATTGCTGGATGCGCCAGGCGATGGCGATGCTCGACAGCATCGCCTCCACCGCCATCGCCAGCAGCGTCGAATTGTCGATCCAGAAACTATAGGGCACCAGGCCCAGGCTGTAGAGGCAGCGCACCGCGCCGAACGCGATCGGCGCGCCCCAGGCGAAGGCGAACAGGCCGAGATAGTCGCTGCGCTGCGCCCAGGCATTGTACAGCACCGGCACGATCAGCGCGACGAGTATGGTGAAGCCGACCGTGTAGACGGTGTCGAACAGCTTCAGCTGCCACGGCCCGACCAGCATGATGGCCGTCGCCGCCGCCAGCACCGCCGCCGAGGCGATATGGCTCGCCAGCCGCAATCGCCCGCCGAACACGCGCGGCTCGAAGAAAAAGCGCACGAAGGTGAGGGCGGATACGCCGGCCAGCCCGAGGCACAGATAGTTGCAGCGCAACCTCGTCGTGTTGGCGAGGCCGGGAAAGAACCAGCCGAACGCGCCCGACGATGAGAAATCATAGGCGATCAGCGCCGCCAGCATCACGCAGAAATAGGGCAGGAAATCATATTTCAGCGCCCGCCACAGCGCGAGATTGTAGAGCAGCAGGGCAAAGGCGAAGGCGGCGAACGCGGCATAAAGCGCGCCCATATAGACCTGCTGATGCGCCATGCTGGCCGCGCCGGCGATCGACGGGCCGATCATGATGCCGCGAAGATTCTGCGCGCCCTCGACGTGCCAAAGCACGCGCACGACCGGCGCCGCGCGGTGCGGCAGCCAGCGCTCGACGAACCCGCCGAGCCGGACGTTGCGGCTCGCCTGATAGGCGTCGGTGTGGATCGGGAAGATCGTGCCGTCGCCATACAGCACATGAGCGGTCATCGCTTCCTGCCACACGCTGAGGGTGCGGACGACAAATCGCTTGTCGCTGCCGTCGACCTTGAGCGGCTGGCTGATCAGCCAGAAATCGCCGGGGCCGAACTGCTGCTGCGGGGTGGTGCAGTCGAACCGGCCGGGCTCAGCCAGCAGCGCCCTCGGGGTCATCCCCGGCGCGGCGCGCAGCGTGCACAGCCGCATGGGGATCGAGTCGGCCGGCGCGGCCGCGGCAGGCGTGGCAATGCCACCCAGCACCAGCAGGAGCGCCAGGCAGAACCATAGCCTGGCCCGGAAAACGGAGAACGGTCGCGACACCATGCGCCGGTTCTAACTTCGGATAGCGAAGTATTGGTAAATGCGGGGAAATGGGGTGTTATCGACCCTGTCCTCACCCTTCCCACCCGGCTACGCCGGGCGGGCCCCATCCCTCTCCCATTGGGAGCATCGGGTCGATCATGCCCCCGGCATGATCTGAACAGCGCGGGGCGCTGTTCACCCGATGCTGGAGGGAGGCGCGTAGCGCCGGAAGGGTGAGGGCAGGGGCTTTCGCTACTTCACCTCAACACTTCCCCACCCCAAACAAACTCCCCAGACTCGGCTTGCACCGTTTCTGCGGCTGCGGCCGGTTGCCGCGGTCGTCACCATCCTCGCTGGCGTCGGAACCATCCATCCCCGGCACCCCAATCATCATCATCGTCGTCGCCCGGTAGCGCACCTTCGCGGTCCAGTCCGGATTCCACGGCAGGCGTGGATTGGCCGGGCGTGGCGGATAGGCGAAACTGCGTTCCGGGCCATAGGCATAGAGCGAGGCCATCATGAACTGGCCCGCCGCCGTCTTGACCTCAGCCGGGATGGTGCAGCTGGTCTGGCTCGGCGGCATCACCACCTTCTGGCCGATCAGCCGCGCAACCGTCTCGGGCGAGAGCCAGTCCCACAGCCCGCCGCCGAATTCCTGCCGGCCGGCCGAGGTCCACCACACCATATCGGCATTGTCCTCGCCCATGCTCTTCGCGCCGAACATCCAGGCATAATAGCCCGTCGCCGCCGCCACCGGGTTCCAGTTGAGCAGGGTCGCCCCGCCGCCAAGGCTCGACGAACGCCCGTTGATCGCGGGCATGAAATCCTGGTCGAGCGCGAAGCTCATCTCCGGGCTGTAATTGCCCGCCACCCTGTGCTGGCCGAGCAGCGAGCTGTTGCCCGGCAGCGTGCGCCGGCTCTGGCTGTTGGGCCAGTCGCCGAAGGTGCGGCTGTTGCCGGCGGTCGGCCCGCCCTCGACCGGCACCGCGCCGGAGAACAGCCCGGGCGGGAATTGCCCCTGCGCGACCTTCGAGAAGTCGATGATCACCGGCTGACCCGGTCCGGCATGCGCGCCGCAGCCCCAGAAGATCAGCAAGCGGCCCTTGGGGCGGCGGAAATTCTGCGGCGTCTCGCCCGGCCCCTGCGGGGCGGCGCGGGTCGGCGTTTCCAGCGGCACCGAGGCGCCCAGGCTCATGCCCTGCGGCATGAAATGGTCGGCCCGCGGCCCGCCGGGATTGGGCGCCAGCGTCGAGCCCAGCCGCAGCAGCAACTGGTGCGACACCGTGCCGCCGCCTCCGCCGCCGCCGAACATCGAACGCATCGGGTTGCCGCCGCCCGCGCCGAAACCGGACACGGTCGAGGCATCCATCTGGTACCGCGCCTTGGGCGGGTGCGCGGCTTGCGCGAACAGCCCGGCCGTGCCGAGCGCGGCGACCGTGCAAAGGGCCAGGAACATCAGGCTGTGACGACGCATCTTCACTCTCCCCACATCAGATCGGGGAGCGAAATATCACCACATCAAACGGGCTGGATAGGACAGAAGCGGACTCGGGCGCACGGCGGGCGTGGCTTTTCGCGCCGCCTTCAGTAACCCACTTGCGTCAGCACCAGGTTCGCCTGGGCGAAATTCCGCTGCCCCATCGCCGTCTGCCACGCGGTGAAGACGCCCGGAACATGCCCGGCGAAATGGTGATATTTCAGCCCGCGCACGTTGAGCGCTTCCTCGGTCGCGTCGTGATAATCCTTGTGGAAATCGCGCGCGTCGAGGCCCTGTTCGACCAGCAGCTTGTTCTCGACCTGGCGGATGTTGACCAGTTCCTCGTCGTCGTTGCTCCATTGCCCGATCTCATCGGGATGGACGGCAGCGCGGATCAGCAGATGCTGTGTGCCGCTGGTATTGGCCCCGCGGCGGTTGCGCACGGCATGGCCCAGTTCATGGCCCAGCGTGACCGAGGTCGGGCTCAGCCCCTCGCGCCACGCACCGCCGACGCCGCGCGTCACCACGCGGTTCTCCGAGTCGCGATGGTCGGCGACATAGCCGACGCGCGATCCGGTGCCCTGGTTGAAGGCATATTTCGCGCCGCCGACCTTGATCCCCTTGGGCGGATGGCGCCCGTTCCGGCTGGCGGCATATTCGAACGCCTCGAGCGGCCTTCGCGCAAGGTCGAGGTTACGCACCTGGTCGTCGCGCAGCGTCGCGCCGGAGCGCAGCGAGTTCCGCGTCTGGTCCTTCGCCTCGGCGTCCCAGCCGCCCGGCGCGATCGTTCCCTGCACCCGGCCCCAGCTGCGCACCTGATGCGCCGCCTTCGACACCGGCGCGATGGTGATGTGTTGGCCGGCATCCTGCCCGCCCTCGTTCGCCGCGTCGATCAGCGTGCGGCCATGCTGCCCCTGCAGCAGCCGCGCGACGCTCGACAGCGCCTTGGTGCGAAAGCCGGCATGGTTGCGGGTCAGGCCGGTGGCATTGTCGTGCTGCGTCTCGCTGATGCGCAAATTGCCCGTGCCGCCGACAATGCCCTGCCAGTTGCCCAGTACCTCGTCTTTCGTTTCCTTCGACAGGTTGCGGTCGTCGACCGGCAGCTCGTCGGTGTGCGAGGTCAGGGTCGCGATCTGTTTCTCATGCTCGGCCTGGGCATCGTCGAGCAGCGTGGTGAGCAGGCCGGCGGCGGGCGCCTGCCCGATCCGCGCGACGCCGCTGTCGCGGAAATAGATGTGCACCTTGCGTTCGAGATCGTTGAGCAGCCGCAGCCGCGCCTGGCGATAATATTTGCCGTTATATTCGCCGAGTGGCGTCCAATATCCCCACGTCCTGGCGTAGGTGGTGAGGAGCCGGCCGATCGCGTCGAGCTTTTTGTCGGCGATGCCGGCCCGGCCGGCCGCGAAGGCATCGGCGGTCATCAGGCGCTGGACGACTTCGCCTGTGGGCATGCCCGGTGCCTGCGCGCGCGCCGCCTGCGCGCCGAGCGCCGCCAGCCGCTGCACGGTCGATCCATGATTGAGCTGCCCTGCCACAGCGCTCAGCCGCGCCTGTGCCGGCCCGGCGCGTGCTGCGGGGGGTGGCACGGCGGTGCGATCTGCCGATCGCGACGCCGGTCGTGACAGGGCCGCACTGTGCGTCATGCCGCGATGCTATACCCGGCTTGACCGGGCGACAATCCTGATAGGTTTCTGTCCAGCGAGCGAAAGAGTTACTTCCCCGGCGAAGGCCGGGGCCCAGTTGGGGGACGCGCGTGAAGCACGTCGCACTCCGTTACTTTTGACATTCCAACTGGGCCCCGGCCTTCGCCGGGGAAGGGCTTTTTACTCGTCGAATCGGCGGCGTGGCGAGCCTCAATCCCGCCGGCTGTTATGCAACTGCCCGTCCCGGCCCAGGCACACCACGCCCTCGCGCAGCGGCGCCCAGCCACCATCGGTCGCGCGGACGATCGTCACCGTGCGGCAGATATTGGGCCATACCTCGCGCGACTCGCTGACCTGCACCACGCCGTGCCAGCCATGGTCGCGCCAACGCGTCGTTGCGCCCGTTTCGAAGGCCTGGCCGATGGCCGGGTCGATCGGGCCGCCGAGCACCCCGCTCAGCGCGATCGGCGCCTGGCCGTGCAACGGGGCGTAGCTGGGCGCAGGCGCATAGCGCCGCGCGGGGGCCGGCGCGCGCATCGGCTGCGGCGACGGCGCCGAGACATAGCGGGCGCGCTGCTCTTCCTCGTCATCGGCCCAGTCGCGCGGTGCCGGCGCGGGCGCCCAGCGGCGCGGTGCCGGGCGGCGTTCCTCGACCCAGCCGGCGCGGTGCGCCCGCGCCCGGTCGATCGTCGCCCAGATTTGCGGCCGCGCACCGGCCCAGGCGTCGTCGCGGCATTGCGCATCGCCATCGCACACCCGCCGTACCGCGCGCTCGACACGCTGTTCCAGCAAGGCGACCCCGGCTTGTGAGGTCAGGTCGAGCCCGGCGGCGGACACGCCCAGCGACCGGGGCCGTGCATCATCGTCATAATAACCGGCATGGAGTGCGACGGCGGCAACCCCCGCAATGGCAATGACGCCGACACCGGCAAGCACGGATTTGAGCACCAGTCAGACCCTTTTCCAAACCCTGACCGCACGGCGCGGGGCCGCCGGTCCGGCGTGCAGGATATGGTTAACCATCGTGTTTGTCGCGGATACTTTCGGGCGCGTCCCGTTTCGGTACGGTGCCTATACAGGGCGGGATTCGGCGGTCGTCGCGCTGGTCGCGATTCAACCCGGACGCGGCCTGTGGCAGGCGGGGCGGTCATGTCGATCCTCGCCAACCGGTTCCCGCCGCAGAATGCGCCCGCACCGACGCCAATGCGCGGGGAAGCGGCGCGCTCTGTTATTTTCTCTGTTTTCTCTGTTCGGGCCCCTGTTCCGCTCTCTGTTAAGTGCGGCTGCCAGCTCTGTTATTTCCAACAGCCCATCTTGGGTAAGTCTTTGATCAAGCGAGGAATATGCCTCGCGAACATGGCGGGGTGGGTCGCGAAAAAATTTAGACCCTCTGTTTTTGCCCTGTTATCCGCACCGGAACAGAGAAAGTGCCGATCGGCTGCCGCGCTATCGACGCGCACGCGAGACCGCGAAATGCTGCCAACGGACACGGCGCCGGCGCGCGTCACCCGCGCGCCGGCCGCCCGGTCAGAACTTCGCGCCGACCTTGAAGCCGATGGTGCGCGGCGTGGTGGTGACAGCATAGGTCCGCGTGCACACGCTGCACTGCACGGAGCGCGACAGCTGACCGCGCTCGTCAAAGGCATTCTCGACAAACAGTTCGGCGCTGTAATTGCCCCAGTCATAACCAACCCGGAAGTCGGCGGTGGTGAAGGCGCCGAGTTGACCGGTGATCGCATTGTTGACCACGCGGATGTCGGTCGAGGCCGAGCTCTGATGGTTGACCAGCGCCTGGATATGGCCGTTCCCGCTGCCGATCGGTATGGTGTAGCGGGCATTGGCGCTGGCCTTGAACCGCGGCGTCACCGGCAGGCGCGTGCCCTTGGGTGCGCTGATGCTGTTGCCGGCGCCGGTACAGGCATAGGTCGGGTCGTCGATATTGCACAGATTCTGCCGCGTCCGGGCATCGGTATAGGCGCCCGACGCGCTGATCGACAGTTCGCGGATCGGCGTCCAGCTGGCATCGATCTCGACGCCCTTGACCCGCGCGTTCGGCCCGTTGTGCACCTCGGTGAAGCTGTTCTGGCCCAGATAGGCGAACTGGAAATGCGCCCAGTCCTGCAGGTAGAAGGCGCCGTTCAGCCGCACCGACTTGTTGAACAACGTCGTCTTGAAGCCGATCTCGTAATTGGTCAGGTAATCGGGCGCGTAGGGCGCCACGGTACCGCGCCGGTTGATCCCGCCCGGACGGAAGCCGCGCGACCATGTGCCGTAGAGCAGCACCCCGCTGGTCGGCTTCCAGGTCAGGTTGAGCTTGTGGGTAAAGCCCTGGCCCGAGGCGACCTTGGGGTCGATCTTGCCGGTCGCCGTATTGAACACGCCGAGATTGGTGCACGGTCCGCCCGGCACCGAGGCGGGCAGCAGCGTGCCGGTCTTGTTGTCGCCGAGCGGCGCCCCCGTGGTGGTGAAGCACTGGATCACGCCGGTCTTCGAACTGCCCGCGCCATTATAGGGGCTGGCGGTATAGCCGCCGGCCGGATTGCGGCCGAAGCCGAAGAATCCGATCAAACTATTATCATAGATGAACGCCCTGCCACCCGCGGTCAGCGTCAGCTGCGGGGTGATATCGAACGCCGCCTCGCCGAACATCGCATAATCGCGGTCGACGCGGTCCTGCTGGGTCAGCCACAGCGTGCCGGGATAGCCGTTGACCGACACCTGCGCGCCCAGCCCGGGCACCTGGTAATCCTGATGGATCAGGTGCGTCTGGCGCTGGTAGAACAGGCCAGCGACGACGCGGAAGCGGTCGCTGGTCGGCGAGGCGACGCGGAATTCCTCGCTGTGCTTGGTGAAATGGTCATAGCCGACGATCAACTGCCGCGGATCGATCGTCTTGCTGGCATTGTCCTGGTAATAGAAGTAACCAGCCAGGCCGCCCGCATTGGCATAGAGCTGGTCGTAGGATTCTGCATAGTCGGTATAGTCGCTCGACGTGTGGAGCTTGCGGTCGAAATAGGCCCCGGCATAGGTCAGGTCCCAGTTGCCGAGCTTGCCCTGGATGGTCAGCGCCGCCTGGATGAAGCGGTCATGCTGGTACTCGGGATAGAAATGCTGGACCTGCAGGTCCGGCAGGCTGAGGTCCGAACCGAAGAAGCCATGATTATGCTGGTCCTGTGCCAGCACGGTGGGGGTGATCGTCCAGCCGTCATCGAGATTGATCTGCAGCGCGGCGCGGCCGCCGGCGATCTCGACGTCGTTGTAATTGTTCTTCACAAAGGCGGCGTTGTTCACCGTTATGCCCGGGATGGTCACGACGTTGCCGTTCGCGTCGTGGATCACATCGCCGTTCGCATCGAGCTTCGGCTTGAGATAGGTCCGGCTGCCCGGGACGTTGTCGATATAGCCGGCATCGCGCTGGTACCAGCCGACCACGCGCAGCGCGATGTTGCTGGCCAGCGGCACGTTGACGAAGCCCTCCAGCTTGCCGCCGATCCCGCCGTGATTGACGCTGTTCAGTTCGCCATCGACCCGGCCGTAAAAGCCGCTCATGTCGGGCTTGTTGGTGATGATGCGGAGCGTACCGGCTTCCGACGAGGCACCGTAGAGCGTGCCCTGCGGCCCGGTGAGCGACTCAATGCGCGCCACGTCATAGATGTGCACGTCGATCGTGCCGCCGATCGTCGTCACCGGCTGCTCGTCGAGATAGACACCGACGCTGGGCAGCGGGCCCGAATGGTTGCCGTCGCCGCCCGAGGCGATGCCGCGGATATAGACGTTGGTGGTGCCCGGCTGGCTGGTCTGGAAGGTGACGCTGGGCAGCAGCGCTGCATAGCTGTTGAAGTCGGACACGTTGAGCTGATCGAGCTTCACCGAGGTCAGCGCGACGATGCTGATCGGCACGTTCTGCAGGCTCTCGCTGCGCTTCTGCGCGGTGACGATGATGTCTGGGACGGTCGCTTCGGCCTGCGGCTGCTCCGGTGCCTGGGCGGCTGGTGCGGCAGGCGCCGGGGCGTCCTTGGCCAGCGCGGGCGGGGCGATCAGCGCGCTCGAGGCGAGCAGTGCGGTAAACATGGTACGGTGCGCGGCGAGCATCGAAATCCCCTTAGGATATATGGCCGGACCGGATGCTGCGGCGCGGCATTCCGCCGGTCAATGGCAAAGCGAAACGATTGCCGGTGCCCGCGCAATTCGGCCGCGCTGCGTGTCATTTCGGTGACAGATTTACTCGCGAACCGGTTCGTTCGGATAGGCGTAGAGCGTCACACCCAGCGCGTCGCGCAGCGGGCCGAGCCAGGCGTCGAACGGCCGCCATGCGTCCATCCCGTCGCGCGAGATCGGCCGGCGCACCTGCTCCGAGCTCGGCGTGCGCACGGCGCGGGTGTTTTCGTGGAAGCGCAGGCAGGCGTCTTCGAAGTCGAGTCCGCACGCGGCGAGCAGTTTGCGTATCTCGCCTTCAGGGTCGTCGACCAGCCGTTCGTGAACGACGCGATGAACACGGCCCGGCAGCACGGCGTCGATATGCGCCATCAGCCGGACGTAATCGGCATAATAATGGCCGAGATCGGCCAGGTCGTAGGTGAAGGTCTGGCCGCGCGCGAAATGCTGTTTGAAGTTCGACCAGCAGCAATCGAGCGGATGGCGCCGCGCATCGATGATCGTCGCGTTCGGCAGGATCAGGTGGATCAACCCGGCGTGCAGCCAGTTGTTGGGCAGCTTGTCGATGAAGCGCGGTTTGCTCTCGCGCCGCAGCACGCGGGTGCGGTCGAGGTAACGCTCGCCCAGGTCGCGCAGGAGCGCCGGCTCGGTCGCGTCGAGGCCGGTGGGATAATCGGCGATGCGCCCGCTCAGCACCGGGATATCAGGCAGCTCCGAAGTGCCTTCGACCTGCGAGTGGCTGGCGAGGATCTGCTCGATCAGCGTCGAACCCGCGCGCGGCATGCCGAGGATGAAGATCGGATCGGGGGCGTCATGGCCTGCGCCGGCGAACCGTGCGAACAGCTCCGGGGTCAGCGTCGCGATCATGCGATCGACCGTCGCGCTGGTCTCATTCGCATCATAGGCGATCAACGCGCGGCGGTGGCGGTTGGCGGCGTCATAGCGGATAAAGGCGGCTTCCGCATCGCGTCGGTCGTCATGCGCCTTGCCCAGCGCGAATTCGAGATGGAAGCGATCCTCCGCCGCCAGGTCGTCGGTCGCCTGCGCGGCCTCCATCGCCGCGATGTCATTATCGTCGAAGCGCACCGTCTTGAGGTTGGCGAGGCTCCACCACACCTCGCCCAGCGTCGGCGCGAGCGCCAGCGCGCGGCGATAGGCGGCGATGCCGTCGTCGAGCCGGCCGACGGTCTTGAGCATATGGGCGTGGCTCATCCACACCTTGGGCTGGTCGGGATGCTCGGCAAGAACGCGTTCGTACAGCGCGATCGCCTCCTCGAACGCGCCGAGCCGGCCCAGCGCGGCGGCGCGGAGATTGTCGTGACTGGCATTGTCGGGGCTTTCGGCGGCGAGCCGGTCGAGTTCGGCCAGCGCTTCGCTCGGGCGGTTCTGGCGGTGCAGCACGGTGGCAAGGTTGGCGCGCGCGGCATGGAAGCCGGGTGCCAGCTCGACCGCGCGGCGCAGCAAATTCTCGGCATCGCGATAGCGCCCGATGCGCCCGGCCAGCTCGGCGAGCATGCGGATCGCGGCGATATCGGTCGGCTGCTCCTTGAGACGCGCGCGCAGCAGCGGCTCGGCGACCGGCAGGTCGTTGCGCGCCAGGCCATCGGCCGCGGTGAGCAGGTCGCGGTCGCGGATCGACAGCTCAAGTGCGCGCAGATGCGCGGTGCCGCCGGCGTCCGCGTCGCCGACGATATGCCACGCATCGCCGATTGCGCGCCATGCGGTGGCGGGCAGGGCAGGGTGGCGTTCGGCCGCGCGGATCGTTGCGCGCGCCTGTTCGGTCTGGCCGCCTTCGCTGAGCGCGCGGACGTTGGCGAGCAAACCAGTCACAGCGCGCCCCTCACCACGTCCGTCCCCGGCCTTGGCCGGGGAAGCATTGTTACTTTGGACGGTAGGGCGCGCGACATCGCCTCCCGGATTATGGGTCCAGCGCGCCGCTGTCCACCGCGTCACTCAGTCGTTGGCCGCGCCGCCGATGATCGAGCGGGTCGCTGCCGCATGCTGTTCCCCGAGAATATCGCTGCACAGCTTGCGCGCCGTCTCTTCGACCTTGAGCAGATTCTCCTCGACGAACTGCTTCTTCAGGCCATCGACGATCGAATCGAAATGGACATGGCCGCCGTCGAACATGCCGAAGATATCCATCAGATAGCGGTCGAACGCCTGACGCAGCGCGCCGAGCTGACCCTGCTCGTTGAGCCACGCGTTGCTCAGGCCGGAGCTGGAGAAGATCGACAGGCGCTTGCTGCCGAGGATCGAGTCGGTGACATGCTCGCGGATCGCCGAAGGGGTCAGGGCGACACCCATGACGCGATCGATATAACCCTTCATCATCGCCGGCGGCAGGCCGAACCAGATCGGATATACCAGCACGACCACATCGGCGGTGCGCAGATGGCCGAGTTCGTTGGCGACATCGGCCGACATGCCGTCCTGGCGGCCGGGGCGACGATTCTCGCGCAGCCGTGGATCGAAATCGAGCGCGTAGAGGTCGCGCAGCACGGCATGTTGGCCACAGGCTTTGACCGTCGCGCAATAGCGCGCGGCGACGGCATGGTTGAAGCTGCCGGTCGAGGGGTGCGCCAGCACCACGACATGGCGGGGGGCGTCATCGGACGCTGTGTGTTCGGCGAGCATGGTCGGTCTCCGCACCGGTTGCGCCAGGTCGTTCGTCGCCGTCATCGCGCGAAAAGCCACCGCGGGCTGGCCGTCGGTAACAAGATCGAGATTAGGACGAAGAGCGCGCCGTGGCGCTTCGGGCTCTTCAGCCGGACGGGGCGGCCGGCATTGTATGGACCTTGTACCACGGCACGGCCCGGCTCCCTAATCCGCGGCCTTGATCTCGCCTTCGCGCTTGGGGGAAATGATCTCCCAGCTCGCCATGAACAGCCCGACGATCACCGGGCCGACGATGAAGCCGTTGAAGCCCATCAGCTCGAACCCGCCCAGGGTGGAGATCAGCACCAGGTAATCGGGCATGCGCGCATCGCGGCCGACCAGGATCGGGCGGACGATATTGTCGACGCTGCCGATGACGAAGAAGCCGCAGATGACAAGCGCGATGCCCTGCCACAGCGCGCCGGTGGCCAGCAGATAGATCGCCATCGGCACCCAGATCAGGCCCGTGCCCAGCGCCGGGAACAGCGAGAAGACGCCCATGGCGACGCCCCACAGCAGCGCGCTCGGGATGCCGAGGATCCAGAAGGTGATGCCGCCGATCGAGCCTTGCAGGATGGCGACGACGAGGCTGCCGCGGATCGTCGCGCGGATGACGGCGACGAAGCGGTGGAACAACGCATCGCGCTGCACGGGCGGCAGCGGGATGGCATTCTCGATCCGCGCGGCGAGGCCGTAACCGTCGCGCAGCAGGAAGAAGGTGAGATAGAGCATCACGGTGAGCGAGACGAAGAAGCTCAGCGCGGTCTGCCCGGCATTGAAGGTCTGTGCGACGATCGTGCGGAAGCTGCTCGCCACGCCCTGGCCGACCTTGGCGCGCACGCTCTCGATGTCGCCCAGCCCGACATCGTGCAGCCAGCCGCGTGCCCAGTCCGGCAGATGCGCCTCGCCCTCGACGAACATGCGCACCAGATCGATGTCGCCGCTGCGGAACCGGCCATAGACGGCGACGCCCTCACGCACGAGCGCGGCGCTGAGCAGGATGGCGGGCACGATGACCACTGCGACGATCACCAGCAGGGTGATCATCGCCGCGCCGTTGCGTCGCGTCGGCATGGCGCGGAGCAGGCGCTGGTTGAGCGGGTCGAACAGCAAGGCCGCCACCACGCCCCACAGGATCGCCCCCGAAAAGGGCGCCGCGACCCACAGAAAGGCCAAAGTGACGACGACGATCAGCAGCAGCAGAAAGGCGCGCGCCGGCTCGATCGAATAGCGGGGGGCGTTGCTCATCCCGCTACCCTAGCCCGAATTGACATGGCTGCGGAGTATTTCCGCATTCATGCGTCAGCGCGACCGGCCGCGCCCCGCGACGGGCCACAGCGCGCGCAACGTATCGCCCTGCACGACATGATAGGTGTCGTAGAGATTGACCGTCGGGTCGCAATGCGGCGCGGCGAGCGTGACCATCTCGGACAAGGCCATCGGCGTGCCGTCGGGCACGAACAAGGCGCCATGCTCGTCGCCCATGAAGAAGTAGGTCGCACCCGCCGGGGCGCCGGCGAGGATCTGGGGCGGATTGGCGTCGGTGGAGAAGGCTTTGAAGCCGGCGTCGAGCGTGGCCATGTTCGGGGCATTGGCGCTGACCACGCGGGCGTCGACCATCAGCGAGGTCTCGAACGGCGATCCCTGGCCGTCGCCGGTCAGGTCGCAGACGAGATACTGGCTGTCCATGAAGACATAGGAGCCGACCTGCAGCTCGGTGAACAGGCCGAGTTCGGCGTCGATACGGTGGGTGCCGGTGCCGCCGCCGGTGACGATCTCCGGCGCGCCGCCCGCCTCGGTCAGCGCGGCGATGACGGCGCGCACGACGTCGGCGCGCTCGGCCATCGTCGCCGCGCGTTCGGCGAAGCTTTCGATATGCTGCTCCCGGCCGCAATAGAATTGCACGCCGGCATAGCGGAGCGCCGGCTCGGCGCGGATGGCGTGCAGCACCGCGACCGCCGCTTCGGGCGAGGCGACGCCGGTACGGTGGATGCCCGGATCGACGTCGATGACGAGCCGAAGCGGCGAGCCGCCCGCCGCTGCCGCGCCGATCGCGCGGACATTGTCGGGGTTGTCGACCACGCACATCAGGCCCTCGACGCGGGTGTTGAGCGCGACGAGCCGCTCGATCGCGGGCGGCGACACCACCGGCGAGGTGATGTGCAGCCCGGCGAGGATGCCGCCATCGGCGAGCGCCTCGGCCTCGCCCAGCTTGGCACAACACGCGCCGACCGCGCCCGCGGCGACCTGGCGTCGCGCGATTTCGGGGCTCTTATGGGTCTTGGCATGGGGCCGCAGCTTGAGGCCCTTGCTCGCCGCGAAGGCCGCCATGCGCTCGATGTTGCGGCTCAGCGCGTCGAGCTCGACGATCAGCACCGGGGTGTTGAGGTCGCGCCGCGACCCCTGGCGGCCGATCAGATGGCCGTGAAGTTCCTCGTCCGTCATCGTTCAACCTTTCGCAGCGCCATCGATACCGAAGAGCTGGCCGAGATGCGTGTTGGTGAACTTCGCGCCCGGGTCAACCGCTGCGCGCGCCGCGAGATAATCGGGCGTGCGGGGATAGAGCCGGTGGACGTCGGCCGTGGTCAGCGTGTGGCGCTTGGCCCAGTGCGGCCGGCCGCCGCCGCCGCGCAGGATCGCCTCGATATCGGCGAACGCCTCGTGCCACGGCATCCGGGCATATTGGTGGAAGGAGATCGACGCGCCGGGGCCGTTGTTGAACGGGCTCATCCAGATATCGTCGCCGGCGGTCAGGCGGAATTCGAACGGGAACTGGATCGGCATGCACTTGCGCCGGATGAAGGCGATCGCCTCCCTGAGCGTGTCCATGCCGGCGGCGCGGGGCAGCTCATATTCCATCTCCTCGAAGCGGATCGTACGATCCGACGGGAAGATCTTGTAAGCCGGGCCGATCCGCCGCGTCGGTTTGGCCGACAGGCGCATCATCAGGCGCTGGAGCATGGGGATGGTGAAGGGCGCGATCCGCCCGATCTCGCACGCCCGGCGAAAGGCCGATTCGTCGATGTCGTTGCCGTCGCGGAACTCCCCTTCCGGCTCGGCGGGATGGAGCGACTTGAAGATGACGTGATCGGAATAGGGGAAGACGAAGAATTCGAAATGGCGCGTCGCCGCCGCCAGTTCGTCGAGCCGCTCGGCCATTTCGGCGAGCGGGCGCCGCTCGACGCGTTCCTCGAGATGATAAGCGGGCAGGACGTTGATGCGGATCTCGGTGGCGATGCCGAACAGGCCCAGCGACAGGCGCTGCGCCTCATACAGATCAGGCCGCTGGTCCGGCCCGCATTCGACGATGCTGCCGTCGGCCAGCATCAGCCGGAAGCCGCACGCCTGGGTGGCGAGGCTGCCAAGTTCGGCGCCGGTGCCGTGGGTGCCGGTGGCGGTCGCGCCGGCGAGCGATTGCGGGTTGATGTCGCCCTGGTTGATCAGCGACAGCCCTTCCGCCCACAAGGCGGCGGTCAGCCGGTCGAGGCCCCAGCCGGCCGGCGCCCACACTGTCTTGCGGTCGGGCGCGATCGTGATGTTGCCCTCATAATCGGCCATGCTGACCAGCACGCCGTCGGTCTGGCAAAGCGGCATGAAGGAATGGCCGGCACCGACCACGCGGACCTTGTCGGCGCGTGCGACGATGGCGGAGAGTTCGGCCGCGCTTTTGGGCCGTGCGATATCGGTCGGTTGCGCGGTGACGCTGCCCGACCAGTTCCGCCATTCCGTCATGACCGGCCTCCTTCTGTCATGACGGGTATGATAGTTAAAACTATCGTATTGGCAAGTGGCTGTTCAATCGAAACGGTCGAAATAGAGTCCGAACAGCAGGCAGACTTCCTGCAGCAACGTGTCGGTGTCGCGATCGGGTTCCTCGACCACCATCTCGGTCGCGGCATAGTTGAGTTCGACGACCATGCGCATCGCCACGCGCAGCCGC
>Ga0307510_10001619_pt1 | contig 24935 bp, 14 predicted proteins | sample 12_EM_MG_FD_207224 | JGI IMG/M metagenome (GOLD analysis project Ga0307510, IMG submission 207224) | Populus trichocarpa ectomycorrhiza microbial communities from riparian zone in the Pacific Northwest, United States - 12_EM | ecosystem: Host-associated > Plants > Roots > Unclassified | place... | reverse complement strand
CCACCAGCGCCTGGATCGACCTGGAAGCGCTCACCCGCAAGGTGATCCTGGACATCGGCTACAACAGCTCGGAAGTCGGCTTCGACGGCGAGACCTGCGGCGTGCTCAACCTGATCGGCAAGCAGTCACCCGACATCAACCAGGGCGTTGACCGCAAGAAGCCCGAGGAACAGGGCGCCGGCGACCAGGGACTGATGTTCGGCTACGCCACCAACGAAACGTCGGAATTCATGCCGGCGGCGATCCACTACGCCCATCGCCTGGTCGAGCAGCAGACCAAGGTGCGCAAGAAGAAGAACTCCCCGCTGCCGTGGCTGCGCCCGGATGCCAAGAGCCAGGTCACCCTGCGCTACGAAGACGGCAAGGCCGTGGCGATCGATGCGGTGGTGCTCTCCACCCAGCACGATCCGGGCGTGAAGCAGAAGGACCTGATCGAAGGAGTGCGCGAGCTGATCTTGAAGCCCGTGCTGCCGTCCAAGCTGCTGCACAAGGGCACCAAGTTCCACATCAACCCGACCGGCAAGTTCGTCATCGGCGGCCCGGTGGGCGACTGCGGCCTGACCGGCCGCAAGATCATCGTCGATACCTACGGCGGCTGGGCACGTCACGGTGGCGGTGCGTTCTCGGGCAAGGATCCCTCCAAGGTGGATCGTTCGGCCGCCTACGCCGCGCGTTACGTCGCCAAGAACATCGTCGCTGCCGGCCTGGCCGACCGCTGCGAGATCCAGGTGTCCTACGCCATCGGCGTGGCTGAACCCACTTCCATCTCGGTCACCACCTTCGGCACCGGCCGCATCCCGGACGAGAAGATCGAGAAGATCATCCGCAAGCACTTCGACCTGCGCCCGTACGGCATCATCAAGATGCTCGACCTGGTGCACCCGATCTATCAGCCCACCGCGTCGAATGGTCACTTCGGCCGTACGCCGTACGAGATGAAGGATGCCCACGGCAACACCTTCACCGCGTTCTCGTGGGAGAAGACGGACAAGGCCGACGAAATCCGCGAAGCGGCTGGCCTCGGCGCCAAGCGCAAGTAGGCGAACTGCCTGGTCAGGAAAAGCCGCCTTCGGGCGGCTTTTTTTTGCCTCGAGGGGGAGGCCGGCGGGTGTCACCCTGGTCACTAAGTCCTCGTCGGGCTTCGCCCTCCTGCGGAAGCGTTTCCAGGGTGACACCCGCCGGCCCCCTTCCGATCCGTGAGGTTGCCAAGGGAAAAAGCGCTGGCCGCGTGTGCGTTGGCGTTGTTTCGCTGACAGCAAGTTCATCGAACTTGGCTCAAAAGTGGGTCGACAATCGCGCAAGCACGCTCATTCCGTTGACATGCGCCGCTTGCGCTCTGTACGTTCAACCCCAGCCGCGCAACGTCGCGGCGCGCACCGGACCGCTACGTCCGGCGACCTGATAAGGATGTCGGGTCATGCACGCGCACATCGGCCAGGACGGCCATGCCGCGCGCGTGGACATCCACCCCAGTTCGCCGTGTCGTTCGCCGATCCGGCCATCCAAGTTGCACTGGGGAGATCCACCCGCATGACGCCATCGCACCAAACGCTACGCCGCCACCTGCTGGCTGCCGCCCTCGCCTGCGCATTGAGCGCACCCGCCTTCGCCCAGTCCAACGCCTCGGGCGTGATCTTCGGCCGCGTCGCTCCGGGCGACACCGTTCGTGTCGAGAACCTCGATACGGGCCTCGTGCGCGAGATCACCGCCGATACAGAAGGCCGCTATCGCGCGCCGTCGCTGCCGGTCGGCCAGTACCGCGTGGACCTCAAGCGCCAGGGTGCGGTGGAGCAGTCGCGGGAGAATGTCAGCGTCAACCTCGGTGCCGGTACCGATGTCAGCTTTGTCGCGGCAGCCACGGCTCTGGAGGGTGTGAGCGTCAGCGCCAATGCGCTGCCCACGATCGACGTCTCGGCCACCGATTCGCGTACCGTGATCAACGCCGAACAGCTGCGCAAGCTGCCGCTCGAGCGAAACACCACGGCGGCCGCCCTGCTTGCCCCGGGCACGGTCAAGTCTGATTCGCGTTACGGCAACGTCGCCTCGTTCGGTGGCGCATCGGCGGCGGAAAACCAGTACTACATCAACGGCTTCTCCGTCACCAATGCGTTGACCGGCATCGGTTCGGTCGGCCTTCCGTTCAACGCCATCGACCAGCAGCAGATCTACACCGGTGGTTACGGCGCCGAGTACGGCCGCTCGACCGGAGGCGTGGTTGACATCGTTACCCAGCGAGGCGGCAACACGTGGAAAGGCGGCGCGCAGTTGCTTTGGTCGCCACGCATGCTCGCCGACTCCCCGCGCAATACCTACCGAAATGGCGAACTCTTTCAGGATCGCAGTCGAAACAAGGGTTGGACGTCCGAGTACGCCGCTTATTTGAGCGGCCCGTTGATCAAGGACAAGTTGTTTTTCTACGGTGCGGCGGACGTCACCAAGGAAAGCCAGCGGGAGGCCAGGAGCATCGCTGTAGGCACGCTTGAACAATCGAGGATCAAGACAACACGATGGCTGACCAAATTCGACTGGAACATCACCGACAACAATATTCTCGAGTTCACGGCCATTGGCGACAACGCCGATGAGACCTACGGCGTCTACAGCTACGATGTCCCGACGGCGACGGAAAGCGACTACCGCGGCAAGCGTTACCTGAAGAATGGCGCCCTGGCGGGCTCGCAGCCAGGTGGCAATGTCTACATCGCCCGTTATACCGGGTATCTCACCGACGACCTCACGCTCAACCTGCTGGCGGGCCGAAGCCGCAGCAACCACGTGGACGCAACCACCAGTGCCACGGGTCAGGACTGCCCCATCGTGACCGACGTACGTGTCGGCAGCGGCGCGAACCCCATCACCGGATGCAGCGTCGTCGGCGCTTCCCTGGCCGCGCCTGGCGCCTATGACAAAACGCGCAGCTGGCGCGCCGACCTGCAGTACACCATCGGCGACCACACCCTGCGTGCGGGTGTCGACAACCAGTTCCTCGACTCCTTCAACGGCTCGCGCTACGAAGGCAACAATTCCTGGAGGTACCAGACTACGCCAACCAGGCCTGAATCCATCGACAACCTCCTGGCCGCCTATCCCGACCTCAAGCTTCCCAGCGACGGCAGCGATATCGCGTTCCGTCGTCGCTTCATTTCCGAAGCCCGGGCCCGGACCAGCCAGGAAGCGCAATACATCGAGGACCGCTGGCAGGTCTCGGACCAATGGCTGGTGTATCTGGGCCTGCGCAACGAGCAGTTCAAGAATCTGAACGGTGCCGGCCAGGTATATGTCAAGCAGCGGCATCAGCTAGCCCCGCGACTGGGTGCGAGCTGGGACGTCTTCGGCGACTCGTCGTTCAAGGTGTACGCAAACGCAGGCCGCTATCACCTTGCCGTTCCTTCGAACGTAGCCATTCGCGGCGCATCGGCGTCGACGTTCGAGCGAGAGTGGTTCTCCTTCACCGGTATCGATCCGATCACCGGCGTTCCAACCGGTGCGACACCAATCTCCAGTATCAGCTACTCCAACGGAGCCGACGGTCGTACGCCAGATCCGAAACAGGTAGCGGCGCGCAACCTCAAGGCTTATTACCAGGATGAGTTCATCCTTGGTTTTGACAAGCAGCTTTCCAGCGACTGGGCCTTCGGCGCACGCGCAACCGTCCGCAAGCTTCGAAGCTCCATTGACGACTTCTGCGACTCGCGCCCCTTCGAACACTATGGCGAAGCCAACGGCGTGGATTTCAGCCAGGCCAATATAGACCGCTGCTTCGTCTTCAACCCGGGCCAGTCCAATACCTTCCGCATCGACATGACGGGCAAGGGTGACTACCAGGACATCCGGCTGTCGAAGAAGGAACTGGGCTTTCCCGACCTCAAGCGTAGTTATTATGCGCTCGACACGTACCTGGAGCATCGCTTCAACAACCAGTGGTACGGGAAGCTGCAGTACATCTTCTCGCGCAGCTACGGCAACTCCGAGGGCCTGCTGAAGTCCGACATCGGCCAGCTCGATCCTTCGGTCACGCAGGATTGGGATTCGCCTGAGATCGCCATGGGCGCCAATGGACCGTTGCCCAACGATCGCACGCATGTCCTGAAAGCCTTCGGTTATTTCCAGCCCAATGAGCGCTGGCTGTTCAGCAGCAACTTCAGCGTCGCTTCCGGGCGTCCGAAGAACTGCTTCGGAATCGCTCCCAACGACGTCATCGGCTACGGCCCAGCCTACTTCTACTGCGACGGCAAGCCGGCGCCACGCGGCTCCCGTGGCCGCCTGCCATGGACCTGGAACCTCGACCTGAGCGCCCAGTACATGCCGGACTTCGCGAAGAACAAGCTGGCCTTTACCGCCGATGTGTTCAACGTGTTCACCCAGCAGCGCACCCTGAGCGTCTACGAGTACGGCGAGACGGACTCCGGCGCCCGCGACATCAACTACCTGCGTCCGCTGAGCTTCCAGACCCCGCGCTACGTCCGCCTGGGCGTGCGCTACGACTTCTCCCTGTAACCCAAGCCATAACAAGAGACAAGCGCCGCGGTTCCCGCCGCGGCGCACCCTCCCCGGTTGGCCGCCTGCAAGGGCGGCCTCTTTTTTTCCCATCCGGCGCATCCCCGCTACACTAGGCGGATGCCTCTTATCCAACTCCAGAAAGTCGACTTCTCCGTCGGCGGCCCGCTCCTGCTCGAAGGCATCGACCTGGTCATCGAGCCCAACGAGCGCGTCTGCATCGTCGGCCGCAACGGCGCCGGCAAGTCCACCCTGCTCAAGCTGATCGCCGGCGAGCTGAAACCCGACGATGGCGAGGTCCGCCCGCAGGGCGGCCTGCGCGTGGCCCGGCTCACCCAGGAAGTCCCCCACGACACCGAAGGCGACGTGTTCGACGTGGTGGCCAGCGGCCTTGGCGAACTGGGCCGCCTGCTCGCGCGCTACCACCACTTGCTCGCCGAGGGTGACATGGATGGCCTGGGCGACGTCCAGGAGCAGATCGAAGCCCAGCACGGCTGGGACCTGGACAACCGGGTGAGCCAGGTGATCGAACGCCTGGACCTTCCCGGCGACGCCAGCTTCGGCTCGCTTTCCGGCGGCATGAAGCGCCGCGTGCTGCTCGGTCGCGCGCTGGCCAGCGCGCCGGACCTGCTATTGCTGGACGAGCCGACCAACCATCTGGACATCGAGGCCATTGCCTGGCTCGAGGAATTCCTGCGCAACTTCGCCGGCAGCATCATCTTCATCACCCATGACCGCAGCTTCCTGCGCGCGCTGGCCACCCGCATCGTGGAAATCGACCGCGGCGCGCTCACCAGCTGGCCGGGCGACTACGACAACTACCTGCGCCGCCGCGAAGAACGCCTGCATGCCGAATCACAGGCCAATGCACTGTTCGACAAGCGTCTGGCCCAGGAAGAAGTGTGGATCCGCCAGGGCATCAAGGCCCGGCGTACGCGCAACGAAGGCCGCGTGCGGGCACTGAAGGCATTGCGCAACGAGCGCGCCGAGCGCCGCGAGCTGGGTGGCAATGCGCGCATGACGCTGGCCACGGCACAGGCGTCTGGGCGCAAGGTGGTGGACATCAAGGATGTCAGCCACGGCTACAGCGGGCGCCTGCTGCTGAAAGATTTCTCCACCGTGGTCATGCGCGGCGACCGTATCGGCATCGTCGGCCCCAATGGTGCGGGCAAAAGCACGCTGCTGAAGATCATGCTGGGTGAGCTGGCCCCGCAAAGTGGCGAAGTGTCGCTGGGCACCAACCTGCAGGTGGCTTACTTCGACCAGCACCGCGGCCAGCTGAACGACGAACTGAACGCCCTCGACAACGTGGCCGAGGGCCGTGAGTTCATCGAACTCAATGGCCAGCGCAAGCACATCGTGGGCTACCTGCAGGATTTCCTGTTTTCCCCCGAGCGGTCGCGCGCGCCGATCACGCGCCTGTCCGGCGGCGAGCGCAACCGCCTGCTGCTGGCCAAGCTGTTCGCCCAGCCATCGAACCTGCTCGTCATGGACGAACCCACCAACGACCTGGACGTGGAGACGCTGGAGCTGCTCGAGGAACTCCTGGGCGACTACCAGGGCACCTTGCTGCTGGTGTCGCATGACCGCGCTTTCATCGACAACGTCGTATCCAGCACGCTGGTGCTTGAAGGCGACGGCCGCGTGGGTGAATACGTCGGCGGCTACAGCGACTGGGTACGCCAGCGCGACCACGCCGCGGCGATAAAGGCGGCCTCCGGTACGAAGGCCACCGGCACGCCAGCATCGGCTCCTTCGTCCGCGCCCGCGACCCCGCGTCGCAAGCTCACCTTCAAGGAGCAACGCGAGCTCGACGGCCTGCCAGGCAAGCTGGAAGAACTCGAGGCCGAGATCGCCCGGCGCACGCAGGCGATGAACGAGCCTAAGTTCTTCCAGCAGGACAGCGCCGCCATCGTGCGCGCCAATGAAGAGATCGCACGGCTTCAGGCCGAGCTCGACGCGGCGTTCGCGCGCTGGGAAGCGCTCGAGGCCGGCGCGTAGGCAGATGGCGAACGGGGGATTGGGGATCAGAGTAATTACTCTGACCCCGGCTGACCCCGGCTGAGCCCGCTTGGGCCAGGGGCGATCAGCCGGTGTTCTGCAGGCCCTGCGAGACGCCGTTGACGCACGCTACCAGCGCCCAGAGCAGGTCGTCTTCCTTCGATCCCGCCTCGCGCCAGCGCCGGAGCAGGTCGACCTGGAGCACGCTCATCGGATCGACATACGGGTTACGCAGGCGGATGGATACCGCAAGCCTGGGTTCGTCATGCAACAAGCCCGAGGCGCCACGAAGTTTCAATACCCATCTGAGCGTTCGCTCGAATTCGTCGCGGATCATGCTGAAGAAGGTGTCGTGCAAATCGCCGGATAATTTCGAGAATGCCTCGGCGATGTCGAGGTCCGCCTTGGCCAGCACCATCTCAACGTCCGCCAGCATGCTGCGGAAGAACGGCCAGTCGGCGGCCATCTGCTTGAGCGCCTCCTCCCCTTGGCTGGATGCCACCGCCTCCAGGCCGGCGCCAAGCCCGTACCAGCCGGTAAGCACGGCCCGGCATTGGGTCCAGGCGAAGACCCAGGGGATGGCGCGCAGATCCTGCACGCCCTTCATGCTGCGGCGGCGCGACGGGCGCGAGCCCAAGGTCATGTGCTCGATCACGTCGATTGGGGTGGCCGTACGGAAGTATTCAACGAACCGCGGCGTCTCGACGAACTGACGATAGGCCGCGCGGCTGTGTGCCGATACGTCGGCCATCACCGCGCGCCAGGCGCCTTCGCGCGGTTCCGCATCGCGGGGCCGCAGCGACGCCAGCAATACCGCGCCCACCGTCTGCTCGAGGTTGCGCACGGCAAGCGCGCGCACGCCGTACTTGCGATGGATCACTTCGCCCTGTTCGGTCACGCGCAACACGCCGGCCACCGAACCGCGCGGCGAGGACATCAGCGCGTTGGTGATGCGCGAACCACCACGGCTTGCCGAACCGCCACGGCCATGGAAGAAGGAAACGACGATGCCTGCCTCCTGAGCCACCTCCATGAGTTCCACCTGGGCGCGCTGCAGGCTCCAGCGCGACGCCACCGTGCCGCCATCCTTGCCGCTATCGGAATAGCCCAGCATCACCCATTGCCGATCGCCACGGCGGGCCAGGTGAGCCCGGTAGACCGGATCTGCCAGCAAGGCGCGAAGGGTATCGGGGCCAGCGGCCAGGTCGTCGATCGTTTCGAAGAGTGGTGCCACGTCCAAGGGCACGCCGCCGTCCTCGAGCATGCCGCCCAGGCGCGCCAACGCCAGTACCGCCAGGACATCCGCGGCGCTGCGCGCCATGCTGATGATGTACAGGCCCGTGGCATCAACGCCGTAGCGCCCGCGTGCCTTGGCCAGCGTGGCGAACACGGCCTTCAACGAACGGGCCGCATCGTCGCCTTCCCCGGCAACGAAACTGCGCTCGCCCGAGGCGTAGGGACGCAGCAACGAGGTGCGCTTGCCGGCGTCGTAGCCGGCAAAACCGTTGTCGTCCATGAGCGCCGACAGCGCTTCGTCGTGCACGGAAGAGTCCTGCCGGACATCCAGCCGCGCCAGGTGGAAGCCGAACGTGCGCGTGCGCCACAGCACTCGCTGCACGGCATACGCGCCGGCATGGGCACCGCCATGGCCAAGCAGGCTGTGCTCGACCAGGTCGATATCGTCGACAAAGGCCTGGGGCGATTCATAGGCCTCGCCATCACCGTGCAATGTCGCCTGCAGGCGAGCCTGGACCAAGGTCAGGAACGACCGGTAGGGCATGTTCGCGTGGCGCGGGCGAATCGCCGCGGCAGCGGCGGGAAGTTTTTCGCGATAAGCCTCGAGCCGGCGCGCCAGCTTGCCGTCCACCTCGACCCGGCTATCGGTCTGGCTCAATAGCCGTGCCAGCGCGCCGATGTCCTGGATATAACGCTCAAGCACATGCGTGCGCTGCGCACTTAGCGAGGCTTCGATGGTGTCGGCCCCCACGTTCGGGTTGCCGTCCATGTCGCCGCCGACCCAGGTGGCGAAACGGAGCAGGCGCGGCACCGGCATTTCGTTGCCGTAGGCTTCGGCCAGCGCCTGGGCCATCGCCTCGTAGAGCGAGGGCAATACGCGATAGATCGGCTGTGCCAGGTAGAAACCGACATGGTCGAATTCATCCTGCACGCTCGGGCGCACCGGCGATGCCTCTGAGGTCTGCCAACCTGCCGAAAGCGCCATCAGGATGCGTGCGTCATCATCACGGCGCTCCTGTGGCGTGCGGGTGGGATCGAATTCCTCCACCAGCGCACGGATGATCTCCTGCTCTTTCTCCAGCAGCGACCGACGCACCGCCTCGGTCGGATGGGCGGTGAACACCGGCTCGATGTCGACCCTGGCCAGCAAGGCCATCAACTCATCCAGTGATACGCCCTGCGCCTTCAGCTGACCCAACACCGCGGACAGCGACTCCGGCTGGGGCGCCCCACCCTCGCGCTGGTAGTCGCGTCGCCGGCGGATGCGATGCACACGCTCAGCCGTGTTGACGGCCTGGAAGTATGTGGCGAAGGCCCGGGCCAGGGCCTCGGCCTGCCCGGCCGGCAAGCCCGTCAGCAGCTTCCCCAGCACCTCCACGCCCTGCCCGCTACGCCGCCGGCCGATCGCCGCCGTGCGGACGTGTTCGACCTGATCGAAGAAATCCTGACCCTCCTGTTCGGCCAGCATCTGGCCCACCAGGGCGCCCAGGCGGCGCACGTCCTCACGCAGGGGCCCGTCGTGGGGTAGGAACTCGGGATCGCGGGGGGTTTCCATGGGGTCCGGCCTGGCGCGCTGCAAAGCAGCAAGCATACCTAAACCATGTCATATATCCGTTCATACGGAAGTCGAGATATAATCAGATTTCCGTTTTGCCCGTCGAGGGGCGCTGCGACCTACGCCGATCCGAAGCGATCGCGCCATGGCCAGGCTCGGCGCGGCAGCTGTACAACGGCGCCCCCGTACCCAACCGGAGCTACGCCATGAACGCCGTCACCAAAGAATCCTCCAAGCACGACTACAACGTCCGTGACATCTCCCAGGCCGATCTCGGCCGCCGCCGCATCCGCATGGCGGAAGAGGAAATGCCGGGCCTGATGCAGATTCGCGCCCGCTACGCCAAGGACAAGCCGCTCAAGGGCGTCCGCCTGTCCGGCTCCCTGCACGTCACCAAGGAAACGGCCGTGCTGGCCGAAACCCTGCGTGAGCTCGGCGCCTCGGTGCGCTGGGCTTCGTGCAACATCTTCTCGACCCAGGACGACGTCGCCGCAGCCATGGCTGTCGGCGGCCTGCCGGTGTTTGCCTGGAAGGGCGAAACGCTGGAGGAATACTGGGACTGCACGCTCGACATGCTCACCCACCCGGGTGAGACCGGCCCGCAGCTGATCGTGGACGACGGCGGCGACGCCACCTTGCTGATCCACAAGGGCCTTGAACTGGAAAACGGTTCGGATTGGGTCAACAGCCCGGGCGCCAACCACGAAGAACAGGTCATCAAGGATCTGTTGAAGCGCGTCGCCAAGGAGCGTCCGGGCTTCTGGAAGAAGGTCGCCGCCGAATGGCGCGGCGTGTCGGAAGAAACCACCACGGGCGTCCATCGCCTGTACCAGCTGGCCGAGGCCGGCCAGCTGCTGGTGCCGGCGATCAACGTCAACGACTCGGTGACCAAGTCGAAGTTCGACAACCTCTACGGTTGCCGTGAGTCGCTGGCCGATGGCATCAAGCGCGCCACCGATCTGATGGTGGCCGGCAAGGTGGCCGTGGTCTGCGGCTATGGCGACGTCGGCAAGGGCTGCGCGCATTCGCTCAAGGGCTTCGGCGCCCGCGTGATCGTGACCGAGATCGACCCCATCAACGCACTGCAGGCGGCGATGGAAGGCTTCCAGGTCACCACGATCGAAGAAACCCTCGGCACCGCCGACATCTACGTGACCACCACCGGCAACAAGGACATCATCACCTTCGAGCACATGTCGAAGATGAAGAACAACGCCCTGGTGTGCAACATCGGCCACTTCGACAACGAGATCCAGATCGATCGCCTGAACGCCGCCAAGGACGTCTCGCGCGAGACCATCAAGCCGCAGGTCGACCGCTACACCTTCGCCAGTGGCCGTGCGATCTACATGCTGGCCGAAGGCCGCCTGGTGAACCTGGGCTGCGCCCATGGCCACCCGAGCTTCGTGATGTCCAACAGCTTCTCCAACCAGACGCTGGCCCAGATCGACCTGTGGACGAACAAGGATACCTACGAAAAGACGGTGTACCGCCTGCCCAAGAAGCTCGACGAGGAAGTGGCTCGCCTGCACCTTGAGCAGATCGGCGTGAAGCTGACCAAGCTCACGCAAGAGCAGGCCGACTACATCGGCGTGCCGGTGGAAGGTCCCTACAAGCCGGATCACTATCGCTACTGATCGTCTGCATATTCGCTTGAAAAAAAGGCGACCTTCGGGTCGCCTTTTTCATTTAGGCCCGTCGTTCCCTGCCTACACACCGTGGGCAGACCGGCCTTGGGCACCGGGTTATACGTACCTGGAATGCTGATCGAATCTGTCCGTGGCGCCCAATGCATGCGTGCAACATGAAAACGTGGATGCCCCCACATTTATAAAGGAGTTGACGCATGCACCTCTATCCGCGAAAGGCCTGCTCTGTACTTCTGCTTGCCATGGCGCCTCTCGCCTGTGCCACGGCAGGCGAAGCCAGGGAGCTTTTCACGCCCATGCCCGTGGCCGCCCTGCAATCCGCACAGGATCCCACCCTGGTCGCCATTCACGATGTGCCCGCTTATCACATGGTCAACCGCGTCAACGCGGATGCCAGCGCCTTGCGTGAAGACACCCGGCAAATTCACCTGTCGCTTGCATCACAGGTTCACGGCGTTGTCCGGCGGACGCATGCGCAAACCATGCCCGATGGCAGTACTGTTTGGCGCGGGCAATGGAACGATGGCCCCTCGGCCATCATGGCGCTCGATACACAGCCGTTGTGGTTTGAGGCCGCCAATGAGGTCACGTTGGTCAATCGTGGCGGGCGCATTACAGGTTCAGTCCGTGCAAATGGCCAGCTGTACGCGATCAGGCCCCTGGCCTCGGGTGGCCATGCCGTCATTGCCGTCACCGAAGACGACCTGCCGGCGGAGCTTCCGCCGCTGGAAAGCGCGGATACCTTTCCGACGGTCGCCGATGCAGACATGCCAGCGGACATCACGGCCAACGACATCAATGCGCGAGTCATGATCGTATTCAGCGATAACGCTGCCAGATCCCTCGCGGACCCCGTGGGATTGGCCCAGCTTGCCGTGGCCGAGACCAACGACGGCTATGCCCGCAGCGGCGTGGCTCATCGCCTGCAGATGATCGACACGGTCTATGCGTCCGAATACAAGGACTCGGGCCAGCTGGGGACTGATCTGGCGCGTCTTGCCAGCGCCAATGATGGATTCATCGACTGGGTCCACGCACGCAGGAACGAGAAGCGGGCGGATCTGGTAACACTGATTACCGCCGGTGGCGACGCATGTGGTGTTGGCTACCTGAACTCCAATGCAGGTAGCGCATTTACCGTCGCCACCAAAGACTGTGCTACCGGTTACTACAGCTACGGCCACGAATTGGGTCATAACTACGGGGCCACGCATAACCCTGCCGCTGGGCGGAACTCCGTGTACCCGCATGGTCATGGTTTCCAGAACCTGGGGGCACGCTTGCGTACCATCATGTCCTACGACTGCAGCGGCGGTTGCCCGCGCGTAAATATCTGGTCTGGTCCCAATAATCGCTGGAATGGCCATGTCATGGGCAATGAGCACGAAGCCGACAACGCCCGGGTTTTGAACACTCGCGCAGGTACGGTCGCGAATTTCCGGTGAGTCTGCGGGGATCTTCTCGCAGTAAATAAAGACAGATTGATAGCCGTCATGTGTTGCGGCGCGTGAAGAAGGAGGCGTGCCGGCACGCCTCCTTCTCCATGGGCGTGGTCCAGCAGCGCCTAGCGAAAGCTGGCCATCACTTCCTTGCGCTGGTTGATCACCCGGCGGTTGTCCTCGGTGCGCGCCGTGCCGGTCACCGCTCCCTGGTAGGTGAGAAGCGGGCTGGACCACCGCAGCAGCGGCGGGCAACGACGCCCAAAGTTGCAGGGATAGGCCATGACCGTGGCCCATGCGCCCTGCGGATGGTGATAGCCATGGCCGTAGGAATACGGACCAGGGCCCTGCCTCCGTTCGTGAGCGGCTCCATAGTTGTGACCGATCTCATGGGTGAACGTGTAGTTGCCCGTGCACTCGGCCTGGGTAACCGAGAACGCCTGGCTCGCATTCACGTTCAACCACGCGACGCCACAGCTGAACCTCATACCGTTGGGTTCATGGATCAGCAGGGTGACGAGGTCGGCTTCGTACTTGTCGCGCATCTGGTGGACGAAATCAATCGAGCCGTCGCGAGGATTCGTCAGACGGCTCAGGTCGGTGCCCTGGTTACCCGATTCGGTATAGGAAATGATGAACGGTGTGTCGTTGGCCAGGCGAACGCCGCCATCGATATTGCTATTGGTAAAAGACATGTTCATCTGCGCGATCAGCAAGCGAGCCAGGCCTGTCGTGTCGGGAAATCGCGCGGCCGCACGCTGGGCGAACAACACCAGCAGGTCGGCGGTGGCGCCTTCGGCAACCTGCTGCTTCGACGGCGCCTGGTCAGTAAACGGCGTGCTGTCCATCAGATGCATGTCGCCTTCGTCGTGCATGGGGAGCATCGAGGGATCTTGCGTGTACACCACATGCCCACCCGAATGCAGCGGTCGGATTTCATACACCTTGCCGCCGTGACGGATGTCGCCGGTGAGCATGCTGCCGTTGCGCACCAGCAGGGCGTAGTTGTCGGTGCCGGCAGGCGCTTCGGACCAGGAGGCATCGGCATCCAGCTGCCCCCGCCAGACCAGCGAGCCGTCGGCGAAGGTTTCCGCCGCGGCGCGTTCGAAGGTGAGCTCGACACCGGGTTCGAGCGCCACTGAAATCGCCTGGGTACCAGCTTCGAGCACCGCGGTGTTGGCACTGGCCTGGCGCAGGATGGTGTTGGCGGGGTTCTGTGCGATCGCGGCAAGACTGATATCGGCGGAGGTCGCCAGCATCATGGTCGGCTGCGCGGACAGCAGCGACGGCGCTGCAGCCATCGCAAGGCAGGGCGTTGCCAGGGCCGCGGCAAGTACACAGGGAAGAATGAGTCGGTTCATGGAGAATCCTTCTGAAAATGACCTCGCCCTTGGGCGGAGCGTCCGTCGTGGACGCATGAAGGAGCTTCGACTTTCCTGCATGGGGAATATGCCGGGGCCTTGCCATGTCCAGCGTGGGCGCGGCCCACGGAACCCCGCTCGCGCCCGGATGTCGGCGATGACGGCGCACTCGGCGCTTTGCCGGTTCCATCTTTTCATCTCAATACAAAGATATATACTGTGGTAACTCCCTTGACCGGACCGCCCATGGCCGCCATCAGCTTCGAGTTCTTCCCGCCCAAGACCGATGAGCAGCGCGCCCAGCTCGATACCGCCGCTGGCCGCCTGGCTGCGTACGATCCGGACTACGTCTCGGTCACCTTCGGTGCCGGCGGGTCGACCTTGAGCTACACCGATCTGACCGTGCGCCATCTACGCGATAAACACGGTTTCAGCGTGGCGCCGCACTTAAGCTGCATGGGCGGCACCAAGGCGGAGATCGCTGCCTTGCTCGATGGCTACAAGGCCGGCGGCTGCAAGCGCATCGTGGCGCTGCGGGGCGACCTACCCTCGGGCATGGCAAGCCCGGGCGATTTCCGCTATGCCTCGGAACTGGTGTGCTTCATCCGCGAGCACAGCGGCGACCACTTCCACATCGAGGTCGCGGCGTATCCGGAAACCCATCCCCAGGCCGACGACGCGCTGAAGGACCTGCGGCACTTCGGAGCCAAGGTGGCCTGCGGCGCCAACGGGGCAATCACCCAGTACTTCTTCAATGCCGACGCGTATTTCCGTTTTGTCGATGACGTGCGCAAGCTGGGCGTCACGATCCCCATCGTGCCCGGCATCATGCCGATTGCCAATTTCACCCAGCTGCGGCGGTTTTCCGAGGCTTGTGGTGCGGAAATCCCCCGCTGGCTGGTCAAGCGCATGCAGGCCCACGGCGATGACGCGGCGGCCACACGGGAACTGGCGGCCGATGCGGTGGGCGAACTGTGCCAGCGCCTGCTCGATGGTGGTGCGCCGGGACTGCACTTCTATACGATCAACCGCGCCAAGGCCACCCAGGCGGTACTGGCAAGAATCGGCATTCACGGCAGGGGATGACACGGTACGCAACCGGTTAGGCTTGGCCGATGCGCCTTGCCTTCCTTGCCTTGCTTCTCCTCGCTCCGACGGCGTTCGCCCAGGATGCCATCCATCGTTGCGTCGCCGCCGACGGGCAAGCGGTATTCACCGACCAGCCCTGCCAGGCGCTCAATGCCGTGCCTGCGGCTCCCGCACCACAGCCTGGCGCACTGGCCAACATCGATCCAACGGCCACCTCGCTGGCGCCCACCTTGTGCGCCGCCGACCTCGATTCGCTGCGGCAAGCCGTTGCCGACGCCTTCGCAGCCCGGGATGCCAACCGCCTGGGTGGCATCACCCTCTTCGAGGGCGGGCGCGAGGACGCCGTGGCCAGCCTTCGCCAATGGGCGGGCCTGGTGCGCCAGCCGCTGCTGGCGGTGGAAGGCAACGAACACGACGGCCTGACAGTCCGTACCTCGGGCAGCGGCGGCAGCAACGAAGCCCATTTCGGCCTGCGCCGGCGCTCCGGCTGCCTCTGGCTCGCCCCCGGCTGATGGGGCCTTGAGCGACGGGTCGGTTAGAATGGGCGGTCCGATTGGAGAAGCCCATGTCGCAGCAATACCCCGAGTGGATCTGGCAGAACGGTGCGATCAAGCCCTGGCCAGAGGCCACGGTGCACGTCATGGCGCATGCCTTGCACTACGGTTCGTCCGTGTTCGAAGGCATCCGCAGCTACGCCACGCCCGACGGCGCTGCGATCTTCCGGCTGACCGATCACTTAAAACGCCTGTACATGTCGGCGAAGATCTACGACATCGTCATCCCGTACAGCATCGATGAACTCGCCGCCGCTTGCCGCGAGGTGATCAAGAAGAACGGATTGGCGGCGGCATACCTGCGACCGGTGGCCTTCCGCGGCCTGGGCGGCTTCGGCCTGTCCGCCGAATGTCCCACCGACACCGCCGTGGCGGCGTGGCCGATGGGTCCATATCTTGGGCCCGAGGCACTGAAGCAGGGCATCGATGCCTGCGTGTCGAGCTGGCAGCGCTTCGCGCCCAACACCATCCCCGCCGGCGCCAAGGCCGGCGGCAATTACCTTTCCGGCCAGCTGATCGCGCGCGAAGCGCGTCGCCTGGGCTTCGGCGAAGGCATCGCACTGGCGTCGTCGGGCCTGTTGAGCGAAGGCGCCGGCGAGAATCTCTTCCTGGTGTTCGACGGTGCGCTGCATACGACGCCAGCCAGTGCATCCATCCTCACCGGCATCACCCGCCACACGTTGATGACGCTGGCGCGCGAGGAAGGCATCGATGTCATCGAGCGCGACCTGCCACGGGAATACCTGTACCTCGCCGACGAGATCCTGATGTGCGGCACGGCCGCGGAAGTCACCCCGATCCGCTCCGTGGACGGCAAGAAGGTGGGCTCGGGCTCCGCAGGACCGATCACGCGCCTGCTGCAGGACCGGTTCTTCGGCCTGTTCGACGGCAGCACGGCTGATCGCTGGGGCTGGCTCGAACCGCTCTAAGCAAAAGCCAGGCGGGCGGCGTGCAGGGCAATCTGCGCGTCCTCGCCGGTCGGCACCACCGCCATGTGGGTCGTGCCGATCCCGGCCCAGTGCAGGCCTTCGACGATGGCATCGCGTACGAGATGATCGTGTTCGCCGATGCCGCCGGTGAATACCAGCAGGTCGATGCCGCCCATCGACGCCGCCATGGCCGCGATGCCCTTGCGCGCCGCATGCACGAACACATCGATGGCAAGCTTGGCTGCCGGCTCCTTCGATGCGTGCAGTTCGCGCATGTCGCTGGAAACACCCGATAAGCCCTTCAGGCCCGACTGCCGGTTGATGCACGTGTCCAGTTCGTCGGCGGACCAGTCCTTTTCGCGCATGAGCCATTCGATCACGCCCGGGTCGAGGTCACCCGGGCGTGAGCCCATGACGATGCCGCCGGCAGGTGTCAGGCCCATGCTGGTATCCACCGACTGCCCATCGAGCACGGCGGTGACGCTCGCACCGTTGCCCAGATGGGCAATCACCGTGCGCGAAGGCAGATCCGGCCCCAGTTCGCGGACGATTGACTCGCACGACAGCCCGTGGAACCCATAGCGTTCGATGCCTTCATCGCGAAGCACGCGCGGCAACGGCAGGATTCGCGCGACCTCTGGCATGGTCGAATGGAAGGCGGTATCCAGGCAGGCGACGGCAGGGATGCCTGGAAACACCTCACCGGCGCGGCGGACGATCTTCAAGGCGGCCGGCACGTGCAACGGTGCAAAGGGCCTGGCCGCGTCGAGCATCCGCAGCACGTCGCCATCGATGCGTCGATGTCCGCGCAGTTTCGGCCCGCCATGCACGATGCGATGGCCGATGGCCTGCACCGGCGGATGCGGCTTGATCACATGAGCGATGCGGTCGAGCGCATCGCCGGGCGCATCGACCTCATCGCCATGCACGCGGATGCCGCCATCGTGCGCGGTATCGGCATCACCGGCGATGCGGACATGGGCGACATCCGCATCCACGTCGAACAAGCCGAACTTCAAGGTCGACGAACCCACGTTCAGGGCCAGCACCGTGGTCACTTGGCGCTCTTCCATTGCCAGTCGCGGATGCCAGGCATGTCCCGCCCGTGTTCGCTTACATAAAGACGGTGCTTCTCGATACCCGTCCAGTAGTTATGGGCGGCGGCCTGGCGAAGGTGCTCGAACCGCGGAATGCGGTTGATGGCATCGAGGGTCAGCTGGAACCGGTCGAGATTGTTCAGCACCATCATGTCGAAGGCCGTGGTGGTGGTGCCTTCTTCCTTGTACCCGCGCACGTGGATGTTGTCGTGGTTGTGGCGGCGATAAGTGAGCTTGTGCACCACGCCGGGATATCCGTGGAAGGCGAAGATCACCGGCCGGTCGCGGGTGAAGAGTTCGTCGAACTGGTCGTCGTCCATGCCGTGCGGGTGTTCTTCATTGGGCTCGAGCGACATCAGGTCCACCACGTTGACGACGCGGATGCGGATGTCCGGCGCAAACTCGCGCAGCAGCATCACCGCCGCCAGGGTTTCCACGGTCGGCGCATCGCCAGCGCAAGCCATCACTACATCGGGGTCGTCGTCGCCCTGCCCCGCCCACGACCAGATGCCCGCGCCGGCGGCGCAATGGCGCACGGCCTCGTCCATGGCCAGCCACTGCCAGTCCGGCTGCTTGCCGGCGATGATCAGGTTCACGTACTGCCTGCTGCGCAGGCAATGATCGGCCACCGACAGCAGGCAATTGGCATCAGGCGGCAGGTAGATCCGTACCACTTCGGATTTCTTGTTGGCCACGTGGTCGATGAAGCCCGGATCCTGGTGCGAGAATCCGTTGTGGTCCTGGTGCCATACATGCGAGGTCAACAGGTAGTTGAGCGACGCGACCGGCGCACGCCAGGCGATCGTACGCGTGGTCTTGAGCCACTTCGCGTGCTGGTTGAACATCGAATCGATGATGTGGATGAAGGCCTCGTAGCACGAGAACAAGCCGTGCCTGCCGGTCAGCAGGTATCCCTCCAGCCAGCCCTGGCACTGATGCTCGCTCAGTACCTCCATCACCCGGCCGTCGGGGGAAAGGTTCTCATCGACCTCCTCGACTTCCGCCATCCACTCCTTCCCGCTGGCCTCGTACACCGCCTCCAGGCGGTTGGAGGCGGTTTCGTCGGGACCGAACAGGCGGAAGTTGGCCGTGGCCATGTTCTTGCGCATCACTTCGCGCAGGAACCTGCCAAGCACGCGCGTGGCTTCGGCCTTGTGATCGCCCGGGGATTTCACCTCTTCGGCGAAATCACGAAAATGCGGCATCTCCAGTGGCTTGAGCAGCAAGCCGCCGTTGGCATGCGGATTGGCGCCCATGCGACGGCGCCCGGTCGGCGCCAGCGCCGCAAGTTCGTCGAGGAACTTGCCATGTTCGTCGAATAATTCCTCGTGCCGGTAACTGCGCAGCCAGTCTTCCAGGATCTGCAGATGACCGGGCTTGTCGAAATCGGTAATCGGCACCTGGTGCGCACGCCATGTGCCCTCCACCGGCTTGCCGTCGACGACCTTCGGGCCGGTCCAGCCCTTGGGCGTGCGGAATACGATCATCGGCCAGCGTGGGCGAGCGGTGATGCCGTCTTCGCGCGCTTCCTTCTGGATGGAACGGATCCGCGCCATGCATGTATCGAGCACCGTGGCCAGCGCCTGGTGCATCTTCATCGGCTCGTCGCCCTCGACGAAATGCGGCTCGTAGCCATAGCCGTGCATCAGGTCGGTGAGTTCGTCCTTGCCGATGCGCGCGAGCAAGGTGGGGTTGGCGATCTTGAAGCCGTTCAGGTGCAGGATCGGCAGCACCGCGCCGTCGCGCGCGGGATTCAGGAACTTGTTCGAATGCCAGCTGGTGGCGAGCGCACCTGTTTCCGCCTCGCCATCGCCAACGATGCACGCCACTACCAAGTCAGGATTGTCGAAGGCTGCACCGAAGGCATGCGACAGGGAATACCCCAGTTCGCCGCCCTCGTGGATCGATCCCGGCGTCTCCGGGGCCACATGGCTGGGCACGCCGTAGGGCCAGGAGAATTGCCGGAACAAATGCCGCATCCCATCGCGGTTTCGTTCGATGTGCGGGTAGGTCTCGGTGTAGGACCCTTCAAGATAGGTGTGCGCGACCAATCCCGGGCCGCCGTGGCCCGGGCCGATCACGTAGATCATGTCCACGTCCTGCTCGGTGATCAGCCGGTTCAGGTGCACGTAGATGAAATTGATGCCGGTGGTGGTACCCCAGTGACCGAGCAGGCGATGCTTGATGTCGCCGATTTCCAGCGGCCGCTCCAACAAGGGATTGTCCCGAAGGTAGATCTGGCCGACGGTAAGGTAATTGGCCGCGCGCCAATAGGCGTCCATCTTGCGCAAGAGGGATTTCGACAGGACGTCGGCCATCGGGGGCTCCAACTTCATTGCGGCGGAGCGCTCATGCTGCACTGCCGGGTATTTCAGCCGCGTGAAGTCATTCCAGGGCAAGCCATGCGTCAAGTTCCTGCAGCGCCGCCAGCAGGGTACGGGACGACGACGCCGGGATATTCCCCGTGCGCGCTTCTTCTTCCACGGCGCGAGCGAGGTCCCGGAGTCGGGGAGCACGGGCCCAGCCGAAGATGCTGGCGTACTGATGGGCGATCGTCGCCACCGCGGGCGCATTGCGCGAATCGATGGCGTCGGCGAAGGTGCTGCGGTCCTGGCCGGCCTGGGCCTTGAGCTGTGCGATGAACCCCGTAGCCTCTTCGCCCATGGCCCCGCGAAGATTCGCCACGATGGTAGCCGGCCCCTCGACGGCCTCCTCCGTACCTGGCGATGCCGTGTCCGGCAGGTAACGCTCAAGCATGGATTTGAGTTCACCCAGGCGCAGCGGCTTGGTTACCACGCCATCGGCGCCGGCACGGCGGCAGCGCTCGATCAGTTCGGGCAAGGGGCTTGCCGTCATCGCCAACATCGGCAAATTCGAGCCGGCCGCGCGCACGCGGCGCATCAATTCAAAACCGTCCATCCCGGCCATGAAGCAGTCGGTAAGCAGCAATCCGTAGGTGGTTGAGCGCATGCATCGCAAGGCTTCCTCGCCGTCACTGGCCACGTCGCAGGCGAACCCCAGCATGCGCAATTCCCGTACCAGAAGACGCTGGATCAGCGGCTGGTCGTCCACCACCATCACCAGCCGCCCTTCGCCAAGGGCCACCTCGCGCGACGGCGCCGGTCGCGTCATGCGAACGCCTTCACCCTCCTCCGCCTGGGCTTGTCCCTCGAGCACGTGCAGCGCGCGTCGAAGGGTGACGAGCCGCGGCGGCCATGCCGGAAGCGTTGCCGTGCGCCCGGCGGCGGCCAGCTGCAACTGCGCATCGGCGGGGCGCGATGGATCACCTGCCAAAGAAACGACGATACCGGCAGCCTGCGTGCCGTCTTCCGCCTGCAGCCCGGCGAATTGCAGATACGAAGCGACGCACTCGGCCAGCATGGGATCTTCCAGCTCAAGCCGAAACCTGCGTGAATCGACGGCAGGCAGACTCGCTTCGACGGCAGTCTCGAAGGCGAACTCAAATCGCGTCCCCGTGCCCACGATGCTCTCCAGGGTTATACGGGCGTCCATCAAGGTGGCGATACGGCTGACGATGGCCAGGCCCAGTCCCGTGCCGCCGAAGCGGCGTTGGGTCGAGGCATCCTCCTGGGTGAAGGGTTCGAATATCTCCGCCCTGCGCTCCGGCGCAATGCCCACGCCGGTGTCCTGTACGACGATGGCCAGGCGCTGGGTGTCGGCCTCGGCGCCGGCCCAGGCAAGGTGCATGCGCACGAAACCACGCTGGGTAAATTTCACGGCATTGCCGGCAAGGTTGAACAACACCTGGCGCAAGCGCGCCGGATCACCCACCAGGCACGCGCTGACACGAGCGTCGACGCTGGCATACAGAAGCACGCCCTTGGCGCGCGCGGTGGCGCCCAGGAGGCCGGCCACGTCGTCGAACAATGGCCGCACATCGAAAGCCACCGCTTCCAGCGGCATCTGGCCGGCTTCGAAACGGGAAAAGTCGAGCAGGTCGTCGATGATACGCAGGAGGCTGTCGCCCGATTCGCGCATCACGCCAGCCATGTCACGCTGGTCGTCGTCCAGCGATGTGCGTTCGAGCAAATCCAGCATGCCCAGCGCGCTGGTCATCGGCGTGCGGATCTCATGGCTCATCATGGCCAGGAACTGCGCCTTCGAACGCGTGGCGTCCTCGGCCATGGCGCGGGCGCGCTGCTCGGCCTCCACCGCGCGCCGCAGCCGCCGGTTGGCGCGCAGCACGAAGATCACCACCACCACGCCCGCCAGCAGGATCGGTACGCCGATCAATGCGATATCGGACCAGGGCGTGGCATAGCTGTAGGTCGTGCGCATCCAGCGCGCACGGATCGCCTGGCTTCGCGCCGTGCTTATATCGGCAAGAACGCGGTCGATCAGGGGCACCAGCTTCGCCTGCGAAGGCACCACGCCGATGTGGACGCTCATGGTGATGCCCGAAGGGCCGAGCACGCGCAGCCGGCCGGCGTAGTCGGCCTCGATGTGTTGCGACAACACCGACACCGTATCCACCACGGCGTCCACGCGGCGTTCGGCCAGCGCGTGCAAGGCGTCATCGGTATAGGGGAAGCTCACCACCTGGAGCGAAGGGACGCTGCTGTGCAGCCGGGTGGCGACATCGAACGGCCGATCGACCACCGCCACGCGCATGCCACGCAGGTCGTCCAGGCCCGATACGGCCTTGGCGTCGTTTCGACCGGCCACCACCAGCGGGGCCACTTCGTAGGCCCGGCTAAGCACCAGCCCGGCCGACAAGGGAGTGTCCCGCGCCACGCTCACCAGCATCTGCACCTTGCCATCGGCGATCGCCTGCCGAGCCTCGGCCACCGTATCGACATTGACCCGGCGCGTGCGCAGGCCCAGGGCCCGGTTGAGTTCGGCGATGTAGTCGGAGGCGACACCGACGGACACGCCGTTACGGTCGATGTAGCTCATCGGCGCCCAGTCCGAATCGATGCCGGCACCGAGCACCGGCAGCGACTGCAGGAACTGGCGTTCGGCGGCACTGAGCGGCGTGGCCAGGCCCGCATCCTCACTGGGCTCGAACAGGGCCACCCAGCGCCCGGCGACACGGCCCCTCGCTTCGTCTCCGAGCGTATCGATGCGTGCCTGCAATGCCGCTTCCAGGGGCTTGGCGCCGCTTCCATAGGCGAACCCGTAACGTGCCAACGGTAGTGTGCTGCGGCCGGTGAATTGCAGCTTGCCGGTGGCAACAAGGCCGTCGAGCTCGCGCACGGCCAGCAACGGGTTGGCCAGGTATACATCGGCTCGCCCCTGCACCACGGCGTCAAGCGCGGCGGGATCGTCCGGCACGCGCAACAGTGTCGCGTTCGGCAAGGCCGCGACGAGGATTTCCTCCGCCGGGCTGCCCGCCACCACCGCGATCCGGGCACGTGCCAGAGCCGTGTCGTCGACAAAGCGCGAATCGCCATGGCGGGCCACGCGCACGGGCGAGGATGCAAGGTAAGGCGTGCCGAAGTCGATGCAATGCATGGCGGCGGGTGTTGAGACCATCTCCGGGGCAATATCCACCGTGCCCTTGCACAAGGCGTCGAACAAGGCCTGGCGCGAATCGAACAGCACCGGCTGCCACGACACCCCCATCGACGGCAGGATCTGTTCGAGGTAATCGGCGCCCACGCCCAACAGGCGGCCGTTTTCCACGATCTGCATGGGTGGCACGCCGGTACGCAGCGCGCCCACCCGTACCACCGGGTGCGTGCGGGCCCAGGCTGCATCCAGCCCGGAAGTGGCCTGCGCGCGCGCAGGCGGGCCCAGGCCCATGGCCAGCACGGCAACCAGGACGGCCCAGAAGGCCACCATCGAACGACGCTTGTCCATGGGATCCTTTCCCGGCCATCCTTCAGGCGCCCATGATCGCCGGACTGCCGCTGCGAAGCCAGTTACAATACGCAGTTGACTGGCGCAAGGGCGCCGTAAGGAACCTTCCTTCCCATGGTGGCACTGGCAACCGAGCACGTGATCGACGTGCATCACTGGAACGATTCGCTCTTCAGCTTCCGCACGACGCGCGATCCTGGCTTCCGCTTCGAGAGCGGGCATTTCGTCATGATCGGCCTGGAAGTCGATGGCCGGCCGTTGATGCGCGCCTATTCGATAGCAAGCGCCCACTACGAGGAACACCTGGAGTTCTTCTCGATAAAGGTGCCCGACGGCCCTCTTACCTCGCGGCTGCAACATCTCAAGCCCGGCGATCCGGTGATCGTGTCGCGCAAGCCCACCGGCACGCTTGTGCTCAACGATCTCAAACCCGGCAAGCGGCTTTACCTGCTGGGCACGGGCACGGGCCTGGCACCCTTCCTGTCGATCGTGCGCGACCCGGAAACCTACGAACGCTTCGAGCACGTGGTGCTGGCTCATGGCGTTCGCAACATCGCCGACCTCGCCTATGCCCAGTACCTTGAGCAGGAACTACCCGCCCACGACTACCTGGGCGATCTGGTGCGCGGGAAACTCATCTATTATCCCTCGGTCACCCGCGAGGCCTTCCGCAACCGCGGGCGCATCACCGATGCCATTGCCGATGGCGGCATGGCGCGCGTGACGGGAATGCCACCACTGGACCCCGCTCACGATCGTGTGATGCTATGCGGCAGTCCGGCCATGCTCGAGGACACGTGCGCCCTGCTCGATGGCCGCGGCTTCCATGCCTCGCCGCGCACGCGGGAGCCGGGCGACTACGTGATCGAGCGCGCCTTTGTCGAGAAGTAATACCCTGCCTGCGGCGGATCAGCGGCGGATCCGACCCTCACCTTCGTTGTCCCAATAACCGAAAAGCTTGCGCGCGATCAGCTTGTACAGGCGCTTGGCTGTCTGCCGCCACACCCTCGCATGCATCGCCGGCGTGGCAAGGATGTGCAGTTCGCGGCGAGTGAGCAATTCGGGCATGTAGGTACGTTTGTGCTTGAGCAGGTGCCGGATGTCCTCGCGTGCCAGCAAACGGAACAGCCGGCCCCGGCGGCGACGCGTGAAGGCCAGCTGGAAGTCCACCATCGCCGGCGTGCCATCGTCGCGCACCAGCCAGTTGGGCTCCTTGGCCAGGTCGTTGTGCACCACGCCGCGGCGGTGCAACGAGGCCAGCAGACGCCGCGCCTGGCGGAAATAGGCCCGGTTGCGCGGCTGGGCCTGCTGCATCGGGGCACCAGCCATGAAGCTGCGCTCCAGTACCCGGCCATCGAAACGCAGCAGCCGCGGCACCCCGTCAATGCCCTCGAGGCGCTCGAGCGCCCTGGCCTCGCGCGCGGCCGCGCTCCGGGCGAAACGGCGAGCCCACCAACGGGCCGCGGCGATATCACGGACGATCAACATCACACCATCGCGGCGATGGCATTCGATCCGGCCCAGTTCATCGGCCTTGAGCAAGATGATTTCGTCCTTTTCCACTACATTCCTTCGCAAGTCACGCAACGTCGGGTAACGTGTCACATCATCGAGGGAGAAATGGACAGATGATGCAACGTTGGCTGGCCGTGCCGGCATCCTGTGCCGTGCTGGCCGCCTGCCAAGGCGGCCATGCACCGGAAGC
>Ga0307510_10001618_pt1 | contig 24936 bp, 31 predicted proteins | sample 12_EM_MG_FD_207224 | JGI IMG/M metagenome (GOLD analysis project Ga0307510, IMG submission 207224) | Populus trichocarpa ectomycorrhiza microbial communities from riparian zone in the Pacific Northwest, United States - 12_EM | ecosystem: Host-associated > Plants > Roots > Unclassified | place... | reverse complement strand
ATGGTCTCATTCCCATTATCCCCGGAGCCTTCATTAAAATACTTCGTCTGCTGTAGCTATTACCTATTAGTAAGATTTTTCCATTGATACAACAGTTTATATTGCCCATCTGGCACCCGTATGAAAGCATCCCAATCCCGAGCTCAATATACCACCCCCCCAAAACCACTTCAATTGTATGCCAATCAATTAAACCTCTCCCGCTCCATAACGACTTGTAAATTTCATAGCTTCACACTCTAACTCGCAGCCATCTCCTATCACTCGGTACAACACAGCGACCTCCCAAACACTCCTGTCTCTTCCAACAAACTTTATCCCCCGAGTTTCCGATTTTCACGGACACACCCGAGTGGACGTTTCACAGCCCAATGCATGAAAAGCAATGCGGCACAACCCGGCCCACGACAGTCCCGCCCAGAAAACCACCCGGGCCGTCCAGTCAAACTTAGAACGGCGCTACTATACTATAACAACAAAATAGAGCCCAGCCAAAATAAGCGAGCGAGAGTTGGCCTCTTCGGGAAACCCCCTTTCCTCAAAAATGCTAGAAATCTCGGCATCCATATTCGGGTACAAGTAGAAGCAGACCCCTGTTACGGATTGGCCTATCTTTAAAACCTAAACTCTATGGGGGAACTTTCCCGCATGCCCCGGCCCCCAACTGAGCCGCGCTTTCTTAATTGTTGGCGAACTGGCACAAACCATAAAGCATAAAGCATATTTTTTTCTTTTCTTTCCCCTTGGCAAGGCCCTCAACGGTAAGTATTAAAACCCCGTAGCCCAGCTCCAACCCCAAATTACCTTATACCTCCTTACCCCATCCAAAGCATGCCGATTAACAATCTCTCGTCCTCCTCCGAGGACCGGATCCAATAATTAGTCGAGGCCACTATAACTCGATCCCTTCCTCATCCAAAAAAAAAAAGAACTCAAGCCAAGTGGTATTAGATATATATATGTTATGTAAGAGGCGAAAAACAATTACAACAAAAAGTTCCCTCAGAACCTGTAGAATCTTCCCTAGGTTGTTATATATAGGCCAAGCAACAACTTACAATATTATGGCAGTACAGTGCCCTCGCCGCCCCTCAAAAGGAAAAAACACCCCTGTAAAAGGTTCAAAACTCACCCCCAAGGCACTAGAGCGTCAGGTTCATAGTCCAAGCCAGAGGGATAGCCGGAGGGCCGCTCTTGGGCGGGGAGGAGTAGAAATCCCACAGGAAATGATCATCACCTGGAACGCACATGGTTGCTCTCAGTCTTGTCTAATACGGCACCCAACCCGCGCCCCCAACCTTAGGACCACAGGCAGACAAATATTAACTAAATCACTCACACCTAGCACGCACTGCGCACATCACAGCGCTCGTGTGCAGCCAGCTAGCGGGGCAGGGGAGTGTTTTTTTCCCTCTGTCATTCATAGATGAGACAGACGCGATGTGTGAACACCCTATCTCAAACCCCGATACGAGTCGGTAACTCATCGGATAGTTTATCTTATACGGTGTTCCCTACTGCATCCAAACACTACTCACAGATTGTGGGCAGAAACCCCCCAATACCCCACCCCGAGTAATATCCAGTGCCAAAAACAACGAGCGAGAATCAATGCTTGCAAGTACTCGACATTCAGAAATCGTATTTAATTGACAAGGGCTCATGCTCCCTTTTAACGCGTTCTTTTTTTATAATTCAATATCAGGTTTATCGAACAACCTCAAGCTAGCCACCGACAACCACCGTACAGCCCGACCTATGCCCTTGTATTTAATGCAAACCCCACCAGACCCGTGTTATGCAAAAAAGACAAAAAACAAAAGCAGGCTATTTTCTCATACAATCGGATAGTTATACACAAACGTGTGATGTCCCTAAACACAACTAGAAATTGCCTTCCCAGGGCAAAAAGAAATGTTAAGCAAGACCATCCAACTCCTTCCTAACCTGCTCCTCGGTTCTGATTTTCTTGAGCTGTGTATCTTCCAACTTTTCCCCATTCGCAAGTCTCTGCTTGAGATCCTCGATGGCGCGAAGCTTCTTATGCAATCCTCTTAGCTTCTTATCCTGAGTGCTTGGGGTTCCGTCAGGTGTCTGAGGTTCGGCATCTAGATCTGTCTGGCGCTTCTGGGGCGTCGACGGGTCAATCGGGGGAGCAAGATTATCAGCACCAGTCCTAATATGAAGTTGCTGCTCAGAATGGTGTCGGCCATGGTGGTTTTGATTCTCTCCGCCAGTCTTGCTCTTAGACCTGCGATGGCCTTCGCTTTGTTGATTGTTCCTAGACTTGCTCCTAGTATGGTGCTGATGAGGATTCCTCCCATTGCCCTCGCGGCCTTCTCTATCGGGTTGAGGCCCCTGCAGAACCCCGTTCCCAGCAGTATTGGCGGCTTGTTGCTGCTGTTCAGCCTTGGCTTTCTTAGCAGCTTCACGCTTCTTCTTATTCTTCACTGCCGTTCGACTTAGGTTTTCTTCATCGGCACCAGCGCCAGTTCCAGCCAAAGAGACGCCACCACCAGGGGCAGCTCCTGGGACTAGCTTCTCTGCTGGTGCCGCTCCGGGGACTTCCCTCCTTCGGGCCTTTCCGAACAGTCCGTTAGACCCACTGCCGCTTCCACCTCCAGAACCGTTGGCGTAAATATGGGCCGCTCCACCTTCGTCCTCACGTTTAAAATGAAGAGGGGTCGCCGTGTTACGGGCATGAGGCGGCCTATAAGCACCGGCTGGCTTTTTAGGAGTTGTCGTCGCAACGTGGGTTAAAGCCGATTCGTGAGCAGCGGGCGCCGGGGGAAGCGGATTCGGCAAAGGATGCATGGAGGCACTCTGGGGGAGCCAAGTCACATGGTACAATTCATCCAAATCAATGGTGTACATCAATCCTCCGGTATAATGCCAAATCTTGACCCCGTTGTCCACTCTCAACCTTGGGCTTGTCGTCGCAGTGAGGATATGGCGACCGTCCGGACTCCATTCACAGACACTCGCATTGGATGCTTCGATAGTGCAAATCTTCTTCATCCCCGCTTGCCTATCATATATATCCATCGAGCCTTGCAAATTCCCGAACCCTGCAACAAGGACCAACCTAGCATGAGGAGAAAAAAGAATTGTGTTTCTCGGACCGGCCGGTAATTGGTGGATGACATTGGCTCGTGCATCGAAGATTGTGGTCTTCGCTGGCATAAATCCATACACAACACCAAACTCTCTTGAATCGGTTGACCAGGCGACATCATGAATTGGTCCTTCCTTATCTGTGGGGCAAAGATTACTGTTAGCCAAGCTCTTAAGAAGCCTTGAGGAGCACGTACCAAGCGAGACACGGCAGTCATAATTTCCAGCAACAGTAATCAAATAGAGATTAGTCTCCCCATAATAACTCTTCCCAGTCTTGTCGGCGTCAGTTTGAGAAAATACCAAGACACTAGTACCCAAAGCATTCCACTTGAGCTGCACCCTGTCAGCCTTGTAAAAGCTCTTCTGCGACAGAAGATCATCGAAATTAGGGACTTGGAAAATCTTGACGACTGCCGGGTTACCCTAGAACCAATGCAAATTAGCGATAGTCACAGGACACAGGATTTAGGTAATTAAAAATTTACCTTCCGTTCCGGAACAAACGCCGCCACCGAATAGTTCTTCCCCGGACTCAGCGCAACCTCAGTGACCCCCTCTACACGAAGATTTTTCCAGACCTCATTCATATTCGTGGCCTCAAAGAACTGCACAGTATTCGTAACCACCCGCGCACAATACTTTTCATCATACGTGTACTGGAGGTTCCATCCCGACTGAGATTTCTGCACGAATGCTACAACGTGTTCGGCCGTCTCAGTTTTCCAAATCTTTAAATTCTTCGAAGCACCGCCGTCCTCCTGCTTGGCTGGAAGTGTGTTAGCTCTAGCCCCTGATATTTGAACGGGTTAAACATACTGGGTCGTTCCCATGTGATGATGTAGCTACCGCGAGGAGAAAATCCAATTTCGTGAACATTTTGTGCCGGCAGAGTAGTGACTAGTTCTCCAGTATTTGGGTTGGCAATCTTCACGCTGAAGAGCAGAGTATCAGCTATGGTTAAAGACAAGAGGGCAAGGACAATTCCAGTTAGGACAAGAGCATACTCTTCGTTACAGGCCCAAGCAAAATACTTCCCATCAGGGCTATAGGTACAGCATCTATTATTTGTTTCAGGCCTGCAAGACAGATAAAATGTTAGACAACCTGTACAGATGAGCAAAATAGAATCACTTAAAGACTTACTTATTAAATCCGGATTGGTGCGAGTATTGAGGGTGACCATCAATCAAGCCGATGGTTTTTTGTGTTCGATCTGCACGTTTCCGTCGATCAAACGTCAGCCTTTAAAGCACTAGTGCAGTGTAAAGTCTTGTTCAACAGTACAGCAGAAAACAAGATGTCCATCCCCAAAGTGCAGATATTATTGAGTATTTCATCCGCTTTCGCACTTTCTCCGCATCAACAGGGGCAGCAACTCACAAGCAAACTGAGTAATCATTTCGGTAGCAGCCATGACAATCCTCACAAGTGAATGGGAGGATAAGCGATGGGTGGTAAGTGGGCTGTGGTAGTACTCTCTGTTTTGTTTTAAGAAAGGGAAAAACTGTTTCGTTCGATTCCACAGTCGTTTCCTATGCCTTCGAGTTTCCTGGTTTCTTCGAGGATGGTCGGTTGTTGTTGCTGTTGTTGGTTGGCTGGTTCGTTGAGTCGGTCCGATTGGGCAGAAAAGCCCAGCGATAAGATTCGGAGTAGAGATTCCCACACAGGAAATAATAAAAGCAAGAGCTCGAAACCTTTCGCCGAAGAGTAGCTAAACACCGCGGATAAAGGAGACGGAGCTAACAGAATAGAACAAGAAGCCGGATCGCGGGGCAGACGAGAATAAACAAGACACGCGAACGGGGCGGGGGGAGGATGGTGGGGATGGTGGGGGAGTGGATGTTAAACAACTGGAACAACAACAACTGGGAAGAGGGGAGGAAGAAGGACGACGAGGAAGAAAGAGGTGGAAGGGAGACAGATAGACGACGACGAAGAGGGTAAAAGAGAAAGAGAAGGAAGGGCTGGGGGGATGTTGACACTTGAAACGAAGGGGCAGACAGCGAGTAGGGTGGAGGCAACAGGCAAAAAATAACGGCGAACGAGAAAATTCCGTTAGCCAGGCTAACCCAATATAGAAATTGTGGACTACGCACTCACAGCCTCTTTGGAGGCTCCAGGAGAAGCTTTTGCCTGAGAGCTGATTCTTGGCGGGAACTTGAACAAGAAAGAAAAATCCTTGCCACCCCCATTGTTCCATAAACAGCTATCATACCTTTTTTAGGCCATAGCCAATAGAAGCTATACTTAATCCACCGACTATCATACCACCGCCAAAGTGTTGTAGGCAGAAAATATGCCGGGACTTGAATATAGCCCCAAGAAAATAAACCCCATTCCCAGCCCCAAGTCCTCCCCTAGAATTGTTGGTCTAGAGTCTGGGCCTGAAGTCAAGCTAAATAGCCATCTCGGATATTGTCAACTCACCGTGCTAAGGAGGGGTCTCATTATAATCAGTATATGGGCCCCAAAAACTTACCATCGCCGGTTAATGATTCATTAACACAATACCATCAAAAATAGCATTTCAATGGACTCCCCCTGTATCTCACCCCAGACAGCTCCTTCATACGCTCCCAGGCTATCTCCCATTCTCCAGTTCAATTGCTTGTACTAGTGCAATTACAAGTATTGAGTCAAGCTAGTCAGGGGGGCTTTCCATCATGGCAGCTTCCGATATCTCACCCATCTGTTATGCAAGTTATATTAGCCCAGCTACCTACTAATACCATTTCAGACCTGACTGCACCGGGAACTGAACAATTCAGCAGTCATCAGGCTTCTGAATTTTGCCCTGCTTGCGTCGAGCTTACGTGCAGCTGTTGCTCGGGAACTGCATGTCCATACAACTTAGCGGTGCCTGCACCGCACCACATAGATTTCCGGTTGCCTTAACTTAGGATCCTATTATACTGGTCAGTTGTGAGAAAACCTACCGTATTCTATAACTGCGGATCTCAGACGGAATCTACAATACCACCAACCTTTTTTTTTAAATGAGTGAAAGGAAGGTTTTAAGTAGACCACTCTTGTTAATTAGACTCTCTACCATAATGGAAGAATAAAATAAACCCGAACAAGACAGGATAGAATCGAACGGAATAAAATAAGGCCTTTTATGGCATGCATCATGCCATTGAGAAAATAACATGGTATTTCTTGAAAGGGGCTTACAAGTTGAAATAAAAATACATTGGCATTTCTGAAAATAAATATGTTTGCACAATGCTTTTCCCATTTCCAAAACAACCTTATAAGACTGCAATACTGTGTTCCGATTTCTCACAAAGCCCTAAACGGGGGGGTTATGCGAGTAGAATTTCCCAGGCCTGTGCATAAACTTGACTGTGCAATCAAGTAGGATAGATATACGAAAGAGTGTTACCAAGAATTCAAGTATTGCTCTGTAATTCAAAATAAGAATCTTTCTTCTTGTCTTTCTTCTCAAAATTTCAATGGCATTTCAGAAAATCCTGAATTAAAAAACATTGCAAGGCTATAGCTATGCCAATTAACTATAAAAAATCTGCAATACGAAAAGAAAATAATTATCATGATCTTTGCTGCATGCCGACCAGGGCTTAAAATAGAACCAAGTAAAATAACCCTGACTCAGAGCAGAAAATGTTTCCCAAATTAAAAAAAGATAAACACTGAAAAAACTAGTGCACGCTTACCTAATCTAGAAAGAAATTAATACCCCAATAAAGAGACGGTAAAAGTATAGGTAAAATCCTTGTAGAAAAAGTCGGCAGGTAATGTTATTGTTGATTGCCGTGAGACCAAGTATTAGAAGTCATATCAAAAGTTAGTAAAAGGTGCTGTGAACGCAAGTACATATGATACCAAACAGGTTAGTACAGGCCAACTGTGACGTGCTTGTCTGTGGCTTTGGAAAAGTGGTTAGGATTTGGGCTTTTGTGTTTGTGGAAAGCACTGTGATACAGGAATGGACAAGAGTTTTGGGGCTGTGCAGATATGGGGAAACACAGGAGACATGTGGGAATGCTGTAATGGCAGTATGAAAGAGCTGGAAAGCTCAGAGGCTATGGGCTGTGTAAGTTTGTTGCCTTCCTTTTGTTAGCCCAGGAGTATGCATGGGAGTAGGTGACTCACATGGAATGGCATGGGTATGAGTAGTGGCTCATGGTGGGATAGGATGTCCTTGTGGTTGATATATGTTCCTGTCTGGCAGTTAGCTAGTCTCATGTACTCTACAATGGATAGACAAATATAATGATCCAGAATACCCACTCAGATCTGTTCCGCTCTTTTCTCCCACTGCCCTATCTCCTCGTATGCGCCCTGAGCGAAGCATAGCTGGAAGGCCGAGATAAAGGGGAATAAAGGAAGAAAGTAAAAAGAATACGACAAAAACAGAGTCAACAAATATCTTTTTCGTGGGAAATACAAAAAATGCCCCCTTCTCAACTTACACATTACCTAGAGATAGACGTGAATAGCCTGTATCATAGGTGCAAGATTAGCTAGAATTAGAGTAAATTGTTTCCAACTCCCATGAAATCGAAAGTCCATTATATACTCTCCCCCCCAAAGCCGTGTGCCATAATATCTGGATCACCTAATGGATCACCACCATAAATCCGCAACCAACACTACATTTTCCTTCCGGCTCGCTAGGAGCTAGCCCCCACCGCCCGCTATCGTAAAAGCACCGCAAGCAACGAATTATCCAGTTCCAGTAAAACTATGACGCTACCACTGAGGAGCGAGGCTATAGCAAGCCTATATCAACAACTAGGGCCACAAGGGCGCGCTGGTTGGCCTCACTACATGATCAAGCTCTTCAGCCAATAGGTTCCCCTTATCCCTTTCCCCAATAAGCCTCTTGAGCACAGCACTTACCATATAATACGTGTGAAATTTTACTAACACGAGCGATATAAGGGTGTCTGGGACACCGTGGTTCAAGCCGTTCACTATCTCGAACCACGATCCTGGCCTAACTCACGATTTGAGATGTTTACGGTATGATATTTGCCTAGTAATTTTCCGGATTGTAATTTGGGAAAATTTCAGAGTGAGATTTGAAGATTTATGGCTAAAATTATTTTTTATGCCCTCAAGTGTATTATAAAAAATGCTAGTGAGTCCTTTAGGCCTACACCCAGGCCACCCAGTTGATATGCCCTACTCCTTTACTCACCCTCGCAGAGTTGTCTAGAATCGCGGCCTGGGGTTTTGAAAATGGCTGGGGCTATTGGCAGAGGGCTGTTTGCGAATTATGAGTTGAAACTATGATATTTCAAATTGTGATTTGGAACTCATGATCACAAATCACAGCTATCTCAAACCATAATAGCGAGCTAAACACCCCCGAAAAGCTATCGGTATGACATCCAGGCGCACAGCTTTCTCTTCGCCCGACCTTCACGGCAGTCTCCGGATATCCGTTCTATCGGGTGGTTCTTAGGCGACTTACATGATGCATCTAGCACAATTTAGCAACCAAATATTATTACTGTGAGGGCCATTATACTAAAACTGAGAACTATTCCATCGCCACACTCTAACTCGAAAAAAAAACCAAACTCCCCAGAAGCTCGCCGGGGAGACCGGCGGGGCTGCACCCTCAAACCTCAAACTTCAACTCCTCCAGCCACTCAAGCACCTCCCTGGCATCCCTCCCCCGTCCTCCCCTCTTCATTTCCCTTCCCCCCAACCCCTCCCCAACAACTCCACACCCACTCAACATCTCATCAATCCACTCAATCACACTGTCGACACTATCCTCCTCTTCCTCTTCCTCTTCCTCATCACCATCACCGCCTCCAACGGCCACGAAAGGGGAAGGGGCGGGGGGACTACTACCAGCCGCCACCGACTGCTCAAATGGCCCAAGAACCACCCCAGAAGCCTCGCAATGAGGGGAAGTGGGTGAGTTGTCTAATGACATAGTGGCAGTAGTAGAGCGTGACCGGGGCGAACTAGAAGTAGCAGTAGAAGGGTGAAAAAGCGGAAGCACAGTGCCCGCAGAATCGCATGGGAAGAGTGGGGCTTGGTGGGGAGGCTCTGGCTGCTGTGCTGCTGGGGTAAGTGCAAGGCAGGGGCCTGGGGCGCTTTGCGCACGAACGAGTCGATGCTGATGGATTGAGGGGGAGGGAGAGGATAAACGTGATACTCTGAGATCTGCATCTGCAGACACAACCGTTCGCTCAGTAATCACCTTCAGCGCGGGTAAGTCCATTCCTGCAGGCCTCATTTCACGAGCCGAGAGCGTGCTTCTAGACCTGCTGGGCATGTCTCCCGAGAATAAAGGTAGTACCCTACCATCAGCGTCTGTGGGGAAGTAAAACCCAGGCAAAACTTTGTCTGTGTATTTATTCGAGCCGGTATTCTGAAGTGGGGTGGTCATTTTTCGAGTGTTGGTATTGTGTGGGTTCGTTTACTCGTTTGCAGTGTGCCGTGTACTGATAATAGTGGCGGTAGCGATCGTGGAAAGAAGCATCTCAGGAATTATATATTGTGGTTTGAGTTTGTAGGTTGATACACGAATTCATCTTGCCTGCAGTGTTTGTATGCATGTTTGACTTGACTTGACCGGTGATCGAGTGAGATGTGGTGACTGTGATTGATGGAGGTTTAGGATTCAACGGGGGAATTAGGCAGTCGTGTTGCGTTAAGCCAACTCGGGATCTCCTTGGAAGATTGCCTTTCAGTCTTCACTGCTGCATCATTCAGCATCAATTGAATAGAGCCCTACCTTGACCGCCTTCACTTCGCCTCAGCGTGCGATCCGTTCTCAAAGGTACCCTACAACAAGAACTACCCAGACCATCGCTTCTGCTAACTAGATCAACACTAGCGCGGCGGTAAGCGAATCCAAAGTCAACAAACCAAACCTTTTCAACCCCAGCAGCCAACTAAATCGGCCGAATAACGGTCAAAGCCAACAAATATGGCCTCCTCAGCAAACACTGCGAAAAAACGCTTGACAAAATCTACTCCTACGCCCACGAAACAAGGACAAAGGCAGGAGAAAGTGAAACCACGGTCAGCGCAGAAAGTCACAACTTCAGACGCCGAGGACGATTCCACGCCGGCGGGGTCTTCCGAGTCTGCATTTGAATCTGAGTCTACATCTGACTCCGAAGAGGAGGAGGAAGACGAAGAGGAGGAAGAGGAAGAGGAAGAAACATCCGTGTCACCGGAATCCGACGAAGAATACTATCCCCCAAGCGACTTCCTCCGTCCTCCGCAGCCCTCACCGTCTAGTCAAAACCCGTTCTCGCCCAAGAACCTCGCCGGGAAGGAGTTATGGTTGATATCGGCGCCAGCGTCAGCACCGCTGTCAAAGTTGGGGAGTGTTAATGCTGCCGACGTACTGGATAATGCACAGGTACTCGGAACTAGTAGTGGGCGGATGTTTTCAGTCCGTGAGACGGATGAGGGTGCAGGTGTACAGGTTTTGGTGCCGGATGGAGGGGGGAGGTATTTACTTGGTGAGTCCTATTCCACCACTACCGCTGTTTTTGGCTGAGGGGGAGGTATGGGGGCGCTGATTTAAGGGGGATGGTTTGAAGGCGGGAAGAAGATTACGAAATCCGTGCAGTTTTTTGAGACACTGCCGGATAGAAAGGCTCCAGAGAAGAGGAGGGAGAGAGTGGCTGCGAAGAGTGTTAGAGCTCAGCCTGATGGGTTGAAGATGAGGTTCAAGCCGATGGGGTATGTCGGTGATCAGGATGAGGATGGGATGCCGGATGCTGTGGAGCCAGAGCTTTCAGAGCCTGTTAGGAAGAAGAAGCGGAGGGAAAGTGGGGAAGAGGAAGGGTTTATTAGAGTGAAGAGCGAAAAGGGGGAACATAGGGAGAGGAAGCACAAGAGTAAGAAGAATAGGAAGGGTATCCTTTCCTGAGTTGGTGTTTTTCTTCTGTTCCACATGGTGGGGATAACTGGTTGTGTTGGGGACTGTATTATATCATATTGCCTTGGACGAGCATTCAAAAGTCTTTGTGATTTTCTGTGGTACAATTGGGGGAAAGGGGGATTTTTGACTTTTCTAGAATTTAGACTATGCTCCTACCTGTGCCTGGGCATCCTGTTGTAGCTGAGTTTGAGCCTGGATGATTTCCATCTTTTTTCGTTCCTGCTTCCCTTGAGTGTCGGAGATTTGCTTTTCGATGCGCGCACTGTTTGGGACGGTTAGTCCTGGGCCCAAGAAGGCGAGCGTAGTGAAGAGCATACATTTCTGAGTTGATAAATTCCAATCTCTTATCCACATTCATCACCGCCTCCGATTTGTCCTGCTTGACGAGAACGGGCCCAATAAGCTTGTAGATCTTTGTATCATCTGCTAGACTTGCGAATTCCTACTCAAGTTAGCTAGTCAAACCCCATTGCTAGCTCGTGTGGATAGGTGATACTTTTTGTACGGACTTATTCTCCTGAAGCTGCGAATCTAATTTCTGTCGCGCCTCGACAATAGAGCTCATGTCTATTTCCCATTAGCATTACCCCCACTAGAGCATACAATCCAGAAAAAACACCTTTAGATAGAGCCTGGAACTGATCCGTAAGATCCTGCAACACTTTTCCTGCCATAGTGTAGCGGTTAAGGGACGAAAGTTTTTTCCCTTCTCTGGCACTCCGTAGAACTGGGCGCAATATCACGGTTGTGGTGGGGGGATGGCATCGCCAAGACTTTTACAAGGTGTCACCACGACAATCAAAGCCTCTCTACCTTATTTTTTTGCTCTGCATGCGGTACGAGTATCGGTATCTCCCTTTTCCCTTCTTTTTGTCCTCGTGAGCTCCTCTCGCTCCTATCCCTACTTGGGCTTCATAACTGATTCCATAATTACTTGCCTTGCTACAGATCATTCTTCGGTACCAGCATTTGCCTTTCTTCTCTTCCTCTTCGCTTGCACTCCCCGCACCCGAGTTGAGTTGGGCTTGCTTTTCGAGCACTTGTCATCGCCATGTCTAATACCGATTTCGTCGGGGTATGTTGCTCCTCTCCCCATCCTTCTCCGCGATGAGGATTTACAAGTTGAGCTAATGAATGGGTAATGGTTTAATTAGAAAGCGATAACCATCGTCAAGAAAGCAATTGAGGAGGACACGGCGGGGAATTATGAGGCCGCATACACTCAGTATTACTCCGCCCTGGAATGCTTCATGCTAGCTTTGAAGTGGGAGAAGAATCCGAAGATGAAGGAGAGCATCCGTGCTAAAGCTGCCGAGTACATGGAGCGAGCCGAGAAGCTCAAGACGCACCTCGAGGAGGCTAAGGGGAAGAAGAAGCCCAGTAAAGTTGGTGTGAACGGAAAAGAGAATGGAGGTGGGCAAAGGGGGAGGTATGTATTTCTTCTTGCCCTTGTTATTTCTACTTTTTGGGAAGCTGTGGGAGGGCAGGTCTAACGAGAATTACAGCGATGAGGAGGACGCCATTGATCCAGAGAATAAAAAGCTGAGAGGAGCACTGGCCGGAGCTATTCTTACGGAGAAACCGAACATTCGCTGGGAGGACGTCGCTGGTCTGGAAGGTGCTAAGGAGGCGCTAAAGGAGGCAGTTATCTTACCTATAAAGTTCCCCCACCTATTCACCGGAAAGAGGAAGCCGTGGAGGGGTATTCTGCTTTACGGACCCCCCGGCACCGGTAAGAGTTATCTTGCGAAGGCTGTGGCGACGGAAGCAAACAGTACTTTCTTCTCGGTGAGCAGCTCAGACTTAGTTTCTAAGTGGATGGGCGAGAGTGAGAGGTTCGTATTATCACCCGGAGATGTCGCCGTTAGAAGAGGTATTGATGCGGTTCATACAGACTTGTGAAGCAGCTGTTTGCGATGGCGAGAGAAAACAAACCCTCGATTATTTTCATCGACGAGGTTGATGCCCTTTGCGGAACCAGAGGAGAGGGCGAGAGTGAAGCTAGTCGAAGGATAAAAACGGAGATGTTGGTACAGATGGACGGTGTGGGTCACGATACATCGGGCGTGTTGGTACTTGGAGCTACAAATATCCCATGGCAATTAGATTCCGCTATTCGACGACGGTATATTACTCTCCCGGGAGACTCAGGTTAGCGTTACTAACCCCGGAGCAGATTCCAGCGAAGAATACACATCGCCGTTCCCGACCTTCCTGGCCGGATCAAGATGTTTGAACTTTCGGTCGGCTCAACGCCTTGTGCTCTCACCCCTCAAGACTACAAAACCCTCGGCCAAATGTCAGAAGGCTACACCGGTAGTGATATCAACATCGCCGTTCAAGACGCCCTTATGCAACCAGTCCGGAAAATCCAAACAGCGACCCACTACAGAAAGGTGTCTCCTCTTGTTCCCCTAGCTTTCGTCCCAGCTGACACCCCGCAGGTCATAACACCAGAGCACGAGGAAAAACTAACACCATGTTCCCCCGGCGCTCCCGGGGCAATAGAGATGACATGGGTAGACGTAGACCCCGAGAAACTCATGGAGCCACCCCTAGAGCTAAAAGACTTTGTAAAAGCGGTGAGAATGAGTCGACCTACCGTCAGCAAGGAGGATGTCAAGAAGAGCGATGATTGGACAAAGGAGTTCGGGAGCGAAGCTTAAGTCAGAGGCCCAGGGAATCACTACCGGTAATAGTGGGAGATTTCCATTTTTGGTTTTTGCAGATCTTTTTTTTCTTAGTCTTGTCCTGTCATTGCTGTCGTGTATAGCTTATATATCGAGCTCCATCGTATGGGGTTTTGTTTTCTTCTCCTTTTTCTCCTTTACTTCTTCCCTTTGAACGGCAGTTTGGCGGGTTTGGCGGGTTTGTTGGATTAGCATGGGCTTCGGGGGGCGGGCCGAATTGACTCGACAGGTTTACGACCTTTCAGTTTGATTATGGAAGTGATGATTGGGGTGTTTCGAGCGAATGTCATTCCAATGGCTTAATGGTGTGGATATAGAATAAAGCTTGATGGGGTGTGATAGCTTTTTCAGTGTTTCCCAAGGGCTTCATGAGGAGTTTGCGATCGCTCCCAGCTTGACTCTTGCCTGGAGATAAGTCAGAGTTAATCACTCGAAACCTGTAGGAGCACAGTCCAAGGCTAGGGTTAGGCTCCCTATCACGTGCCGTGGACCCCAACCAGCACATCACTGGAGTACACCACCCTTCGAATCCCAATTAAGCCGCCAACCTCAAACACAACGAACAAAACTACTATCGCCATAGCAGACAAGACAATGCCGAAAAAGCAAAGAGAGGATGAACCGAAACGTACTCTTCCTTCTCCTCCTCTCCTATCCCGTGCGGCTTTCGTAGTACTGACAAATTCTGGCAAAAGCGCCCATGAGTGCCCTCGCAGCACGCAGGCTTCGCTCGCTAGCTGCTAGTGCGCAGCACGTTGAGTTAGGAGAGGTGGAGAAGGTGGAAAATGAAAGGGGGGAAGGAAAGGCTCCGAGATTACCGGGTGAGGAGATATGGAAACGTAGGGAGAGCGAGATGGGATTGGATAGCGGTGGGAAGCGGGTTGTTATCAGTCATGTCCAGATTTCGTCCGGGAGCGGCGAAGCAGCTCCTACGTCTTCGGCCAAGGCGGTAATGGCGGCGGAACAGCAGAATGATATTGAAAAGGACATGGACACGGAGGTTGATAAAGTCCGGATATCGAATTTTACACCCACTTCCGAGAACTACATCCCCGCTCAAGACGGGAGTTGTCTTGTCCGGATGGCCCCCGGGGAGGTTTTTATCCCCTATGTTATTCCCTCGTCAGTATATCAATCGGGCTAATCACAGTTAGACACTTGTGATCCTCGGGGAGTACGGGCTCTGCGTAAAAAAAGGCGCCATCACTATCTCCGGCGCAAAATTAACTCGCGAGTCCGGATATCATCAGGTGTTTGCGCCGAGTACGCATGCCTTGCCAGAGATCGCCTGCGTGAAGGTTAAGGGTGCTGATACCGAGATTTTGATCACGAAGACGGAGTCCGGGCTACGGGATTTGGGGAGGACGTGCCCTGTGGCTAATGGGATTTGGGCGCCAGTTGGAGGAGGTAGTGGGAGGTCTTTTCATCCAGTATGAGTATTTATTCGTAGTAGTAGTATATTGGGAGGCCATGACTAATGCCTAAGAAGTTGTTTACTATAAGCGCCCCTTTACCGATTCTCACCATCCCAAGACCGTGGGAGGAGATACCCGGAGAGATTGAGAAGACCGCCGATACCGAAAATGCTGCACCCCCGGTCATTCTCCTTTCCGGGGGAAAGTCGGCTGGAAAGTCCACCCTCTCCCGGATTCTCACGAACCAGCTCCTCACCGCGGAAGCATACCCGAGAATCTACTACTTAGACGTCGACCCGGGCCAACCCTCCTTCACACCTCCGTGCTTCCTGTCCCTCCACACGCTTAGCCGACCTATCCTCGGACCCCCCTTCACTAGCCCGTCCCTCCCAAAAACCCTCATAACGGCCCACCACATTGGCTACACCTCCCCACGCGAAGATCCATCAGCATACATCCGCGCTATCCTCGCCCTCCTATCTGACTACCACTCCGCGGCGCTCACCGACCCGGGCCCACTCCTCATCAACTCGGCCGGGTGGGTAAAATCCCTAGGCCTAGAACTCCTCCAAGAGATTATCCAGGCCTCGCGCGCCACCGACGTCATCTACATAACTTCAGCGCTGGGCCACTCGATCCCAGTAATGGACGTCCTCCCCCTGACGGATCCCCCGAGAGTGCACGTACTCGAATCCTGCACCACCAGCGAAAACACAAGATTCACGGCAGTGGACCTGCGCACGTTACAAACCTCCTCCTTCATGCATTACTGCCCGGATACCCTACGCTGGGTTGTCAAGCCCCTCGCCGAAATCCAGCCCTGGCGCCTCCCATATGCCGGCGCGCACCCAGCAATCGACGGGGTATCCCTCCTGCACGAAGAAGACCTCTCCCCCGCAGAACTCCTCACCGCCATCGATGGCACACTAGTCGCTATCGTGGAAGTCGACAACGACGAAGAAAGCATAAACGAGACTACTACAAAAATCATCCTAACGCCAGAGGGGCTCCCGTACTTGTCCACCCCGCCCGCGCCCGAACGTTCCCGTGCTGTGGGGATGGCGCTGATTAAAGGCGTTGATGTGGAAAAGAGGGAGATATGGGTTGTTACTACGCTTAGTGCCGATGCCGCCGAGAGGCTGCGGGGGAAGAGGACTGTGCTTGTGCGTGGGAGGTTGGAGTTGTGTGTCGCAGAGATTGTGGCGGGGGTCGAGGAAGATGGTGCTGGACAGGGGGTGCCATGGGTTCGTTTTGGTGGAGGGAGCACTGGCGATGGGAGGGGCAGGAGTGCGTGGAAGGTTAGGAGGAACTTGATGAGGAGAGGGCAGCAGCTTGGGCGGTAGAAAAATGAAAACCGGAGGGGGTATAAAAACGGTTCACAACTCTATCTCAGACATCTAGACTTGTACTGTGCACGGGGAGGGTGAAAAAAAGGGGAAAAAGCAATAACATTGGGCCTAGGTTTAGTTAGCGTCGGCCTTGTACAGTACCGTATAGCGGTGAGTGTGGTAGGTATCATCCCTCAAGTTCACCCCATAGACCAGTGTTGTACACGAGTGATAATACGTGAAACCCGCACTTTACCTACAACCCGTGAATAACCACCCATGGGAACCCGCCAAACCCAGCCCACTATAGTACGGGATTGCCCATCATAACGGAAATCGCAACACCAAACCGCGATAGGCCCAACAGCGCAGGTCAACAAAATTGCCCAACACCAGTTAATGAGATCCAGCGGGCTCAGCCTAAATAAGCTGTACCCTGCCTAGAAAGAACTGCTCCTTCTCGGAGTGGTCCGTTCATTCCATATCGCAAAAGCTACCGCACTCGACTGACCGAGTTTTTTTTTTTTACGATACGATGCCACAACTCAGGTCAGGCCAGGGAGCAAGTATGCAAATCAAGTACCCCTCCCTCCCCAGCCACAGAGTGGCTCCCATCGCGCGCGCGCGTGCAAAGTTTCCGAACCAAGCGCTTTCAAGAACTCTATCGTACAGTATCGTTTCCATGATATGATGATGAAGCTTTCGAAAAGGCCTCTGGAAAGTATGGTATGGTGGTTGGCGGGGTGTTGTGATGTACAAAAGGTGTATAATAATATACTTGTACAAGTATTATGGTGCGTGGTATAGTCTAGTGCTGTGCCATCCTAGAGACTTACAAGTATTCTTTCTTCCTTGTCTCATAGCTGTGGCGTGAGCCACACATTCATGTTCCTATTTACTCGTACGTATAATACCGGTAGTGTGTCTAGGAGTGCTGGTATAGTACCCGCCTGTTTTTATAATATTATGATACCCCCGGTGGTGTGTAAAGATGGGTGGGATTTTTAGTATGATATTATTATCATAATTGTATTGCGTTGTGGTATCGTAGGTTAAGTTACATGCATAGCAGGGTTAGGTTAAAATGCTAGGAGGTGAAGGGGTGTTATATATCGCCCTTTCCTCCCTCTCCCCGGTGGCGGAAAGGAAAGGATGGGAGAAACATTGCTAGAAGGATTACACCGATTTGATTCGCTCGGTTTCACAAGATTGAGGTTGCTGATAATGTAACATTATAATATAGTACACAGTAGGGAGAGGGTTTCTTCGATATAACAGCTATGGTATATAAAACCCAGCATGTTCCGTAAAACAGCCTTGTATATCTGTTCGTTCGTTCGCTCATTCATTTCCAAAGCCCAAACCCAAACGCCATTCAATCATTTAAAACTACAGAAAGAAAGAAAGAGGGGGAAAACAAGAGGAGCAGAACATCGTATACTCCGTAAAGAGCGCCATTTATTCCTTCCCCCTCCCCCCCAACCCACACGAGAAAGTGCATACCCAGTGTAAAGCCTTTTTCCTCTTCTTGCCCTTCTTCCCCTCCCTTTCCCCCTTCACTTTCGTCTCTTTCCCTTCCTTCACCCCATCGTCAGGACTCCTCGCCCTCATCCCGAAAACATCCGCAAATATATCCTTCGCACCGGGCGTGTGTTCCTCGGGCTTTAACCCCTTCCCATCCATCAGATGCTTATCAATCTTCTCGTGAGCCAATAGCAGCCCGGCAATCTTCACTTGTCGGTTAATCACGGCGAGATGCAGCGGTGTACGTCCCTTCTTGTCCTGCGTGTTAACATCGACGCGCTGGTCGGCTAGCAGCGCCTGCACGATGAGGACCGAGCCTTCCCGTTCCTCCCGCCCCGCCTTCAAAATCGCCGAGCACAATGGCGTGGAGCCATCCTGGTTACGGGCGTTGACGGCGATGTCGGGGTGTCTGAGTAACTCTTCAACAAGGTTGGGCCCGCGCGCGCGGGCAGCCTTATGCAGGGGTGTTTCCAAGCTTTGGTCTATCAGGTTGACGTCCACCCTTGGGTCAGCGCCAAGCAGGCTTATGACCCTTTCGTAGCGCTTTGGCGCGATGCGCACCTTGAGGGGTTCTTGCGCCGCGTGGGATAGCGGGGTCATTCCAGACTCACAGCGGAAGTTGACGTCTAGGTCTTCGCGCCCCAAGAGCAGCTGCAAGGCGGTAGTCCTTGCTTTTTGCGCTGCGATAGAAAGCGGGGTTTGTAGGTGGGGGTCTGGGAGGTTGACGTTCACGCGGGGGTTCGAGACTAGCATGCTAGTGATGGCCTTTCTAGACTTTGTCACGGCGAACTCTAATGGTGTGCAGCCTACCGCATTGGGGGCGTTGACGTCGACCCTTGGACAATCCAGTAACATCCGTAGCACGGGCTCGTTTCCACGCTTTACAGCGAGGTGTAGGGGTGTGTGTTGCATCCGGTCCCCCAGGTTTACGTCGACGCGGGAATCATGGAGGAGCAATCCGACAATGCTCTGATCACCAATGAATACAGCCCGATGCAACGCCGTCATACCCTGCTCGACATGATCCACGAAATTCACATTCACTTCCAGTCGGGCTAACAGGCTCGCTACACTCTCCTGCCCGCCAACTTCCACGGCGTGGTACAGCGCCGAGCGACCATCAATATCACGCACGTTCACATCTGTGTCCGCCCGTTCGAGTAGGGCTCGAACGACCTCCACGCCACCGCGGGTCCCCCGCACAGCATAAGCGAGAGCGGTGGTGCGTCGGTGGTCGGTGGAATTGACGTCCACGTCCGCCCTCGGAACTAGCAGCTTCACGATCTCCACACGGTTGGATGTCGCGGCGACGATGAGCGGAGTCTCGCCCCAATCGTCCTGCGTATTGGCCGGCACTCCGCAGTCCAGTAGCGTACTTATCACCTTGGGGCTCTCATTCTGCACCGCCGTGTTCAAGGTGAAGTCTATGTCCTTCAGGATGCCCGCTTTCACCAGGCGCCGGATCGTGTGTTTGTTCTCGCGCTCCGCGGCATAGTAGATTGCTTTCGAGGCATAGGTCAGGTCGTTGAAGACACTATCCGTTAGCGAATCCGTGAGGAGGTGGTAGAGCGCGCGGTTTGCGCGTAGGAAGGAAAGGACCGTAGGTGGGGATTGGTAAGCTGCGATGTGGAGGATGAGCTCTGCTGGGAGAGTCAGGAGCGTTGCCATCCTTTCCTTTTCCTTTTTTTTTTTCCTCTCCCTTTTTAGAAGGTGGGAGTACCAAAAATATGGAGATAAATTGGAGATCTACCGTACCGGCAGTCCCTGTTCAAGTGCGGCGGCGGCGGGTGGGGGGGGGGGAGTTCTTAACATCATAAACTAAAAGCGGGGAAGCTTGGCCATTGTGCAACCACGGACCGTGGTTTCACGTTGCGCAATGCCACTGGTTGCTATCTGATTGGCAACTTTGTGGCGCCGCTCTTGCACTGCTTGGGTGGTGTGGCCATCTCCAGTTTGCTGTTGGAACTTGGAAGGTGAGTGACAAGTGGTGAGGTCTCGCCAGCCTCATCTCGAGGTGGAGTTAGCGTAAAGAGTTACAGCTCAAGGGGAACCCGCCCTCTGGCTTAAACAATCCCATCATTGAAATAAGTTGCATGTAGCGGTAGTTTGACCTCGATACCGGTAATCCCCGACCTTTGCACTTGCTAAATCTAGGCAAGTCAAATCCCTGCAAGAATTGTACCGTACACATGTCAACCACACTCGTTTTTTTCCCTTTCGTGTCGAGCGAGGGCCACCGATAAGCTACGGTAAGTCATATCTCGCTACCCGTATCAAATGTGTTGTCCACCAGCTCTAGATCATTCCCGTGAGGCTGATGCCGGCACGGCAGTGAGGTCGGTACTCGAGTAGGGAAGCGCCCCTACCGTACTGCATGTTCTACTCCAGCGGGTACGATACACAAGTACCGGCACTCGAGTACGAGTAAAAACCCCGCCATGATTTAGCCACAGCCGCAGGAGGGAGGGATCCACCGTTCCACAGTATCACAGCTGGATATGATAACTCATCCACGTGGCTGTGCCACCATTATCTCCCCGTCCGCCCTTTTTTCTTTCTTTTCATTTCCTCCTCTTTCCTTTCTTTTTCTCCTTGGGCGCCTAAAAACCCCACCGACCAGGTCCGACCGACCCGACCCACTGTGCCCCCCCGACGACGACAACAACAACAACAACAACAAAGCCAAACCCTGGCCGAGTGATTGTACAAGTATCCAGGACGTCATGCCAAAAACAAACCATTCCGGCGGCAAAACAGCTCCTCCAGAAGCACAAACACGAACACGCTTTCAAACCTCCCTCCCAGCCCAAAACATTCCAACGCAGAGTGAGGCAGCGACCTGTATGCATTACTAATCCCATCACAACATCTCACGCAAGACCCGCTTTTCCGGTCCGCTGCCGTCCAGCGTGCTCAGGTGCCAAGATCTCGCATCACCAGTTAACGTAGGGGGCATGGTAAAGTGTCAGTCCGGAATCTTCACAGTAGAGGTGTAATACTGTACGGTCTAGAATGTATTCCTTCCTTCCTTCCTTAAAGAGTTCTGCGCGCCTTGAATTTGAATTTCCGGAGGGCTTCCAAAGTCTTTTCGGTCTCCTTGTGACTAATGAAATAATAGGTCTTCTGGTCCAAGGGAAAGGGCGAGAGCTGAAAGAGGAAGGGGAAAGAAATCTAGCAAGAAGCCTTTTCAAACCCTCGGTCTCCCCACCCCTCGGCACCAGCCGAGAAGTTATGCTTTACGTTCTACGACAAATGGGGATGCCAAATTTAAGTGGGGAAACGCAAGCGCGCATACCAGTACAGTAGCGCGGCACCCTTGTGGGTAGTCGTGGAGGTCCCAAGTTTTTAAGGGAATCATTCACCCGTGACTCAATACAGAACGCTTCTGGTATTTTCTGTCATTTCCCGCGTTCCCAGCTATCATACAATCCACGAGCACGCAAACACAAGGTGGATACGTTTATTACCCCCTCGCACATCGTGCCGCCCGAGACTCCCGTGCGCTCCCAATTAACTAGCCGTCAGTCCAGCTATCCAGCTGTCCAACAGCCCAAGCCATCGTACACCAGCCGGACTAAATCAGGACAGCCCATCAAGGCCCACATCCGCGCTCTCCCTCGGACCTCTATCGAAAGAGAGAAAGAAGGAAAGAAAAAGGGAGAGAAAAAAAGAAGGAAAGAAACAGTTTCTACAGCCAACCAACTGGTAACGTACACCTCTACCTTTCGGAAAACACAGAAACGGAGCACAAGTTAGGTGTGTGAGAAGGTAATCGAGCAACTCAAGTGAAAAAGTATAGCCAGTAAAGTTTGAAAGAAAGAGGGACAAGAAATACACGGAAGCGCGAGAAGCTTTTCAAGCAAATTACCATAACCTGAGCCAACCACACATCTAATCCCCACCCTTTCTCAAGTCCACTACGTCGAATCCCATCTCCCTGACTTCACATACATGTCCCGGTCGCATAGCGTCAGTGTAAACGTTCAACTCGCCGTGTGGGTGAAACAAGCTGTTTTGGCGACAGGTCATGATTGTTTGAACGCCCGGTGGGTTGGTGAGACGGAAAACGCCCCAACTAGATGTCCTGTGAGAAAATAATAAGTGAAGGGAGGAAAGAAGGGAACATACGAAGGATGATGTCTTGGCGCGCACACAATCGCGATACTCTCAGTCAACATCAACTGGTACGAGGATTGAGTGTGCAAGTCTACGCTGCTCATGAAGCAGGTCTGCGTAGGGTGGGTATGAATCCAACCAAGAACCAGTAGGTCCTCCCTCTCGACATACTCAAGTAGGCCTTCTTCATCTTTTGTTGAGCAGGTATCACTTGTGGCTTCCTGCTCAGGTATGACTAAGCGGGAGACGAAGAGAGCGTTTTGGACCAAGGTTCCGCAAAGGATGCCGCAGGTTTCCAGGTTGCGGTTGGTATTCGGCTCAGCCATTAGGAGGAACTGGTGACGGAGTGTGGCGGGAAGGAAGATTGTGCGGAGGGGAGTGCCATTCTCTAGAGTTGCTGGCGTGCTGAATTGAAAGCCCTCAGGAGTAGCGGGGACGTGCTTTGTAGCGGTCGGTGTTATAACGGTAGAGGAGGAGGAGGAGGAGGACGGGAAGTTCGGTAATGGTGGTGGCGGTGAAGGAGCATGATTATGGGCATAGGGAAGCGGCTTCTTGTATGGAACAGCAGGTGCGGCAGGGGTGGGATTCGATGAGCCGTCGTAGCCGTGTAAAGGTGCCTTTGGAGGTGGGGTAGGCGTCACACTTCTGATTTCAACTAATTCCGCAGCCGGGCCAGGGATCGGGGGCGGCTCCATTCTTGTCAGAGATCTTCTTCTCTTTGGTACTGTAGGATAATTTCTCTGCCATCTCCCAACGTAATTCTCCCTCTCCCTCTCTCTCACCGGTTCCTCCCATCCGGAAAGCGTGCTACTGGTGGAGAACCGGTAAGTGTTTGCCGCTGCAGAAGAGGGTTGCATTTGACCTTCCGTGAGGTCGGCCTTCATGTGCAACGCCTCTATACTTCTCGCTAAATCCCACTCTTCCTCCTGTTGCTCTACCACTCTTCTCCTGTGTTCTTCCTCATCACGTGCTTGCTGGTATAATCGCTTTTCACTCTGCTCGGGGGTCTCTTGATAATACCCGGCATGTCCCGAGTGCTGGCCTACGAGCCCATACCCGCTATCTCGACCTTGGCCCTCCGGTTGATATTGCGAGAGCAAATTCCTATAACTCTGCTCTACAGCAGCAGAAGCCGGCGTCGATATCCGCTTTATTTCTTGGCCTCTTGAGTCCACAATCACATTGCCTCTGCCCTGTTCGATTGCCCATTGCCGTCTCTTAGCCCGCTTTTCACGTTCTCGCTTTTCGAACTCTTGCCTTGCGATTTCCATAGCTAGCTGCGCACGCGTACTATCAGCCATAGTTGGCGCTAGCCCACCAGAGCTCAGTGATTTCTCTAAAGGTGGTGAAAAGGGACCGGTAACGCTAGAGGTACTTCCACGACGACCGCCGCGGGATAAATCTAGAGGTTTTGGGATAGATGCCTTGAGTGATTGTTTCTGTGAAAATGAAAGAGCCGCAGCGTCAGCGTACGGTATGGAAGACAAAGAACGAGGGTTATGGCCAGTGAGGGCGGTGGAAGTGGAGATGCGGCGTTCTCGGTATTCGTCATCACGAGCTTTTTGAGTCGCAAGCTTATAATCCTCATAACGGGCGGTGATACGCGGCTTCATGAATTCCAACCTCTTTAGAGCTTCGGTAGATCTCGCACGAACCACACGTAGATTCCGTAGATTCTCCTGTTTCTTGGCCTCTGGATGATTTGCTAGATGGCGAAATACAAGTCTATGGGTGTCAGCACGAACTCGCAAATTTGAAGAAAGATAAAAATGTGAATAGGATTCTAGAGGGGCGCACTCTGCCTGTCGAACAAGTAACAGGTAGGCTTGTTGCTCGTTTCCTTCAGCTTGATAGATAGTAGCCTGTGATAGCACGGCCATTGAGTATTCGTCCGTTCAAAAAAAAAAAAGCAGTAAATTGAGAAAACACACCTCCTTCAAAAGTGTATCCGCAGTTCGCAACCAGTACCTGAGGGGTATAAGAGGATTATAGTCAAAGTCAACAGCTTTGTCGGCAATCTCCTTGATACTCATAGGTGGAGCACGGTAAGGCCCCACGGTCCCATCGTTCTCGTAAGCCATCTCGTAATGCACGTAATAGCCGTCTTCCTCAACGATGATCTGTGATGTGCGACGGCTAGAATAGCCCTGTTGGTGATGTTGATATATGTATGGCGGGGTAGGGATGAGATGGCGAGGAGGGACCGCCCGGGGAAGATATACGATGGACGCCAGCTGGGCGGTTGCTGCGAGTTGGCAGCGGGGACCTGATTCAAAAGCTTGGGGCAAAAGGGGTGCGCTACGCGAGACGGAAGGGTTTCGGCCACCGAGATGTGGGTTATAGTAGTTTATCGGGGGGGGGGCTGAAAGGTGGGTCGCGATTGGAATGAGGAGGTTATTTTATTTCTTGTATTTTTCCTTCCCCCCGCCTTGTCAAGGGTATGTCAGTAGAATGGGTTTGTGCGATGCTGTGAGAGTTTGTATGTATGATATGCGCAGGGCATTACCGGCGGACCAGGTTGTTATTCCATTCGAGTGTCAGAGAATTTTAAGAGCCACAGTACTATGTAGCACGGTAGGTAGGTATGATATGATAAGTTTTCTGGTATGATACCGTGGATGTCTTGTTGGTTGTCCACGAGTAAGTTTCGCCCCTCTCCAGGCCAGTCCTATGGTGGTCTCATGGCCCCCTCAGGACACGGTGCCACAGCTGTATTACTGTATTTGGCTGCCTATTTTGCTGGTACTCGGATACCAGGGCTAGTCCGCGAACACAGGGCTGACAAAGCTAACGACGATATTAGGAATAGCGCACGCACTAAGGGGTGTGTGTTGAAAACCAGAAGAATTCCTCGAACG
>Ga0307510_10001617_pt1 | contig 24940 bp, 16 predicted proteins | sample 12_EM_MG_FD_207224 | JGI IMG/M metagenome (GOLD analysis project Ga0307510, IMG submission 207224) | Populus trichocarpa ectomycorrhiza microbial communities from riparian zone in the Pacific Northwest, United States - 12_EM | ecosystem: Host-associated > Plants > Roots > Unclassified | place... | reverse complement strand
AGATGATTGGGGTTGGAGGGAGTGATTGGAAGCATTATGTTCGAAGAAAACCTCATGTTGTTAAGAGGCGCATAAGGAAAGGAATCCCTGACTGTTTAAGGGGTCTTGTTTGGCAGTTGATTTCTGGAAGTCGAGACCTTTTACTGATGAACCCTGGGGTTTATGAGGTACTCCTTCACTTGTCTTGACTGAGATAAATAACCTGAAATCTTTTTTCTTACAATTCTACTAATGAGATATTATTTGTAACATTTAATGGGTTTTGCTTGAATTACCCTTGAGCTTGCAAAATTATTCATGTTTAGTTCTTCAGATATTACTGGACTCCCTCACTTCTTCCTTTTTCTGAACATTTTGCACATGGACATGTTCACTGCAACACATGGTGTAAAAGGCACAAGATTTAAAGCTATCAGATAACAAAATTTAAAACCAGATGATTAAAATTTAAATCAAAGTCCATGTTGATGGATGAAATCATGCATTGTTTTTCTTAGTATTTTCAACTATTATTCAATAAATATGATTCAGAGGATTAAAATCAACTTTGGCCCTTTCTGAGTGGATGGTATATCAGGTATGCTAAAAAAAGCCTTTAGTGGTGGCAGTGCTTAAAATTCCAGGGCTTAGTTTGTGATGGCCTGATATACACATCTGATGATTTGGATGTGTGAATTTCTGAACTGTGCTTGGGTGCCAGAAAGACCTTAAAATTCTTTTTGATGAATGAATGGATTTCATAGTTCAAAAACCAACCAAAAACAGGAAATGTTTCTGTTTACAAGAATTATTTACACCAAAAACTATGAAAGACAATTAATCTTTACAAAATTGCATAAACAAAATCTTGAAAAGTTTGGATTACTAATTGCTTCCTGCAAAATCTTAGTATCCTGAGGCCTTAGATGGAATGTTTGAACAATGTTCTTGATTCTGTTTTCTACATCTGCTGGTACAGAATTATGAATCCTTGGGTTTCTTTCCTTCCAAATACAATAGATAAAGGAACATCAAGGAAGCCTCATAACAATAGATTGAAAGGACTTTCTGTGTGAAAAGATTTTTGCCCACCAGAACTCAGAGTTCTAATCAGAAACCTCCCTATTATTCCCACAAATTTGGAGGATTTTCTTCCAGACTCTTTTAGAGAACACATAAGTGAAGAAGAGGTGATTACTGTGTTCATCATCAGCATTGCATTACACACAAACTGGATCCATGATCCTGCCCATTTTGATCTGCCTCTTCTTTGTAGTTAATCTGTCCAGAATTGTTAGCCAGCAAATAAAGCTGTGCCTTGGAATATGGAGATGCCCCCCAATCAACTTAAACCAGTCCACTCTGCTTCCTTTTTATTCCCAATCACATCCCAAGCACTCTTAGCAGTGAAATGCCCGTTAGTAGGGAATTTCCATGTAACACTATCCCTTTGCAAAGGAGAAAGGAAGAGAGAGCCACAAATACCATGTTGAATAGCTTCCTTGGCATCGACCCAGCAGTAGGCAATTTCCATTCATCACTCGTGAAAGCTTTTCTGCAGAAGGCAATCCAGATTCAAAAATGATCCTCTGACCATATTTTTTGACAAAGGGTCCTCAAGTATGCCAAGAGTCCCACCTGAGATAGATACTATCTCCATTGCTTACTGAATGCTCTACATGGTCCTAAATTAAAATTTTGAACCCAATTTTCTTAAAGTTCAAGAACAGTCATTAGGGACATTTAAGCACCACAGGCTTTTGCCCATACAAAAAACCTTAAAATTGCCTATATTTGCCATTTACATGATATTTATATCTCTATTTTCTCCTTCCCTGAGGTATCTATGTAGTGTATCTTGGAAGTGATTGTCTAGGAACACTTGTTTGGCAATTTTGTCTTTTGCCATAATTGTTAATTTTGAAGTTTTAAGTAATAAAATGAAAAATAAAGTTTACATTGGAGATGTACTAGGTTGCATGTTTAGTTAGTATAGTAATTCTCACATACATTTGTAAAGACATTTAACATTCAAATAGTATTGTCTTGTAGTGATGTACGACAGCCTTGTCATTTAGATTTCAGGGGAAAATTGCAATTTGTTCTGGAGTTGAAACTGAAAGCAAAAGGGGATGACATGGGAGCTGTGGGAACAGTAACTATGAACATTATCTAGGGAGCTGCTTTGTTATATATATGTATGAAACCTTAGACTCTGACTAGGGTCCTACAACTCTCGCATAGAAGTTAATTGAGTCAAAGTAAGACTTTTCATATTCTTCTTGTAAGATTTGGAGAAGGGATATTACTTTTCTGTAGCTCATACTGGCATCCAATCATTTGTCCTTTTGGGAATTGTTTTTTGGGGGGGTGTGTTTGAGGTAGTATTTATTGCGAGTCTGGGACTGGCCTGTTTTTTTCCAGGAATCTTAATAACAGGTAGACAGATGATTTTCTTTCTTTTATTCTTTTTCAGGAATCGTAGAAACAGCTAGAAAAAAGGATTTTCTTTCTTTTATTCCTGTTTTTGACAATTTTAGTTTTCCCTCATGGTGGATAAGAGAGTTTCAAAAAGTTTTTTTGCTAATCCTTTCTAATAGCCCTTGTCTATTATCTGAACCCACATTAAACCAAATTTGGAAGGATAAATTGCTTTGTTAGATAAAACTTCTGTTTAGTGAGATAAAACTTCTGTTTAGGACAGTCCTTAGTTGGGTAGACACTAATGACTTTTTGCAGGTAACGTACCAAATAAGGCACTCTCTCCTGATGTGTGTTGATGTGCTTTCATATGAGAAAAACACGAGTAATCTGTTATCATAATTCACTTGCAAAGAGATTCTACTAGAAGCATTGACCTGGGATTTATTCTTAGAGAATGCAAGTTCTGTTCTTTTTAGTTATGTTGTCCTTAAGCTTCATTTGCTTAATAGCATAAGTGAGTTCTTATGACACAGCATCCTGCTTTAGATTTTACAATAATTGAGTACTTATGCAATCTTTGGCCTCCCATGCACTTAAAAGCCCAGCATGTGCTTTTGTACTTTATTGAGTTGTTTGGTTTGTTTAATTCTGCAGTGATCCTTTCTAGATTCGATTCTCAAGTTGTTGAAGTGGGTCAGTAAATTATCTGTTTTGAAGATAGGTGGCTGGGAATTATCTGTTAAGAGATTAAATAAATGAACAGTTGGTTTCTTATCATTATTTGAGCTTTTCATTTTAATGTTTCATTTCATGCTCTCTTCCCTCTGTGCTTTCAGGGGCACACTGCCACACTCAGATTAGTTTGTGTCGTAATGTTGAAACTATATGTTTATTGCAGCAACTAGTTATATACGAGACATCAGCATCAGAGCTGGATATAATTCGTGATATTTCTCGGACCTTCCCTTCACATGTTTTCTTCCAGCAGAGACATGGTCCAGGTCAAAGGTCTCTCTACAATGTTTTGAAGGCTTACTCTGTGTATGATAGAGATGTTGGATATGTTCAGGTCTGAGACTTGTGTATCCTTTGGCTCTTAAATTTACTTAATATACTGAATGAAGAAATGAAACTGCAATTGTTAAAAATGCAGGGTATGGGGTTTTTAGCTGGTTTGCTACTCCTTTATATGAGTGAAGAGGATGCATTTTGGTTGCTGGTTGCATTGCTGAAAGGAGCAGTCCATGCTCCAATGGAAGGATTGTATCAGGTAATTCATTTATATGAAGAGCTTCTTGTTAACATTTGTATAATAGTAGTTAGCTTAGAGTATTGGCTGTAAGATTTTATATCCCTACAATCAAAGATATGGATCACTATTAAGTCAGCGCACTGGACGCAATGGAATTTGCATTTGTACATCTCAACAAGCTTTAATGTGGGACTTGTTGAGGTGACTTGGTGTTTTGGGCAGAGTGCCAAAAGGAAGTGTAATTATCCATTCACTTCCTTGGCAATGCATATACCATATAATGGTGTTTATCACTTACAACTTTTCACTTAATAGCAGCTCGTAGATCACATCCTTTGTTAGCACCAAAAAAGGAAAAAAGAAGAAGAAAAAAGAATTGTGACCTCTGCTTATGATGTCAGGCTAGAATTTCCCCTCTCGCACTTGCACTTTGGGATGTCTTGATAAGGAGCTGGAAGCTGCTGCTTGATATTTTGTTAAGCCAAAATTAACATTGCGAGCTGCACACTAATCTACATCACAATTTCAAATACCTGTAACCTAGAGGGGGTGGCTTACTGATTCCTCAAACTCAGGAAAAGGCCCACCACAATGGAGCCTTAACTTTGACCTCATACTCCTTGTATGTGAAAAAAAAAAGAAAAGATATCACAGGTTTACTGTAGTTACCAAAATTATGAGTCCACTTGTTCTAATGGCATCTATCATGGTTAATCAGACTTTTTTCATTATTATTATTTCATGTGATACCAAAAGGAGGGCTAATCCTTTTCTATCTAGTTATGGTGGCATCCTTTGCAGATTTTTGTGGTTGCTTCGAGTAGATTGTCCTTTGAAAATTCAAGTTTTTTTAACTACAGTAGGTTCACCACATGCTTCGTATAAATGAACTGCCTCGTACTTAGAGATAGAGAGAGACGAACTTAATGGTCATCAAACTGCCAAGCTTTATTACCATGTGAAACCACCCCATCAACCGTTATTTTCCCTCTTCTTGGTAAAATTTGAGCATGTGAACCAACTGTAACTTGCCTTTTACTGATTTGAACTGGAGTCCGAGGGAACTGCATTCCATCTACTATCCTTGGGCTTTTAAAATTACACTTTCATCCTGTGAGAACTTGTATTTTATACTTGTGTGCAGGTGGGTCTGCCTCTTGTTCAACAATATTTGTGTCTGTTTGACCGCTTGATGAAGGAGCATATGCCAAAACTAGGAGAGCATTTTACCCAAGAAATGATAAATCCTAGCATGTATGCAAGCCAGTGGTTTATAACTGTTTTCTCGTACTCTTTTCCATTCCACTTGGCTCTTCGAATTTGGGATGTCTTCCTGTACGAGGTCAGTTATTAATATTTTTATATCGTTTTCCTTGGAAGGATCATTACATGTGGTCTGGATGTTATATGTCTCTGTGATATCTTATTTGCCAGGGTGTTAAAATTGTTTTCAAAGTGGGTCTGGCTCTGTTAAAATATCGCCATGATGACTTGGTGAGTATTTCAAGATCTTTTCTCTACTCTGAAAGAAATAGCCCCGCACAACTTATCTTATAATTGGTTTTCTTTTTGTTATCAGGTCAAATTGCCCTTTGAAAAACTTATACATGCTTTGCGTAATTTCCCCGATGATGCAATGGATCCAGATACATTATTACCTATGGCGTACTCCATCAAGGTTCTCTCTCTCTTTGTATGGGTAGCGTGTGTGTTGCGCAAAATATTGAGTTTTATTTGAACTTTATGTTCAAGCATCTCATCACACTAACTAAACTAGTGTTGTTTCCATTTGACGATCTTTGGATTTCAATCTTTCAAGTCACTAAACAGATAGTATCTTATGGTAATATTTAATGAAAGTTTGCTGTCTTTCAGTATCAATCCCGATCTTTAAGCTGCCAAATAATTACTAATATAATCAAGTATGTTTTAGTGGATATGAAACTACTTTTTCTGTGTATCTTATGTTTTGTACTCTTGATGAGAATGCTGAAGGTATGAAATATAACCCCGAGAATGGGTAAGAATTATTAATTTTTGGAACATGAAATATAGGGGGAGCCATATGCATTATGTCCAGGCGATTGGACACCCACTCCTAGCACTGTAATCTGTATAAACTTTCCCGCACATGAACTGGCTTAGTTTTTGAAGCCAAATTTTACTCATTATTCATGAAGAAGGTGTGGATTTTTTATCAGGTGTCCAGGCGATTGGAAGAACTGAAACAGGAGTATAACAAGAAGGATGGAAAGCCAAGTCTGTCTATAGAAATTAAGGGGAATCAAAAGCAGGTGCAATGAAGGTTTTTCTCTTCTTTCGTGGGAGAAAAACCTTGAGTTATTCATACATTTTGATTCTTTTATTCTTTTGTCTTGAACCATCTTATAGTTTGAAAATATGTACATCAAGTGTGGACTTCTGTCATGGCTTTGATTGTTCATAGCTGCTTGGTGAGGTTGAAATGTCCATGGAACTTTAGGGTGACACAAGTGGTCACCTCTAGTCATCTCCTACTAGGATGGGATTCTCTTTTTAATTGTAATCTATTAACTATGATAGTGATAAAGATGATGACTAGATTTGGTGCCTTTTCAGCAATGATTACGTATAATTTCTGTATAATTAATTCTGGTGCGTGCCTAATTCCCTGGATATGCCTTCCACCTTGTTAACCCCAGATAATTTGTTTGCTAGACTTCCATCTGTGTTTGGGTGTGCCTTTTTTTTATATTATTTTTTAAAGTATTTTTTGTTGTGTTAAATTGATGTTTTTTTAATAATTTTGATTGGTTAATGTCAAAAATTAAAAAAAAATATTTTAATATATTTTTAAATAAAAAACTATTATAAAAAATACTTGCTGAAGCGGAGTAAGCAAGTGAAGAGCTTCTATTTATGTTACTTTTGTTGCATAAATTAAATAAAATTTGACATGAGTTCATGATAGCTAAAATCATGAAAGAAATATACAAGTAAACCAGCTAAAATTACTTGCTCATTTTTTAACTCGCTAAATTAATTGAAATATCCACAATATTTGTAAAAATCGATCCAGAATTAATTGAACTGGATAGTTTTCCGAACCTCTTTGATAATTTTGGTTAGAAAGCTTTTTTTTAAAAAAAATGGTTTGGTTTGGTTTTTATTTTTGAAACTAAAATTGAAAAAATTAAATTAAAATCGAATCAATTTGAAAAAAAACCTACCCGAACGGAGGCGCCGACTCTCTCTAGCGCTAGTGATCTATGGCTCTCAGGCCCCCATCCCAAGGGTTTTTTTTTCCGTGCTAGGTTTTAAAGAAAAGGGACAAATGATCAGAGCTCCGACAGAGAAAGGTCCTTATTAATAAATACTTAAATTGCTTTTCTAAAGTATTTTTATTTTAATATGTGTTAAAATAATTATTTTTTATTATTATTTTTTACATCAAAAATATTAAAAAAATTAATTCAATATGACTTTAAATCAAACATAATTTCAACTACAATAAGATCAGTTTTGATCCAGATTTGGCTGGTAGTGGTGCTGCTGCATGACATAGTTAGGGCAACAAACATGATTCATGTTATGTGCCAAAATCAAGGGTTTGCTTGTTACTTGTATTGTTTCTCATCACTGTGGAGACGTGCACTTGCAGAACTGTTCTTAAACATCCATGAACACCTCTAAAATCTCCTCAAATTGTTCTCTAATATGGAAGGGTTTTCAACTTCTAAGATGCTAATTAATGCGAGAGAGTTTTGTCTTCCCTTTGCCCATGGAGTCGAAGAGAGTTGAATGTATCTGTCGTCTGCGCCTGACCTGCAGATATAACATGGTTGCATTCATGGGAGCCCAGTGATCATGAATCACTCTATCGGTAAGTTCAATGCATTTGCTGCATTTAGTGCCTAGTACTGTTTAACTTTCCACCTAACATTCAAGCATAGGGCTCTGAGCTCCAATGAAGCCACTGTCTTCACAGAATATGCTCCTAACAAGAGTATATTCATGCAATTAGGCTTGAATCACGGGGAGATTTTTTACAGATTTAGTTTCGTGTTATATTGGGTTTTTATGGTGTTGAAAAAAAAATACTACATTAAATTAATGCTTGATTTTTCATGGTAGAATTTAATTTTATCAATTTATAAAAGTTTAAGCACTAGGGATCGTATTTTACATAAACAAAATGTTAAGCCTGTTTTTTTACTATTCATTAGGCATGGAAAAATATAGTTTAGTCTATGAAGTTTTAAACTCTTCAAAATTTGGTTTTTATATTTAAGGATTTGGCATTTCAGTCATGTACTTTATTTATTTTATGTTTCAGTCCCTATTTAGGGTAAAGAGACACTTACCGGAAACAAAAAAAAAGGAGATATAAAGTGTTTGGTTAATCACATTTTGACTACTAAAAACCTCGATTGTGATGCTAATAGGATCGTTTTGAAAAGAGGAGTTCAATTTCAATGGTAATGATGTTTCACCTTGAACATGTTGTAAAAAGTAAATTGTGACTTATGGATTTTTTTTTTATTCGGTTAGATTTTAAGTTTTTAGAGTTGTTGTAGAATTTTTAATTTTTTTAGGGTTTAAAATGAGTTTGTTGAGGTTACTATGATGTTTTTTTAGGTGTTTTTATATGAAAACAAGTTGAAAATTGGGGTTTTCAAATTCAAAAACTCAGATTCCTACTTTTCCGGTCATTGAAGGTGGTTAGAAAGTCAACTAGAGGATGATGAGTCATCTACTCAGGTTGATGATGTGTCGTCCTCTATTAAATCAAAAACACATCATTAACCTATTAAAAAAATAATAAAATTCGCCTAGCCTTTTCCTTAGTTACCTAACGCAGGAGGAAGCACAAAAAAATAGAATAATAACAAGAGAAAACATATTAATAGCTGAAATAGGGTAGAACACAAGAACCCTAAATATATAGTTTTATTGTTGAAGAGAAAACTCTATTATAGTTGTCTCTTTGTAAGTTTTACAACTCCTTAAACAACTTTAAAATCTAACTTAAACAAACTAGGAAACCTAAAAATAAAATAAAAGTAATAAAAGTTCTAAACAAACTAGAAAAAATAAAATTACTAATCTCAATATTTGATTTTCTAAACTAAATAGAAAAAAATAAAATCACTATAAAAGAAAATATTTTCCTAAACTAAATAAGAAATAATAATAACTAAGAAAAATGATTTTTCCCTAAGTGTCCTCTTGCATTAGTCTTTTCTAGGTTGTAGAGAACTCATCCTCAAGTTCAGGTTATCACGTTGTCGTTGTTATCAACCACTTAAAACAATGTTGGTGTTGTTGCACTCCTTTGACATATTACTATCATATTGTCATGGTATGTCTAATAGTAGATGACATATACAACAAAGAATTTCAAAATATCTCTTGTCTATAAAAAAACAAAACAAGACAATAATTATCCACAATTACCTTAATGTTTTTATTTAGGCAAGGTAGCTTATAAGGCTTAGGTTGGCTCTTAGTTTTCAGTTAGAGCTTCTTTATTGCCTTTGCGAACACTACATTCTCGCATCTACTATTATTTATTATTAATTTATAGATCTTATTTTTTTTGTGCACATCAAGTGAAAGATGATAGTGCATTGCCAATCTTTATATGAATCGCCCTTAGGAGTCGACAAACTCATTCGGATGACTAAGTTAGCATCACCAACTCCTTACTATCTGAGTCATCATAAACAAGATTAGCCACATCATTTGCAAGCTTTTCTATCAACAGATTATTACAGGAATGACTTCTTAGTTTGCTGCACTTATTTGTCCAATACCTCCATTCAACCACGTCTATAATAATGAATTTAAAAAGTTAAATCAAAACCCTGACCTATTATTTGTTGAGTTTATTGAATTGGTTTCGCTTGAAAGGTGGTTGGATTTTAATTATTGTTCGGTCATTCTTTGTTGTACCGATCTATCTGAGAACTCTTACAAATTGCCTTAGCAACCTATTGTTTCTTGACTGTTAAAGCCTCTTATATGCCTTTGAAATTATCCACAAAGATTGCAAGCACAATATATCCTAGATGGACCGCCGTAAACTACTCAGATATCTTGCCACCAACTACTTTTTTGTTTCTGCCAAGTCATTCATGGCCACTGATTTACAAAACTCATCAATATAATCATTGAAAATTTTATCTCATTATCTTGATGTGTAGAGTCTTTGGTACAAAGTTTGCATATAGCCAAAATAAAGGAAGTGCTTATTTATCTTTTTTTTTTTTATCTTATCCCAGACACTGATTCTCGGCTTCCCTCGCATCTCCCATTATCTCTTTAATTGTTTCAACTAGGCAGAAGTTTGACCCTTCAATATGATCAAAATTAATCTTACTATTATCTATTATGAAACCTTCTTATATTAAAAAAATCTATTTAACTTTGTTTAACTAATCGATGAGCTCATCTGTCTGTAAAGTTTCTAAAAACATCAAGAAATTTAATATGAAAACTGAAATCCCAATTATGCTATTCTTTATTGAGAGGCTGCCTCCTTTACATTTGCCTTTAAAATGTGCTTTTTGTACTAGCTAGAGACCATTGGTTAGTCTTTTTCCCCCTCTAGTTTGGGGTCTTTCTGCTAACCGTCAGGTAAGCTCTATAATCTGCCTCTAAATATCCTTTATCATTTAGCTCTTGGATGTTTCTCTCTCTCGAGAGGAACCTCTTCATCCTCTCCTATTTGAAAACACCCTACTTCACAACCACTTCCTATCATAGTTGTTTTGCAGCACACAATAAAAAAAAAATTAACTTTGGATTGCAGCACATATCAAGTAATAACTTGAGATTATTGGGTTCGGATACCAACTAACACAGGCAGAAGCACAAGCAATAGGACAATAGCAAAAGAAAACAGATTAATGGCCAAAACATGGTAGAACACAAGAATCCTAGTTCGTAGTTTTATTATTGAAGAAAAAACTATATTATGATCCGCCTCTTACAACTTCCAAAAATTAACATAAACAAACTAGAAAACCTAAAAAATAAAGAGAAAGTAATAAAATTTTTAAACAAAATAGAAAAAAAAATCATCAATCTCAACATTTGATTTCCTAAACTAAATAAAAAAATATAAAATCACTACAAAAAAATATATTTTTCTAAAGTAAAAAAACAAATAATAACTAAAAAATATATATTTTTTCCTAAAAATCATCTTGCACTAGTAGCCTCTTAGGTTTCTTTCTTCTTCTTTTTTTATTTAAAAAAATTAAATTAAAATTATATTTAAGCGATTATCCGATTATGACATTGTTTTTAAGAAGTTTAAGTTTTTTTTTCTATGAATAAGAAAATTATATATATTTTTTAAAATACACATTTTTTTTAGTTTTTTATTCTAAATCATTATAGTTTTGTGAATATTATTTTCATTTTGCTTTTACTTTTTATATAGTGAAGTATGATGCTAAAAAAATTATTTTATTTCTAAACAAAAATAAATTACATGAATCAGAAAATATAATTTTGATAAAAAAAATTTGCTTATATAATCGCTTTTTTTCCCTTTTCTATTAATATTTTTTTATTATCATATAATTAATAAAAAATAGCTTCGAAAAAGTTCCCCGCAATAGTCCGCAATAGTCCATGATAAATATATTATTCTTATATCTTTTTAATACAACCTCATCAATGTTATCAATTTTTTTTTTAATTCAAACTTGCTTTTAAGATTCTAATAAACTATTTTGTAATTCCCTCCCTCACAAGATCAAGTATTTTTATAAAATCTATTTTCACCTTCTGTTTTAATTTTTAGATAGTGTTAATAACTTTTTATTATTATTTATTGCCTCATATATTAAAAGTACACTTAATTTTTTAATTCATAATTAAAAAACAATACAAACATATTCCTGCGTATTTTTTTTAGCTTAATCTGACTCGTTTAAGTCCTAAAATGCCTAATATCATCTAATTAGAAAACTAGATGATCTCTTCTCATCTAGAAAACATATCTATATATATTATATATATATATAGCCAGTGGATGGATGTATTGGCTTACTGTAGCTTCTATATTTAGAAAAAGGAAAGGGGAAGGTCCATTTTGGCCTTGACGAAGGGAGATCACATCAAATTTGAAAGTGGGGTCCATATAGATGCTGTGGGGCCCAAGAAACGGAAAGGGCAAAAGAGGAAGAGACAAGAGAGCCAGCCATTACACGACTGTCGGTCTGCGTGTGAAGAGCGATACGTGGTGTCGGCCCCACGCGAAAAAGGCATCTTATCATCACCCCCAAGGAAGTGCCACAGCCACACATTTTTTCTTGAGGCTCTCTCTTCCTAGGGTTTCTATTCCACCTCCACGTGGAAGCTTTTGTGCGTTTCTCACCGTTCGAATCGCGAGCACCTCGGCCACAAATCCGAAGGGGTTTTTAACTGAAAATAAATTAAAATATTTTTTATTTTTTTTTTATTATATTAAAATTATTAAAAAGTATTTGAAAAAACTTAATCTACTAATTTTCATTGACCTACGAGCCGGAACTTATTCAAGAAAATAAGTTCAAATTATGTTTATATCCTCCATTCTGGATTGTTCTTGGGTGCTGATTTCAAGGTTCACCAACTCGTTTTCTTGTTTTTTCTTGTTTTTTTTTTTTTTTAATTTTTTGCAAATTTCTTATATATAGCCACATCCATATGATCCTACTTAGAAATTATCTACTCCTTAGCACCACGCTTCCATCTTGATTTATGTACATTATTAAAATCGTTTCAAATAAAATGAATGTATGATTCAAAAATATACTTTTTTTTTGAAAATGTATTAAAATAATATTTTTTTTAATTTTTTAATTTTTTTTAATATCAGCACATCAAAATGATCTGAAAATATTAAAAAAATATTAATTTAAAACAAAAAAAAACAAAAAAAATTCAATTTTTTTAAAAATATTTTTAAAATATAAAAACAAACAGGATTTAAAAAATACTCGAGCCTCTCTTATTTAGAATGCGGGGAGGGAGTGGACATTTTAATTTCATTTTAAAAAGTTCTTAGGTTATTTTACTATTAAAAAAATAAAAAATATTATTTTAATAAATTTTTAATTAAAATATAATTTGACTAAACAAGTGGGCTACTTCTATTCATTAAAAATAAAATATAATTTTAAAAGTTAAGAATCTTCTTGTTCATAGATAAACCTTTGTGCCTTTTCTTGCGTGGCAAGAAAACAAAGATGCATTCCACCACAAACCCACAATCTAAAGAAAGAAAAATCAAGAGACAAAATCGATTCTCTTTTTTATTTTATTATATAATTTAAACAATATATTTATTTAATCATAAAATAACCTTCTTAAAATTGCATTTGTGCTTTCTACCTCCGAATGCTGCTGATCTTGCAAGCCTCGTAGAGGGTAATTCAGTAATTAAACCATAAAAAGTAAATAGTGGGCAATGAAATCTTCGAGGAAATTCAGGCGAGATTAGCAACAAGTTTTTCGCAGTGGTGAGACCGTAATTATCTGCAAATCCCGTGCTAATTTCAAGACCTCCACTTCCATCCTGCCCCTCATCCTATATAAATATAAGGCCCGTTGCCCTCTCAAAACTCACAAAACAAGAACCCTTCACGTTCTTTAACAATCTTGCAGATTTAAGCTCTTAAAAATCTCTCTTCTCAAAAACAAATCTAGAGTTTGTTGATTTTGTTATTGGTTTTGCCTTTTTTTCCTGTAAAAAACCAATCTTGATTTGTTTCTTGAACAGGTATATACATATCCTTTTGTTATCTTTTTATTTATTTTTTCTTATCTTGTTTTGTAATTTGTTGATTTTGTTTTGATTTGTAGAGTTTAGTTTGGAGTTTGAGAAAGAGGGAGTTTTTGAAGGAGATTAGTTTTTCAAGATTTCATATAATTTATTGGTAAATGTTCTGATTTTGTTATCTTTATCTATTAACTGCATAGATTCTTGTTAATAGATTGATTGAGATTGTGTAATTATCTTGTGTCTTTTATTTGCAAGGATCGTGAATCTGGTTTATGCTGCTTGGAATTAATTTTGGTTTTGGACGGAATTGTTTTTTTTTTAATTGCTGATAAGATTTAGGAATAGAGTTGCGAGTTTTCTTAGAATACATCAATCAAATTTTTATTATGATGTCATTTATAGCTGTTTATCCATTGGTATTAGGGATGCTAATTTATTTTATTTCGTGAATCTGTTTAAACCTCATAATGCAAATGGTCTTCAGGGGTTTCCTTTCCCTTAAGCCATGATTGATCAATACCTTGTGCCCACATAAACATGGTCTGTTGAATGGATTTGGTTTCTAATCGCCTACGTGTCTGTATTTTGAATATATGAACACAGTTGTTTGCTAATGTCCTCTATTTTGTTTTGCTCCCTTTTTTTGATGAATTGCTCTGTTGTCCTCCATGTCTTATTGCTCTGTTTTTTTTCGAAATTAAGATTTATGTATTGCATTTGGAATTCTGCTGTTATGCTAATGCTTACTTATGGTTTCTTCTCATTCTATATGACTGTAGACCTGTTTCCTTTGTTGCTATTTTGCAAGATTGTGTCTCGTGCTAATTATAATCCTGTGTGGTTCTTGCAGACAAGACTGAATGATCCATGGAGTCTAAAGGTGGCAAGAAGTCTAGTAGTAGTAGTAGTAGTAGTAGTAAATCCTTATTGTACGAAGCACCTCTCGGCTACAGCATTGAAGACATCAGACCTGCCGGTGGAATCAAGAAGTTCCGATCTGCTGCTTACTCCAACGTGAGTTTGAAGTTAATCATCTGTTTTCCTTTCGGGATTTTATTATGTTACTGGCTTTCTAATTTTCTGTTATGTTTATTTGTGCAGTGCGTTCGGAAGCCATCCTGAGATTTTCCAAGTGTTGACATAGCCCCTTTTTAGCTCTTTCATACTGTCTGTTGTCTTTAGTCTTTTTTTCTTTTCTGCTTTCCTCGTTCTCTCGCACTCTTTTCTGCACTTGTCATCTGTTTACTGTGAGGTGAGATGGCACAGCCGGTCTCTGCAATCGGATTTGAAGGTTACGAAAAAAGGCTTGAAATTTGCTTTTTAGAGCCTGGCTTCTTTTCTGACCCTGAAGGAAAGGGCCTCAGGTCTCTGTCCAAGGCTCAATTGGACGAGATTCTCAAACCAGCTGAATGCACTATAGTTGATTCGCTTTCAAATGACGAGGTTGATTCGTATGTTCTGTCGGAATCCAGTCTCTTTGTATACCCTTACAAAGTTATCATCAAAACTTGTGGGACTACTAAACTGCTCCTTTCGATCCCAGTGATCCTTGAGCTCGCTGATGCCCTTTCACTCACTGTATGTTCTGTGAGGTACACTCGTGGGAGCTTCATATGTCCCGGGGCTCAGCCATTTCCGCATCGTAACTTCTGTGAGGAGGTAACTGTCCTCGATGGCCATTTCAGTAAATTTGGTTTAGAGAGTGTGGCATATGTGATGGGAAGTCCCAACTCAACTCAGAAATGGCATGTTTACTCTGCTGCTGCTGGTATGAAGAGCCATTCTAGCCCTGTTTACACGCTGGAAATGTGCATGACTGGTTTGGACAGGAAGCGAGCATCTGTTTTCTACAAAACACACGCCAGTTCAGCTACTGTGATGACTGAGGATTCTGGAATAAGGAAGATCCTTCCGCAATCTGAGATCTGCGATTTTGATTTTGACCCTTGTGGTTACTCTATGAATGCCATTGAAGGGAGTGCAATTTCCACAATCCATGTCACCCCAGAAGATGGTTTCAGCTATGCAAGTTTTGAGGCTGTGGGTTATGATTTTCAAGATTTAAATTTGAGGCAGCTGCTTTATAGGGTTTTGGTTTGCTTTGAACCGACCGAGTTCTCCATTGCATTGCATTCTAATGTTGAGTGTGACGAACTTGGAGCGATGTTTTCCCTGGATGTGAAAGGTTACTCTTGTGGAGGGGGGAACTATGAAATGCTCGGGAAGGGTGGATCGATTGTCTACCACAGCTTTGCAGCGACTGGAGGCTGCTCATCTCCCAGGTCAATCCTGAAATGTTGTTGGAGTGAGGATGAGAAGGACGAGGAAGCTGAAGAGAAGTAGTTCTTTTCAGCAATGTTTTTTTTTTTCTTTGTTTACTTGATGTCATGGGGTTATGATTCTGAGTTTTAGAGGCATTTGTCCATGCCTTGAGTCTTTCATTACAATTTATTTCATGTCTTGCTCAATAACGGGTTCTGGTTGTCAGGCCTTGAAGTTGAAAACAAGTGTTCTATAATTTCAAATGTATGCTATATTTGTGTTGGTGCTATTGCCCTTTGCTTATCTTGATTGCTTATCTTGATTGCATGATGCATGTGTGGCATTGACTGAGATGAACATTTTCGGAGGCTTTTCAGTTTGACCGTCCCGCCTCCTATGAAAATCCTGCCGCACTGACTAAAGAAACCATCTTTCTCGATCCGCAAAGAAAGAAGGCTTGTGCCGGTTTCCGTCTTTCATTCTGAAATGAGGCTCCTGCCTGTTGCCCTTTGGTTATCTTTTTTGCATGATGCATGTGACATGACCAACAGCATGATGCATGCTTGAGTGCTCGCAGTTGAGGTTCCCTTGACAAGTTATCATTTGTTCCTTTCTGAGACGAGTGTCCGCTGATTGCCCTGCTTCCATTTTAATACAAGGAAAACCTAAGAAGGGAAGTTGTTTATGTGGATGAGGTTTGTGTTTAGAATTCATCACTATCTTAGTGTTATTTTTTAAAAAGTATTATTGGATGTTGTTGGTTTGATATTTATATATGTTTGGTTGAAATTGAGGTTGAATAAAAAATAGTTTAATATGTTTGGTTAAAAATGTTTTTCAAATTGAGGTTATAAAATAACTAAAAAAGATATATATTAATATTGATGTTTTTAATTTAAATATTGTAAATTTAACTACTCTTATTATATCATTAAATAAATAATACTTTATATTAAATATTTTTTATTGTTCCATTAACCTATCTACAATTCCATCACGTACAAAATTCATCCAATAAGGACTACAGTTTCCATGGTTTTTTGAGCGTGCAACAAAATCAGGTAAAATATCATAAGAAACAATTGCGATCTCCTTCTAATTTATGTAATGTCATTTAAACACTAATTTTTCGAGTAAAACACAATTAAAAAAATTAGATTTTTTTTACCGGGTCGGACGTGGTCAAATGCATTTAAGTTTGGGTCGGACCCGATCCGGCCATGAACAGTGGAGACGTGTTCTAAAGAGTGAATTAATTCACTCTGCACAGACGCGGCATAAGAAGAAGCAGATTGCATCTGCTTTCAGTTAACCTGGGGTCAAAACGTAAATGATAGTAGGTCTCATACACAGTAATTAACGTTTTATATTTTACCAAACGTTAATGGTTTGCTTCAAAAGCAAAAGCAACCACAGAAACAAACACTCTAAGCAAAAAAAAAACTAGCTTTTATGGTTGAGTTTTGTATATCATTAGATTGTATCTAACCTCAATTTCAATTTTAACCACAAAAACAAACATATTCTTAGGTGTTTAAGAGTGTGATGACGATTGTTTTTTAAAGTGTTTTTCACTTAAAAATATATGAAAATAATGTTTTTTTATTTTTTAAAAATTATTTTTGAATCAGTACATCAAAATAATCCGGAAATACAAAAAAATAATTTAAAGTAAAAAAAAAAAAAAAAATACTTTTGAAACGCAAAAATAAACAGAATTTTAAAGAGCTAGCATGCGGTATTTAGTTGCTTATGTGTTCAAAATCTAGTTAGGGTTTCAGCACCATTTCCATACGCAAGCAAAAGAAAATAAAGGTGTAGACAAAATAAATTAGAGCCCGTTTATTAATATGATAACAGTTATTTTTTAAAGTATTTTCTACTTAGAAATATATCAATTTTTATTTTTTTTAAATTTATTTTAGACATAAGCAAATCAATTAAAACGATCTCAAAATACAAAAAAAATTAATTTAAAATAAAAAAAAATCAATTTTTACAAAAACATTTTGCCACCATAAAAATAAACAGTGTCTTTTGTTGTTAAATATCCTTTGTCGTCGTGATAGCTTATGGTTGTTAAATTGCTTTTCACATTATAAGGATATTAAATGAATATTTTTTATATGTTTTTTTTATATTTTTAATAAACTAATGTTAAAAATAAAAGAAGATCTAGAAAGATAATATGTTAATATGTATTTAAACGAAAAACACGAAACACCACCATGTCAAGCACATTTTATAACACCTTTTGACATTGCTGCAACTGAAGTACGGCGGGGTAAAGCATCGTTAAAAGCTGGTTGCTGGGAAAAGTTGCATGTTGATTGGAAGAGAGGAGAATCAAGCAGCCAAGCTTGACTAAACTGGTATAATAATTGAGGAGATGGGCATATGATGCCAGAATAAAAAGAACGGCACCATGCGTTGGACCAGTGGAGGTGGGCGATACAAGTGCCTTTCAAAGATTTGTGGATTAGTCGGTCATACCTCATGATATGACCGGAGAACAAATTCTGCATTTCTGCACAGGACTGGAAAATTCATGAATGGTCTTCGTTTATGCATCTGCGTGGAAGCCACCTCTGATTGCGTGAGATGAGACCATTTACTTTTTCAACTTCGGTATGTTCTTTAATTTTGTTGGCCCTTTCACTTTCTCCGATGGCATTTTCCGGTGGAATAACATATTCAAGTAAGATTGCTTGCTAGGTATGTCATGAGCTATGGCCCACTAACCTATCAATTGATAAATATATATATTTTTAAGGTCAAGACAACCTGATAACAAGGGCATGCTATTCAAGAGTACAAGTTCGTGTCGCATGGCATGAAAGAGCAGGGAACCATCAGAAGAATCATTCAGAGTGACCGAATGGGAAGAAACGGGTGTCATCATCATATTCCGAGGACAGTGTTTTTAGGGTAATCTTGGTCAAAACTTGAACTTGGTAGCAGATTTGCCCTATTGGCATGTAAGAATCTCATGTCAAGTCTAGCAAAAAATAAGTTCGATGGCTTGGGCATCTGTGCACAGTGAAAATCACATGCTTCACTGCATCCTGTGGTTCAGATTCAGATGTGATTTTACAGCCTGGAGGCCTTGATGTCACCATTCAAGAACTCGCATACACACCGTTGGGGATTAATTGTGTAATTAGCGCAGGAAAAAAAATAGCAAGGTAACATAGGATAAATTTTTTTTTTGACAAAATAACACAGTTTTGATGATATTTTAGTTAATATACGTGATATTTTAATAATATTGTATTTCAGAACCGTAATATTTATCAAAATATCGTTGTTATAAACTACAATATTAATTATAATTTTATGTTTTTCAATCTAGATTTAAATTTTAATTAATATTATGTTTTAAAAGCATGACAATGATAAAATATACTATTTTACTATCTTTTTCAAACTGTGCTATTCGGTTAAAATCTTACATTTACTGTGCTAATTTTATAAAAAAAAATATCCCATCGATGGGCGAATTTTATCCATGGAAGATATGTATGAGTTTCTAAATACACAACCTGGTGGGGGTGCACATCAACCATATAAACTGCAGATAAAGACAGATACATTAACTTCTAATCTATCCAAACACCAGACAAAGACACGAGAGCCGCATCTGTCATGAAAAGCCTGGCATATCAACTGACAATACATTGAGTAAACACCACTACACACAGACATGACTTGACCGCACAAAGTGTGCTGAAACATGCTGGAAGTTCTCCTTAATTAGGTTTCTCTTTCGTGGTTTTAGCTAATTACTTCTTGGTACTGGGTTGTGATTATCAGTGGTGGCCTTTTGTTTTTCATTTTTGTGTTGGGAGAGCCTATAATTGATGTCATAGTAGTTCTATATGATCCATATGTTATTTATAGATGGGACTTCAGGTTAAACAGTTCTATGAACACTAAAGAGTGGAATTGGCCAGCAGAAATGAAATTTCAACCTTTAGATAACAAAATGCCACGCTGGTACTCTACATCTCATTATCAAGCGCTACGTCATTTTATCATCATCCATGGATAAGGCCAAACTTCTAGTTCCCTGAGCTATAACATCTATTGTTTTTTGATGAGGCATTTCTGGTGGGAAAATTGCCAAAACCTGATGTGGTTCAATGGAGTCCTCCCTCATGTTCACAAAAAAAAAAAAAAAATGCAGCCCTCCCTCCATTATTGCAGTTTGGGCCACTAGAACTCGTTACTGAAAGGAATTGCAAGCAGAAAGCATCATAGAATTAGCATAACAAATGGTCGCTTCAGCAACATTATGCAATTTGACAATTCAGTTAATCACCTGAAAAATTGTACATTTTTGTAGATAGTTATGATAACTCAAGAATACAGTTGCTGATCTCTAATTAACTTACCAGGTGCAAAAATTTTAAGCGCTTAGAATGCCGGCCCCCTAATTTCTTACATTGCAAAAAAAATCAACGCGTTAGGGGATGCTTCAGATTCTGATCATATTTGTATGGCCTCTGCAGCACTCAGTAAGGTCGAAACTTCCTAGCAGCTCTCAATTGCTGAATCCGCTTTCTATCCTCCTCAAATTTGCTTCGGAGAGCCATAATTTCTGCAAGGAAATTTTACTATCAACTTGCTTCACAAGAATTGATAAAGCAATAAAGATGTCTGATTGATCTGAAAATCAACCTTAATACTTTATAGCAGAAAGACTCAACTCATCCCAAATAGCAACAGGAAGCAACAGCATGTGCCGTGGCTTCTTAGATGAAGAGAAAAATATTCTCATTTATGTTTCAAACAAGTGCATGCAGATCATTAAATGGTCCGTATATATCAGGAAAATCCTCATAGATACTTTAACTAGGGATAGCATATTGCACAAACAAAAAGTACACTAATTTGCTATTTGTAAGATTCATCATACCACTCCTCTGAGCTTCTCTTTTCTGAAACCGGTAGAATTCTAGCCCAACTTCCTTGGGCTTTTTCTTGGTCATCTGATTCTCCACAGCAGCCGGAGCAACAGAGCCCACAGTAATTCCACTTTCAGAATCTGTTGTCTTTTTCCTTCCTTTGTGATGTTTAACAACTGTCCATCCCCCTTCTGCAGCTTGGTCTTCTCTTTCTTTTCTTTCCTGTACATGACACATCAAGACAAATGAGAAAAAGAAGGACCACAATGACATGGAAGAAAGCCTAAATCTAACACAAAAAAAGAGCAGACTGACCACATAATCTGCAAATGGAAAGCATACATTTTAATTTCCAAGTAAAGTGAACAAAAAAAGGAGAGTCTGTGAGAGAAAGAGAATGACATTTTTTTTATTAAATGCTGAAATATGCAGCACTATAACTAAACATCCACTTTAGAGAAATTCTTCCAAATATGTTTGAAAGGATGAACAGCTATATCACACATCAACATTTGTCAAAAGGAAACCGTGACAAGCATGCTTTCCTGCAGGAATGTTTTTGTACAAACTCAAAGCGAGGTATTCAAAATTGAGCCAGACAATGCACGCACAGGTCTGTGATCACTCTTAAAGAAACAATAGAAGTACTAAGAAACAAAAAGGAAAAGGATTCCACAAAATCAAGAGTCAATCTCAGAGGTGCAAGCGAGACAATACCTGTTCAAGTTTTTCCTCATGGGAAATTATGAACTCGTCTAACCTTTGTTGCAGCACATTCAAACCCGGTCTACTTTGATGGTAATCTGTAAGCCACTCTGTAATGCAAGTTTAAAGTCAGGAAACTAAACAATGAAGAAACATTTACATTGATAAAACCAATACCAGAAATTAAACTGATATTGCGCATGGTGAAACCTGTCAGAGAATTAAATTAAGCAAAATTTAGCTAATACCCTTACCCCATTCATCACATGCAAATCCATTATGTCATGCCATAAAATAGAAATCAATACTTCTATGCTACTCAGCCAACACAAAATAAAAAGGATGTGTTCAGGTTTACTACCACGCACTAATTACACTTATCTCTATCTGATGGTGAACAAAACAAAACAAAACTTCATGGAGAATATTCGACCATTTATTTTTATTTGATTACCAAATATTTTTACTATTTAATAGGATTTTATGAGATTGAAGAGCTAAAACATATCACACGATATGATTCATACATACTTTTCATTCCTTTTGAGCAGTCCTCATCCACAGAAGAAATACAATATGCTTCACCATGATCGGTCTCCCCCCTCTTTTCCAGTATATTCTCCTCCTCCTTTGATGTGTCATGCTCCTTTTTCTTTTTCTTAGATTTCTTGGATTTACCTAAAAAGAATGAGAGGAACACATGAGACAACACTAAAAGAACACAATATAATGTTTTCAAGAGAAATTCTGCATAACCAAAGGAATTGTTTATTTACAGGTTCTGTCATCTGTCCTAACTTCCAAGAACATCATCACTTTTCCCTTTGGAAATTTAATATCTCCTTTTAGCTTAATAAAGTTAAGGTAGAAAACAATATTATGACTAACAAAGAGAATAGTATGAAAACTAAACAGATGTTCTTTATTTTATTGCTTGATGTAGATTACAACAATCTCAAGTTCAAGAAAAAGAAACAAGCCAGAAGGGGAAAAAAATAGAAAACCAAAGGTGGCAGCACTTTGGTGTGCATACTCAAAGAGAGTTTTAGACAGAAAGGACATCGTGAACAAAATCACAGAGCTCCCATTTTGCCAAATATGGTATTTAATCAATTGAGAGACTGCACCAGCGAACCCAGGTATGCACTGACGCAATATGTCTTAGCAAAATGGATCAGCAAAATAACACAATATCTTAGTTACATTCTGCCAAGATATAGAATTTCAAAACATATTTCACCTAGCTAAAATCCTATTGCCTTACATTTTTGTTCATTAAAACCATCTTCGGACTCAGAACCAAGCTGATCATATTTGCCAACCAGAGCATTATTTTGCTCCTCACTTCTCTGTTTCTTTTTCCTCAGTTTGTTCCTCTTCTTTTCTCCTTCTGCTTTAGTCCGGTCATCTTCTGAAACAAGAAAAACTAATCATTGAGACAAGATTATTAGAAATCTAGTAAGCAAACAGTTTGCAATATCTAAAACAAACCTCTACTGATCTGAATAGCATCACCACCATCAAAGGTATTTCCCTTCTCCCTTTTCCTCTTCTTCTTCTCTGCTGGCTTGTTCACTTTATTCCTTTCATCCTCTCTCTTTATCATTGCATCTGGAAAAAAAAATGGTCAAGCAAAAATACCAGCAATAATTTCAGTATTTACATTTTCAAAATAGCAGCAATTTTTGGCATAAGTTGTACATGATTTTCAGGTAAATAACCATGGAAGAAACCAAGAAATCTTCATTAATTGCATCCCCCTTATTCCGACCTAAATCAATGAGTAAAATTTCACCCAATTTATCTCAGTGAAGTGAAATGATTCAGTCCCTGTCTAAGAGTGCTATGGTGCCCAGTGCCCACAGGCACAACAACCCTAAACAGTCCCTTAAGTATAGTGATTCTGAAATTCATTTATATGTCAAATGCTACTCATTGTGAAGTTTATTTCATTTTGTAAAACCAGCATCTTACAAAAAGAAGCTGTAACGTTATTCTTGGCTCTAACAGAGCTCTTTTTTGTCCCTTAACCAAACCATCTCATGTCTGCTACTTTTCCTTCAAGAAAAACCAGCTATTCTTTTAAGTAATATAACTGAAATATCAAAAAAAAAAAAATTAATGGTAACCAGATTACGATGAATAACAATACATCTAGGGCAGTTTTACCCATTTAGCATAGTAGTTCTCCTTCACTCAAAGGATATATATCCCAGTGTATAGTAGTGGATGGAAGAAAGGTCAAGCAGAATATCTATTATTTGATAACCATGCTGACAAATTAGCCGAGCACATGTACTGCAAAACACTAAAAATTCCATTCATTTATGTCTACCACCACCACAATTTTTACCACTATAGGAGAATCACCTCATTCACCACAATTAGAATTTTTTTAAAAAAAAATGCACTGATTTCTTGACTATTAAATATTTGTTTGTGAAATTTTCAATCTGTTGTGTATATAAAAAAAAAAAGACGCAAGCTTGCAGCAACTAGTTCAAGCTTGGGTAATCTTTATCAATTAAAGCTCCAGCTTCCATCTTTAACGAAAAGTTCAATAAGGACAATAATGCCAAAGAATACAAATCTTACAGGTTTGTTTAAAAGCACTTGAACTACCCATTTTTGTGTTAGCTACTACGCCAGAACTTCACAGTTCATCATTCAACAGCAAAATCCCTTGTGAGAAAACAATTGCATTACCTAATTCTCACCACCCTAAACTCATTCTCTTTAAAATTTTATACCTAAAATTGAGAGAATAAACTAGCTTTCTCAAAACTGGTTGTTCATAATAAAAATTCATGCTTTCCTCTATGCATCTATAACAAGCACCAAGCAGATTGAACAGAAAAGGTTTTTCCAATAAAACCCACAAGTTAGAATCGCACAAAAGGCAAAAACTTGAAAGATAGTAAGCTATTGAGAGCAAGAAACTTTGAATGAGGAGATACCATTTTCACTGAATTTGCTGTTATTAGCCTTCTTGCTCTTTTTCCGCTGTTTCTTGTCTACTTTTTCTTTCAAGTTCCCCATCTCGCTTGCAAAGTCTTGGGTTTTTTTTCCCCTTCCTCTCAAGAGTCGCTGCTCGCCAGAAAATAGCAATAGGAGAGAGGCACAAGCCAAAACCAGGGCGCCACTTATGATGCCCCACTCCTTAGTTCTGTAAAACAGGCCCCCAGGTTTCCATCCATAATTAATTTAGTCCCCCTCTCAAGTTACTTTTACCACTGCCCATTCATTTCTAAATTTAGCCGGTTTCTGAATTATTTTCTAATGTTTGGTAGTGTAATGAAAAATAAATTGAAATTTTTTTTCTAGTGTTTGGTTATGTCATGGAAAATAAGCTGAAAAATAACTTATTAATATTTTATTTTTCTCAAGTTTATTAAAATAATAAGGAAAAACTCTTACAAATTAAAAAGTTGAATGAGAATGAAATTGAAAAAAAATATAATTTTATAAATTATCTCAAATAAAATAAATAATAATAAAAATAATAGAGATCAAATCTAAAAAATAAAAAAAAATAAAAGATGAAGAAATTAAAATAATAATAATTAACATTTCATAAATTATTTCAAATAAAATAAGTAACAATCAAAAGAATGAGAACCAAATTTGATAGATAAAACATTTCAATAAAAA
>Ga0307510_10001616_pt1 | contig 24944 bp, 39 predicted proteins | sample 12_EM_MG_FD_207224 | JGI IMG/M metagenome (GOLD analysis project Ga0307510, IMG submission 207224) | Populus trichocarpa ectomycorrhiza microbial communities from riparian zone in the Pacific Northwest, United States - 12_EM | ecosystem: Host-associated > Plants > Roots > Unclassified | place... | reverse complement strand
GAACGCTGCTTCCATCTCGTCTTCGAGGATAGGATCCGTCTGGGGGTTTGGAAGGGGAGCGTATCTAGAGGACATGGAGGGAAGGAAGGAGACAAGTTTGTATCGGCCCAGGACAAACAAGGCAAGAGGCGTGCGATGGTCGCAGCGCAGCACAGGTGTGTAGTAATAATATCGGGTTATATTTCATTTGTAATCTTCTCTGATGAATAGATTGACACGGAGACATAGATCCTACTGTACTGTATCCCCGCGAGCATTCTAGTAGTACTACCGCTACTTCTACTAGGTCATCCCCACCTGACCAGCCGTGCAACTACTGTTGCTCCCGTACCCGAGTATATCCAGGTTCAACGGCCCTGGCTGACGGTTGTTGTATTGTATCAACTGATAACCCTAAATGCCCCCCTCTCACCAAAACCCATGAAATGAAGGAAAGACTCCGTCTGGGAAAAAAATACGTCAGCGTCATGGGTACAAAAAGTGTAGGTAGAGGGGAGAAACCAACCTCTGGTCATGTGCGATACAGATCAACGCGATTTGCCTCCCTGACGAGGCGATTGACACGATGGCAGCTTTCCATGCGAGCCTCCATAAGCTGGCCAAATAATTCAAGCAGTCGGGTGCCGGCCTCGGAAGACGCATCTCGCCGCATACGACGGTGACGGCGGTGGAGGCTGTGCGGCCCAATGCCCTCCAATCTGAGCTTAAAGCTCTGTTTGCGCTGCAACCAGCGAGATTTGGGGTGCACTTTCCCTAGTGAGGGAGGTGGGGTTGTGGGCTCTGCCTTGATGGATTGCATGTCCGAGTCGTCTGTGAGGCTGCCCGCTGAGTCGGTAGATGATGACGAGGAGGAAGGGGCTTTGGCGGTGGCGGCGGCGGTGATCGAATCGCGACCCTTTGCTGTGAGGGCGAGCTCGAGGGCAGCACGGGTACGGTGAACCCAAAGGGATTCTTGCTGGTAGAAGGACACGAGGGAGTTTAGTAGGACCACGGAGGTGTCGGCAGGTGCATCGGTAAGGGTCTGAGGTGGGGAGAAGGGAGGGGTAGGGAGGGCGGCGTGTTCCTGGATGGGAGAGTCGGTGAGGGTGAGGGAAGGCTTGACGTCAAGGGAGAGGAGAGACATTTTGATATTGGGGATGACGACGGTTCAGCGGGGGAGGGGAAGGACGAAAGCGGGGGAAAGAAAGACAAAGCTGAGGCGTTATAAAACGGGATGAGAGTCTCGACCTTGTGGACCTCTAAATGAGCGATCACGGTCTCACAATGTAACACAAGAAGGGGCATCGCAACCTGACTGGAACCGAAATGTGAGAAAGAGCCAATCAGCCAGACAGAACGAGGCCAATCCGGGTCGAGGCCATCCAACTAGCCAATCCCCGGCCTAGACCCACATCAGCCATCAGCCAATCCGGCCACCATCCGGACACCCCCATTTCTTTTTATTTTCCCATGTTCTCCTTCTCCTTCATCCTCGTCATCACCATCGCCGCAGTCCCTGTCCCCTTATGGGCCTGGCAGCTGCACCATCGTGTCCTTCACCCTTCTTTGCCTGAATCCCCCTTCCTCAACAGAGCCTCCATCCTTTCAGACGCCGGCGGCAACCTCCGCATTCATCCTGCGCCGAGTCTTCAATCCGACTTTGATTCCTTTGTCGAGACCGCACACGTCACAGACGCCCTCTACCAATTGGCTCTCGATCCCCATCCCGGCCAAAGTACCTCCCTCTGGCTTACATCGTCCGTCAAAGCGGTAATATCCTTTCCTCCCTCCCCTCCCTACCCCTCCTCCTCATCTTTCTCTACCCAGTGCCACCTCATCAATGCTGCTAATGAGAACATCGTCCTTCATGTCCCTCATCCCGGCGGAGCTCCATTCGCCCTCGATTATTTCCTAGACACTGCCCCATCTGATGGCACCTGTCCGCCTAGTAAGGCATCTGGCCTCAATCTGGCCTTGCCTCATAACGTCACCATCACCCTCTCCCTCCCGAGGCAGCCACCATTGTTCGTTGTCATATATCTTACGTTAGGTCATCCTCACGCCCACGCCCTTTTTAGGCCACAGCTTCGTGTCCCCCCGCCTCTGACTCCGACTGGGGATCCTGTCGTCCATGAACCAGAAAAGACATTCCTACAAAAGTATTGGCTCTACATCGTTATTGCCCTTGGAGCTCTCAGTGCGTTTACCTTGCTCCCATTTCTCTTGATCACACCTCATCCCTTACCTACTACGTCAGTGATGGCCCCTGGTCCTCCCGAAGAAGGTCCGCAGGGATCGTGACTACCATATCATGTTAATGTCTTGTATTCCTTCAAGTCCCGAGGCTATAATGCTAGTCGTTTTGCTTTGCGTTTCATGGTCATCCATTTCCCTTGTGACCATTTTGTCAATTCATCCTCACACCCTCGAACTTGATCTCCGGAATATTTCCGTGCTTCCTGAAGTACAGAGAAACGAAAAGTTACTGTCCAATTCCCCTGTGACGCATCGTAAATGCCTTATGCTCCATTTGATAAAAGGCAATTTGTATGCCGATGCCACGAAACGCTTGACAACAAAATCTCATCAGTATTATGCCGCTCACCATCCGCCCGGTGGTTCCGGAAGACACCCCTGCACTCTCGCGTATTTGCCCCCTCACAGGCGACGCTGGCCAATCGGCGGAGTCTCTGCATAGGCATTACGAACTCCCCGGCCTAGTCTGGGCCCTGCCTTACGTGTCGCTGCCTTCGGAAACGGCGCATACATGGGGTTTTGTCCTCGTGGACGATGCGGTGTCGGACGACGACCACACGACAAATACTATAAAGGGATACATCGTCGGGACTTCAGACACGCGAGCATACGAAGCAGCAACCGAGGCAGAGTGGTGGCCGTCTCTGCGGATCCGATTCCCGCTTTCAAGCAACGGGGACGAGAGGACAAAGGCAGATGAAAAATACACCGACCTGATTCACCGCGCGCCGGATGTGGCACTCGAGGCGTGCCTGGCTGTGAGCCCCGCTCATATGCACATCAATCTGTTGCCGGAGGTTCAGAGGCGCGGTTGGGGACGGAGACTAATCGGACGCGTTGTGGAGCATTTGTGTGAACAGCAGATTAATGCCGTGTGGCTTGGGATGGACGAGAGGAACACGGCGGCAAGGAGATTTTACGAGAGAATTGGATTTCAGGAGATCAAAGGCGCGCCCAATAACCTGATGGCGCTTGAGTTTGAGACCTGGAAGGGCGTAGAATGAGCTCGGGACGGCCAGCCATTCAAGGCCCAAGGCCCAATTTGCCAAAACACGTAGTAAATAACAAATTCAAAACTGAGCCAATGGTAAAATTTGACGATTAATGGTGACGTCAGACGTCTTTATAAGTCCAGTCCAACTTACCTAACGATAACTCGGAACCAATCATGTCTTTTGCCAATGACGACCCAGAGCCAGCGCAGCCAGAGCCAGAGCGGGACCAGGGCCAGCTCGAACACCGTGGGCCTTTCTAACCTGGTTCTCGCTTCCACCTTCACCCACATGTTCAAGCCATTAATGGCATATCCGTTTCCGACAACCGCGATGCTTTCCTTCCTGTTAGCCACACAGAATCCGTGGATCGCTCCTCCAATGAACGCACGTCCCCTCAGCGCTTCACTAATCCCTTTAGTGGGGGAGAATTGGAGACCGACAACCGCACGTCCAGTCCCACACTCGATGGTGTTACACTTTATCGCACTCAATTGCCCGTCTACGGCAGCGGTACCCTCGTTGCCAATTTGGATCATCTCGAACCTAACTTAGACCATGTGTCCCATGTAGAGGCGCCACCAGCACGTGACAGGTACCTCTGGTCTTCTCGTCACTCGTCAACACCCTTACGACATCGAACCACCTTCTAGCGTGTACGACGACGCTACGTTCGGTCCGAGGAGACGTCTCGCCATTGGCGAACATGAGACCCGACGCGACAGCGCCAATGCGGGCTCTCCTCGGGGTTTTCCACCGAGATATTCTATGTCTATGCAAGACCCCGTCGATGTCCCCCCTGCCTCCCATGCCGCGGAGATTTCGAGGTGGTTTTGCTAACATGCTGGAGCTATGGCGCGTGTATTGGCAACAGGCTCCAGACCAGTCCGAGTTTGTCATTCCACACGACGCGCTATTCGGCGATGGCCACTCCCGTCGTCCCTGGCTGGTGCGCTCTCAATCGAGTTTCGGATACGACCCGGATGACCCGAAGATCACCGGAACGAAAAAGGTGTCGCACGCAGGACGATCCTGAGGATGCCGAGAGCCAGTGCAGGCAACAGATGAATCTGCAGTACATGTCATACCGCCAGCGCCGCAAGGAAGCCCAGAAGATCAAGATACAGTTTAACGTCACTTTGTGAATTGCTCTTTTCTCTCTCTCTCTCTCTCCCCACCGGATTTTGTCCGTTCTAACGCCCTTGGTTCGGGTTCTTCCAACCCACTTTTTTTACCCCTTCTTTTCTAGCTATTCTCAGCCGCCAGCAATTCATAATGAAACTTGCTCGCTGCCTCATGGCTTTTGGTGCACCCTCGCACCGCATCGAGTCCCAGCTCGCTGCAGCTGCTCGCATCCTCGAGGTTGACGCAGAGTTTATTCATCTCCCAAACCTCATCATCGTCTGCTTTGGTGACCTCGAAACAAAGACGTCCGAGACCCACTTTCTGCGATGTAGCGGCCGCCTCGCTCTCGGGAGCCTTCAGAAGGTGCACCAAATCTACCGCCGCGTGGTGCATGACGAGATGAGCGCACGCAAGGCGACGGAAGAGCTCGTACGAATTCTGGAAAGCAAGCCGATCTATGGCCTCTGGACGAGATGCTTTATCGCCTTTTGGTTGTCCGCGCTGATTTGTCCCCTGGCTTTTGGCGGCTCGTTCTTGGACATGTTCGTAGCCGGTTTTGGGGCCTTTGTGCTGAGCGCGTTGCAGCTTACCATCGTCATGAAGAGCTCGTTGTACGCGAACGTTTTCGAGTGAGTCCCACTGTAAATGACCCTCTGCATCATTGCTGAGCATCTATCTGCCTACTAGAATCACCATCGGTATCTTCATCTCGCTTCTTGCACGTGGGCTCAGTAGCTTGCACAATCAATTCTTTTGCTATTCTGCTATTTCCTCGGCTGGTATCGTTGGAACTCTTCCTGGATATCTCATTTGTAGGTTCTCGTTACTATCAGTTCTACCTCCGTTTTGTCACTCAGCACCAATCAGTGTCAAGTTCTCTGGAGCTGGCCTCTAAGAACATCCTCTGTGGTTCAGTAAAGATGGTCTATGCTCTCATCTACACACTGTTCCTTGGCTTTGGTCTTCAAATAGGCTCCGATCTTTACTTGCTCTTTGATGCCAACGCTCGACATCACCTTGCCAGTCTAAACGCTGTAATGTCTCGAACCCTCGTCTATACTGGCAGCTTTGTCGTAGACAATGGTACATTGACCCGCCCGGAGATTCCCTCCTTTGGTTCATTCACTTTCATGGCTCGGCACCCTTGTCTATACACATGCACGAGGGTTGCTTTCGCCCGCCGGAGAACCCATGGTACATCCAGCCATTCCCATTCTGGACACAATTCGTCACCGTACCGCTCTTCTCAACGCTGAGCTCGCTGAGCAATTTGCAGCCATGGCACGAGCTGGACCTCGTCGTGATGGTTGTCATCTCATGTATTTCCTTCGCCGCGAATAAAGCAGCGAACCACTTCATCTTCAATAGGTCCGATATCGTGTCGGCCATTGGCGCGTTCGCCGTTGGCCTGCTCGGGAATATTTATTCGCGCATGTTTAGCGGGACCGCGTTTACGGTCATGGTCACGGGAGTGCTTTTCTTGGTCCCTGTACGTGTTTCTGTCCTTGCGATTACGTCCCGAGGAGACGTCTGTCAGTCACTTCTTGCCTTGGCTGACTTTGTTTTTTCCCTTTCCAGTCGGGTCTCTCGCAGGCTGGAGGTGGGGCGATCGCCGCATCTGGCAATGGGATAGATATCGGGAGTGCTATGATAGCGGTTACGATCGGTATCACCGTTGGACTTTTCATGAGTCAGGCGCTCGTGTACATGTTCGGGACAAGAAAGAACGCGGCCATGTTCTCGTTCTGAACAACTCTCGGCCGGCCTGTGCGCGCACGCCGCGCAGGTGATCTGCGCATGCGTATACAACCTGTTTTTCTAGACCGTACAGCAGCCACGAATTTTTATCGTCTGTTTTTATTATTTCCCCGATTGTATGACCACGGGCGCCGGGACGGGGCCCGTGGCCTGCCCGCACTTTCCCCGCAGGTACGCGTCGCGTGTAACCGCGTGTCCCGTGTACTTGTAAACCTATGCCAAGACACATTTCTATTTATTTATTTTCCTTTTGTATTTCCCCTTCTCAGGGACGGGAAAGAGCTTGCAAGCGCTTGAGAAATAGCCCCGCTCGAGAAGGATGCATTCCCCAGCCGAGACTCCCCTCTCTCCACACATCACATCATCACTGCATGTGGCCATCATCATTGCGCCCACTCGTCTGTCATCATTGCTGCCGTGCTGAGCGGATGGGATTTGTGATAGAGGCTGACCAATCCCGGCGGAAGCTGACGTCACACCGCCATCGCATTTGATAACCGACATGAATCGTAAGCGTAAGCGAGCTCAGCTAAAGCGCTAGTCCGCGTTTCATGTTTCAGGAAAAAGAGGAAACTTCGAATGATTCTTACTCGCGCTTCTTCTCTCACACACAGACACACCTCGGGCCTTCCGGAGGTAGGAGTGGGGATAAAGCGGCAGCACATGTCGACCCCATTCTATATATATTTTCTGCGCCAAGCCAAGTGACAGAGCCGGTCGTTCGTTCGAGCCAGTCGTTTTGCTATGTAGAAACGTAGAAAGACCGCCTGTCGATGGGGCATGTAGGAATGATTCTCTTTATACCTGCTATTATCAGCTATTCGTCATACATCACTCTTTTCCTGCATTCCTTCTATACCCGGTCTCACCCCACGGACTTAGAAACGCACCGCTGGGGACTTTTCCACGCTCTCGATCGGCACCTTGTGCCCAACGAGTGTCCGGATGTTGTTGATTCCGTACCTAGGTGCGGTGAGTTTCCGGTGCTCAACGTGCGCTCTTGGGCAAAGTTAGGACGTAGTGGGTCGAATACACACCTGATCATCGTCGGGCGTTCCAGGGAGATGCCCCATCCGTGCACGTGAACGTCTTTGGGGAAACCCATTGGCTCGAGCATCTCGGGACGAAACATGCCGCTGTTCCCCACTTCGACCCACTTGTTTAGCATCGGATGAAAGGCGAAAATCTCAAGCGACGGCTATACGCAATATGGAAAAGGGCGATCGCGCGGTCAGGTGCACAACCGGAGAACGAGAACGAGACTTTTGCACGGACCTCGGTGTATGGATTATAGGCGGGCTTGAAACGGAGATTTTCAATGCCCATCTTTTTGAAGAATACACGCATGAAGCCTGCGTTCCGACGTCGTGAGTAATCACGCACACGTACTCAAACAAGCAAGTAGGTAGCACGGACCAATTAGATCGGCGAGCGTGAGCCCTCGGTCAGCGACAACGCCTTCGACCTGATGAAACTCCGCCAGATGGGTCGCGTCCATGGTCTCGTTTCGGAATACGCGGTCGATGCTAAACAATTTTGCAGGACTGAAACCGTCACCTCCGAGATCTCTTTGACGCTCGGCGCGGCCGGGTGTCGCTTCAAAAGTGTACTCGTCGCCATCCTTCAGTGTTTCGCCGCGACACCGTGCTGCAAGCTTGTATAGCATATACGCCGAAGACGCGGTCGTATGTGTGCGTAGAAGGAGTTTGTGCGACTCGGCGTCAGACCACGGAGCGCGATACCCGACCGAACCAAAGCCGCCATGCTCATGGACTCGGGAAACCCGCTCATAGTAATCATGGGGCGGGTTGAGTGATACGACTGGATCAGAGAGGTAGAACGTATCCTGTAGTTCGCGAGCCGGATGTTGTTGTGGTACAAAAAGCGCATCGAAACACCAGAAACCAGACTCGACGAAAGAGGAAGTCGGCATCTCAGCAAACCTGATGGAGAGAAACGAATGATCAGATACGCTTCATGCTGAAGAGTTGGTCACGACCAACCCCATCTCTAGAAAGATGTTACGCATCTCCTCTCGCACCTTCAGTAAGGGGTGGAGTGCACCACCATTAGGGTATATTCCTTCCGATTCAAAATTGTACTTTTTGAACTGTGCTGATTTCCAGGCTCCACTATATGAAATTCACTGGGATGTTGGGATGAAGAGAAAAAAGCGCACGTACGATGTCAGCATATCTACAGTGAGGTCAGTCTCTGGCTTTGCGGTTGAGGTGCTGAAATTCGGTCCCTTCCTGACTGTGAACCATTGACCTTTCCTGTATGAAGATCAACGGAGGAAGCCAAAACAAGAGAACAGAGAGTTCCGGACTTCTGAACGATGAGTTTCCGCTTCCTAAGATCGGCGAGACTCTTTTCGCCGGCGGAAAGAATGCCTGTGGTGTCTACCTCACGGAGTTCTTTCTGGGTTGTATCTTCTATTGATGAAACCTTGAAACCCACGAGAAGTAGATATCAGATGAGCTGCGCGGTGCAGAACGCTGCTGACAGACCGCTTTGACGAATCCGTCACCCTCCTTTGCAATCCAGCCGTTTTTGAATGCGCGTCCTTGTCCGACTTTTGCGGCATCGTCGCCAATGATTTTTTTCAGTTCCGCTGGGGCTACTGGTGAGCGAGCACCTTTAGCAGGGAGCGCTGCCCAGACGCGTGCTTCGTGAGAACCATGCAGAGCGACCTGGGCACCTTCGGGGGTAAGAACATGAGACTGTGTTTCATGGGACTCATAGAGGATCATCTGGAAGGGTAAACACGGTTCGGAAGCGGAAAGCTACGGGAACGGTAGATCGGGTACCTCTCTGCTGAGGAGGGAGTTGAGCGCGCCAAGGACGGTGATCTGAGATTCTGCATCTGTGGCTGGGGACGTAGCACCGGGAATGGTGAGACTTCGAGTGTCGGGCAAAGAACCGTTCGCGTCGAGGTGGTCAAGGATGAGTTGCTGGAGTTGGAGAGTGTCTGCCATGACAAAGACAAAGGGGGTTGATTGGTGAGTGTATAAGATCGGATCCGAGTCATCCCGGACGATTTATCATCACTGGAACGTAAACGACTTGTTCGTGTGCCCGTGCCGGCAGCCGAAATTGCCTCTGACCAATCAGTTTTATGTCGCGCATATACTTACACAACCTCCAACCTCGCCATCCGACCTTGTCCGACCTCCGACCGTTCCGACTACTTTTTACTCTCCTCCGACCCCTTCATAATGGCTTCCCTTTCCCCCCCTCCAACGCGCAATCGTGCCTCTTCTACAAATCTTCGTCCCGCTCTTACCTTAGCAACGCTAGGTCCACGCCCCAAAGCCTGTTCCCTTTTGGATCCCGTTCCCGGTACACCCCCTGTCACTGCCGACATGCACAAGGCGACACCCTCCCTTGCCTCTCCCTCGAGGCTGTCCCTCCTCATAGAGCGGTTTCTGGTCCTCTTCCACGTTTATTCCCATCTTCCATCTTATTCGACTCCTTCATCTCCCCGTTCGCCCAGCGAGGATTCCGTTCTCCCGATGTCGTCCACGACTACTGTCTGTGGAGATGACGTAGAAGAAAAGCAAACCGCTCTTCCAAGTCTCTCGTCGTCTCGTGCTTGGTTTCAGAGCACGCCCTCGGTATGTTAAGTCTTTCACACTCGTCACGCGAGTGCTCACTCCAGTCATCACAGGCTCATGTCCCCATATTATTTGTGATCACAATGTTCCCAGTGTCAACTGCTCTAGTTGTGATCGCATTTTTTACCCTCCCTTTTACCTTTTCATGGCCCCAAAACTTGGCAGACCTTGCCCAGTTAGGACGTGACCTCCATGGTTATTCCCAAAGCGGACCTGGCGCGCTAGCACATGTTGTCGGTGTGGTCTCCGCTGCAACTATTTGGATGCATGCGTGGTCCATCCCAGGAAGTGTCCTTTGGGTAAGTCGTGCCATTTTTATTTTACGAATGTTCATCGCTCATGTGCCTTGTCCCAAAAAAAAGAATGTTCTTGCCGGCGCTCTATTTTCGCCCTTTTTGGCAACGTTGCTGCTAGCCGTGCTCACAACCATCGGGTCCATCCTAGCAACGCTTCTCTCTGCTCCTCTTTCCCCCTTTCTCACCCACTTTTTCCCGCGTCCATTGGCATTGGCCCGTAGCATTTTCGATGCTGATTCTGGACTCAGCACCAAGTCCACCTCGCCGACTTGGGTGCGTTTAACAGTCTTGCGGCTGGTCGGTATCGTGCCCTGGTCCATGATCAACATCGCGTGTGGTGTCCTTGGCGTCGCTTTATGCGATTGTTCTCTTGGGACATTCATCGGTGCCATTCCGTGGACGGCTGTGACATGTCAGGTGGGTGCTCAGAGTTCGTTGCACAGCCCCGAATGCAACTATTGACACAATATCACTTCTATAGATAGGGGACATTCTACAAACCTTAGCGTCAACACCCTCTCCAAATCCCCAAACCATCTCATCCGTCCTCACTTCCCCATCCATAATTATCAAACTCGCGTTTCTTTCCTTTTTATCTCTCGCTCCTATTCTCGGCCGCGATCACCTCAAAGCTTGGTTGTCGCCAGCAATCTTGTCTACCAGTACCGAGGAACGCGTTTCCCGTTGGATGTGGGTTACAGAATGGCGTGCAAAAGTTCGCTTGCCGTCTCAATCACGAACACGACACGATCCTGAACTCGAGCTGGAAGCATCACTTTCTGAGAAGACGCAAACACAAGCAGTAATTTCATGACCCCCGGATAATGCTTCACATGATTTATTTATGTATTTGCCCTCGCAACTTTCGCAACACTCATCATGCCGAGTTTATAACACTTTCTGCACCATTCACGCACCTTACTTGGATGAAAGGCCACGTAGATCTAGTTATATATAAAATTGCTTATCTGACCAATGATTCCCCCTACTGTTACCCCTGGTCATTTCGTTGTTCTTTACGCACTACCACACCTAGTTACTATCTTCAGTGCACGTAATGTGACTACACATGTTCTGCAAACTTCGGGCCGGATGCCCCAAACCCTCTTCCTAGTCAGCTGCGCTCTTTGGCCCCCCTCACCAAATGTTCCGCGTTCTGCCTCTGGGTTGTCCCTGCCTTTGGTCTTCCTGGGAAGAGTATTTCCCTCGTGGCAGTACTGTTTAGCCCCTCTTCAGGTCCGAAATGCGTTGAAACTGGCTGGACTCGGCGTTCCGCGTTCCGGAAACATGCCTGAACCATGCTGCACGCCTCAACGTTTCCCCCTCACCCAAGAATGTGACCCCATTTGGTCCTCGATAATTTGATCGACCAGCCCTGCCTCGCCTCGCCTTCTTTGGCTGAATCCTCGTGTGTGGCTGGCAGCGGACAACCCTTATTGAGGCATCGATTCTTCTCTGCCACAACTCCCAAACCTGGCGACTCGCTCTGTGTCCTGTTCCAAACCTCACGTCCGCACTTGCATTGACCCTTTCTATTTCTTTATATCCTACCTCTAATCACCCTAGTTCTCCTTTCTTAGCTCCAGAGTTGAGGAGTATTGATCTATTGATGACTACAATCGCCCCTTCGAACTCTCATGGGATGGGCTGGCGAAAGCCTGTGCCCGCATACATTCCCACCCCACCAAGTTCCCGTCCAACGTCGGAAACTCCATTCACGCTCGCTTCTGTAGTTTCAGGCGGAAATGCGGGCAAAGGACCTACTGTGGCAGTGGCGGGTCCGGAAACCAGCCAACCACCAGTGAGCCCATCTTTCCCTCCATCTACCCAGGGCGGACGCAGAAGGCGAACTAACAGTCTTTGCAAAAGATGCCCGACAACTGGCTCCATATTGTCAGGAGTGCCTCTCAAGATTTTTACGGTGGTAGTAACCGCATTCACCTCACACCCGGGTCCGGAATCCCCGATCGACAATTGTTTTACGCAGTATGTCATTGTTCCTGTAATGGAGTGAGCCCACTGCTCAATGATCCTTTCTAGGAGTTTTTCCGGAGTGCATCTTCAATGGATGATCACCGCCCACCCTCTTCTCGGTCTCATTATACGCACAGAGGTGCTACCCCCAGGGCATGTGGTCCTTTCCTGAGCTGCTATGGGGATTACTTATGATTCGTCCAGGCATTTCGTCCACCGACACCACCTCTACGATCCGCGCGGCGACCCAGGTCGTGTATAATTCCGAGCATGTTAGAACGGCAGACATCGCCAGGGGGGACTTACCGGATGGTACGTTGTATCCCCACGTGGATTGCCGCCGTGGTCCAACGCGTTCATTATTTGTCAGATCTATCCTGATCCTCCATCTCCTTTCATGAAGACCTCGCACCAGACATTGCGCCAATCTCCATCCCCCTGCATGTCCGAAAGCACCCGCAAGCCAACATCCGTCAAGGCCAAACCCAGCCTGCAATCCCTGGCCTCGGATGAGCAAACGGCAGTTTCATCTCATGTGGATATCGGTTCTTGGTATCTCCCTGATGGGAATCTGGGACTAGTGCTTGACCAACATGGCGAGAAGTTGGTCCCTGGAGGCCAAGAGTCGAAAGGAAAACCCGAGTTACCGATGCATTACATACAGCCCTCGAAGCTCAGGAAGACTCGTCGGACGCAGAAAGAGCGATCATGCACAGACATGCTGTGGAACGCGGTGGTATCCGCTGGTCGGGCCATCGCCTCTTTGTTCAAAACGGACCCCGCTGGATCGGGTTCCACATAAATTATGCTCTGCTCGGAAGAGGACCAGTACTGTATAATCTCGCAATAACTCTGTTGTAATTATTAGCAGTTAGTAGCCGAAACATTTATTTCACGTGACTTGAGGAGCCCTTGCGTGAGCCGCGCCGCGTTGGAAAGTCTGAGAACGCCACTGACGGACGACAACCAGCAGACCAAGGCATTCATAGCGCGCCAACCAAGTTCAACAGGAGAGCTCATGTTGATGAGCTATTAGTTATTTCCCTCCCTTCTACTTTTTTTCCTAGACGTTTTGCAACCCGAACATCGTGCGGACAATGCCCGAGTCTTCCACAGAAGTTCACAAACGTGCCGTTTACGATGGCAGCATCTCTGGAGCTCAGGACCGTCCACTTATACCTCATCTTCGCTCGGACCCACCCCCGTACCACCCGTTACCGCGGTCGCTAGCAGAGTTCCGCAGCCACGAAGGCCGCGAGTACCGAAAGGCACGTTTACGGGCGCTGTGGAAGCAGCTACTCACCGTGCTCGAGTCGGATGCCGAGGACGCGGCCTCTGACGTGGCTACTACGTGGCCTGTGGGCGTCGGTACGGCCGTCACCCCTGAGAGCGCGCGACAGATGCGGAAGATGTACCACAGAGAGCTCATGGGCAGGTGCAAGTCATCGGGGCATGTCGAATGGAAAGAGTTCAAAAGGTATGCCGAGGACAAGGAAGCCGGTCAGTCACGCTTTCTATCGCACTTCGAAAATATATATGCCCAGGCTCAAACCGGTGTCTGATCAAAGAGCTCTGGAATATCTTCAATGAGCTGGACGTGGACCACAATGGACATCTAGATGCGGATGAACTGACGGTGGCACTGCGGAAAGCTGGTGAGCCGCGTGTTCCTCCATCGTCCTGTGAGGATTCTTCTCAAACAAGACGGTCTCCTGCAGGCGTGCGAGTGTCCCCGTCGACACTGTCCGACTTTATGATCTCCCTCACGCTATCCCCTCACCCACACTCGATAAGCTTTCAAGAGTTTCGTGACTTTCTGCTGCTTCTGCCCCGGAGGGTGTCCACTAAGGAAATATACCGCTTCTATGAGGTGCGCAAATTCCTCGGCGACGACGGCCGCGGTACCGCGCGCGTCACAATGGAGGGTGCGTGTCCAGTAACCCCCACGTGGCCAGCCTGACCATCTGGTTGACCGGCATCATGCCCACTCTGCCCACGCCAGGTGATGTCAGCCTCAGTGCAGAAGACAAACCTCCAGACCACCTCATTTATCGTCCCCCTGCTGTCCAGCTTCAGCCGGTACCTTCAATGAATTTTAAGCGTACTCCGATCGACTCGGAGAACGACGACGCTGATGACGATGACGACGATGCCCTGCTCCAAGAACAACACCACATCGAGGATGACCACCATTACTGGTTCGGCGGCACAACCGCCCTCAAGTTCTTGGCGGCTGGAGGTGTAGCGGGCACAGGTCAGAGACGTTTTGTGCATCCCACGTCAGTGGATCTCATTTGAGCGCCCATCGGCCTGCGAACAGTATCGCGGACATCGACCGCTCCGTTCGATCGCTTGAAGATATTTCTCATAACAAGGCCACCAGATCTTGGTGGCACTTCCCTGCACCCCGATGCGAGAGTGCGGGGCGCAAAGGCGATTATGTCCGCCATTGCCCGGATATACGCCGAGGGTGGCATCGCCGCCTTCTGGGTCGGCAACGGGCTTTCCGTCGCGAAGATTTTTCCAGAATCCGCGATCAAGTTTTTAACCTATGAGGCTTCGGTATGTTCCGTCCTGTCTCCCTGAGTGACGGCGAAGAGCGTACGTCTTAAAGAATATTGTGTTACGGCCCATAGAAACGCTTCTTCGCCCAATATGTGGACAACGTTGACGACGTCCGCGATATCAGCGGAACGAGTCGCTTCCTGTCAGGAGGCATCGGTGGCATCACGAGCCAACTTAGCGAGTGTTCTTTCGTTGTGGTGATAGGCCATTTCGTTGACCGTCGGGGATAGGCATATACCCAGTCGAAACGCTGAAAACGCAGATGATGAGCAGCACCGGGGAGCCAAATCGGACAATCGCTTTGGCCGCAAGGCGGGTCTGGGCATTGGGTGGCTTGAAGGCGTACTATCGTGGTCTAGGGGTGCGTAATGCGTATCGGGTTGTACGTCCACCTTGCAAGGCGCTCAATTCATCGCGATAGGTCGGTCTGGTTGGCGTATTCCCGCACGTGTCGTCGCGTCCATGGAGATTGATACGGATGTTGCTCACGTACTTCTCAGGTATTCCGCCATCGATATGAGTACATTCGAGGCCCTCAAATTGGGTTATCTGCGCTCCACCAGTAAAGACGAACCTGGGATGCTCGCCTTGCTCGCCTTTGGGAGCATATCCGGAAGTGTGGGTGCCACGGTGGTTTACCCACTGAATCTTGTGCGGACCCGACTGCAAGCGTCGGGCTCGTCTGGACATCCGGAGCGCTATTCTGGTATTGCCGACGTCGTCAGAAAGACGTATAGGCGAGATGGCTGGCGTGGGTTTTACCGTGGACTGGTCCCGACCCTGGCCAAGGTGGCGTCCTCTGCCTTTGAGTCTGCCCCTTGTAACTCACCACCCCCTATCAAATGCAGGTCATTCCTTCCGTTTCTATTTCCTACATGGTGTACGAACAGAGCAAACGAAAGTGGGTGCCCGTCCAGGTCTTTCGTGAACCGTTTTTTGAATGTTATCATATAGGTTGGGTGTATAGCCAAAATTACGTTATCCAATCTATACTAGCATCTATGGATATTACTCGCCATAGCACCGGACTGACACTTGTATATGATTACCTTTCACTAGTAGACCCGAGCACATCGCGCTGTCATTATATATCTATATCTCACAGCAGCCAACCACTGGCCGCACCAGCATACTTGTCGATTACCTCAGCTTCTCGCTCGATTACGCGTCTACGCGCGCGGTCACGATACAGACAGTAGAACCTTCAACCATCTGTAACTTGACGTACTCAGGTCATTAGTGCATTATGGAGTACCATCCCAAACACCCACAACCTTTCTCCTTCTCTGATGCCCTGAAACTCGACCCTGGCACAATCACCGAAGGTTCCGCTCTCTTACCAGTTCTCGGAGATGCTGCTTAACCCGTACACGAATGAATTGTGCTCGATAGAAATCGCGCGTCTGGAGAATTCCCTGAAACACTTGAAACAAACGCAGGATGAGCTTCGCCCGTACACCGACGATCCCGAGTTGACCCAGGCTCTACGGGAGAATGAGGCTGTCATGTCTGTGTGCCCCACCACTTTCTATATATCTGTCCACCGTTTAATATCGAACCCCCGCTCTGACGGTTGTGCCCGGATGTAGTGCGTCTCAGGAAGAACGTATCGATATGCTGAACGTCGCGTTGATTGAGAAGGGCGTGATCGCGACCGGCAGCCATTACGAACTAAAGGAGGCACCCGCTACTGACGCTCAGCAATCGCCCGCGCCGCGGCTAGATCCACCTATGGACGAATTGAATGAAGATAACGAGGGGGGAGTTGTGCTCTGAACTTTCATTCGTATGATGTACTTCTTGGTTTTGCGCTCAATGTATTTTCGGGACGAACCCATGGCAACTTAGCTCGAAGGCTCTCTCAACTCGGCTAGGCTCACATCGCTTTCAGCGATATCAGACGATAATACAACATGGATTGCCGATATACCAAGGCTACTTTACAATGACCCACAAGAGGCAATGTCCAAGAAGCCAAACGCGCAGACCAGGAATCCATCCAGGAAACAGAAGCCAAACGGTGATGAAGACAAGCAAGGGTCCGAGTCAAGGTTGAGCACAGCCAAGGGCAAACAAGCAACATGCAGTGTTTTTTTACTTTCGTTTGCGTGGCCGTGGTTTGGGCTCAGGCTCCGCCTGATTCATAGGGAAATGGTGACACTAGGCATAAGTTTATCACAACTCACCTTGAATTCAGTCGTTTGTAGCCCCATCTTTCTGGAAGATTTCTGGCGAAGCACTGAGAACCGCAGTTCCACCATGCAAGAATAATGCGACAAACCAGACGCCTCTGTGGTCTTGCCGTATCGCTGTTACCTCCAGACCCCCTGTGCGAAGTTTGAGAAGGTGGACGATCGTGTTTACCCAACTTAGTAGCCCGCGATGCGTCACTTGTGGGACCCCTAGCATCTCCTAGCGATTCACGAGCGGCTACAGATAATGCGTCATCTGAAGGCTGAGCCTCGTTAGAAGGGTCTCTGAGAGATCCAGACAGCGTTTGCAATGGATGGTAAGCTGGCAGCGGTGTGGCAAATGCACCGCCGACGAGAGTCTGGAAAACAGTCTATTAGTGTGGTACCACAGGTGGAGGTCTGCCTACCGCATTTTCTCGATCCACCCTGTCAATTTTTGGTCGTGGGGGACTGCTGGACAAGGCGAATTTAGTGAGATTCAAAATTGAGTGCGCGTCACTTCCGGCTGTGAACTTAGGACTCTGCAGAATGAAATACATTTGTTCAATGATTACGGTTGGGCCCGATGAACACACCTGAGATTTGAGATAGCGTGCTAAGCCTTTCTCTAAGCTCTTTATCCTAGCCTCTTGCTCTGTAATTACGTTGTCTCGCTGTATCATGCTTAATAACTCGAAAAGTGGAATAGATCAGCTACGCACACGCCTCAGCTCATTTTGTTTGTCCATTATCCGCTTCTCATGAAAAGACCTGGATTCTTCCAGTATGCGATTCACGAGGGTCCTTTCTTCGATACTCTGTAGCCCAGGGAATCAGCATTGAAAAGGATGACGCCTGGAAAGCGTACCAGATCATTTGCGTCATAACGGGCACCGATTGTATTGCCCCTTTCGAGAAGCAGAGTATTTTCCACTTGTAAAGCGTGGTTCCGTATACTGAGATCCTTTGCTTGGTTGTCCCGTTCGGTGATTGACGACTGGAGATTCCGAACTTGCTCCCTGAATGTCGTGAGTTCACTCTGTGCGGCAATCAGGGACTCATGCAAGCATTGTGCCTCTTTGATGGCTTGTGCCTTCTCTGAGTCTGCTTGCAGTATTCGCTCCTGGAGCGCCTGTATGTGACAATGACCAACATCCCGTTCATCCTTTAGCTTTTTCTCGTAGTCGCTCCTCATGACGGTGGCAAGTTCTTGCTGATTTTCAAGCTGGCGTCTATATTCGTCGGTAGACCTTTGCAGAAAGCCATTCCGTTCTTGAACGACAACCACTTCTTGGCGCAGCTTGGTTGTCTCCGCTTCCAATTTGACCTTGGGGTGGCGGGTTAGAAGGCATACATACTCAGGAAAGATGTCCCCTCACCGGAAACGCCGTCTCCGCTGCAATCAGGCGTTCCTGATGGCGATGAAGCATTGCGCGGGATAGAATACACAGAAAACCTTACCTGCATATCTCCGTGACTCTCCCTGGCTAATTTAAGGGTTGCTGATTGGTCATCAAACCGCTCTTGAAGTGCGTGGCACCTCATTTTAAGTTGCATCATCCTAGGACATTTAGAAGACATGTCGATAGTTTCGTATGGTGTGATTGCTCACCTGTCGTTTTCATGTTTGCGCTCTTCTGTGATGCCCCGAATTTCATCTTGGAGTGCCTGTGACCGTTCGTCCGCTGCTAAATTTTCGACATTCAAACGTTCGATGGTCGTGCTAAGAAACCCTTCGCGCTCTTTCGATGCTTCCTGGGCCCCACGAAGTGTTACGTTTTCATTGATTTGGCTGGCCAACTCCTGTTTCCGTGCTTCGTTCTCGCTCTCTAGGATTTGGCATCTATGTTAACGATTAATATGTGTTGATCCAAACGGTACTAACGTACTCACCTGCCATTCAGTTCCCCTATTATTTGCAATTGCTCTGCTGAAGTTTTTCTCTGACTGTCTAACTCTGACTGCTGGTCGCTTGACGAAGATAAGATTGTGATGATCCTAGCAGACATTAGTGCCTCGTGCCGCTGAAAAAAATATACTTAGTCAAGTAGAGACTGACTCCTCCTTCAAAGCAGATACCGAGGTAGCGCTGCTTGTCCTGTCCTTGAGGAGAGCTTGGAGTTCTGCGTTCCTGTTTAGCGATTCAGCTAGCAGAATATCACTTTGGGAGCATCCCAAAGCTTACTCTCTTTGCAATGCAGCTGTTATCAGGGCTTTCTCCTCGGCATCCCGAACTAGCTTCGCCGCACTGTATCTCCGGTCATCAGGGTGAGGAGCGAAAGGAGCTGTCAACGTCACCATTTATCGAGTTGGTCAATGTTCTCCTTCGCAACTGCACATGCTGTTAGGACGTCAGAGAGCTCTTTCTGAGAGGCATCAAGTTTGGCGGTGTGAGCGGCAACTAATAGGTCTGGACCAGTCGGATTAACAAGAATGCCTGTTTGTGTAGTGTAGAAGTAGTCGCACTGGCAGTATGGAGATCATCTAGGGCGACCCTTAACACATCTGTCTGGTTTGCATGGGTGCATTCCGCAGTATGAAGTCGATCCATTGCATCCGCATATTGAGAGGTGATGTCCATTAATTTGTCACGGAGGATATCATTTGCTTTTCGTGCTGTAAAGAGCATCAAATAGATGACGAAAAAAGGCAACATTGACTAGCCATTAGCGCATTCTGATTCGAGGTCGCGAATCAGACCTTTCATTTCCGTTGCCTTGGTGAGGTCTTCCATCATGCGGTTGCAGTCTATTTGGCGTCAAATGCAGACTCTAGAATGCAAAGAACTGATGCAGACTCTCAGAATTGTCCTTGATTATAACCCTTAAGTCGCTGATATCTGGCAGAGCGGAACGGGCTTGTGCTGCAAAAGCAAAAGACTCGTCGGATTGGGACTTAAGTGAGGCGAGTTCTGTGCGAAGTTCCGCAAGTCTGTTCTACGTTTAGTCGCGTTGCGACATGCGATATTGGGTCGACGTACGTATTCGAACTCGACGCAATCGATCTCTTTGTCGCTTGCTTTACCTTGTCGAGGCGGGCTAGGGTATCCGAGGTTTCTCGTTGCGTGGCCGCCAGCTCAGCACGTAGACGCTCGTTTTCGACTCGCTAGTGGCTTAGCTCTGGTGTTGTACGCGAAAGGGAAGACTAGCTCGGACCTGGCGTTCAAGCTCGTCTTTGACCGATCGAAGTTCCTTGAAACTCTTTCTGATGGAGACTGGAATATCATCTTCTGCACCTTCTTCGACTTTGGGAACTATCACCGGGGACGTGCCCGAGTCAATGGTCATGTAGCCGGATTTCGATTGGTTATCGAAAGGCGTCAGTGCAGAATTTGGGTTTAAAGATCCTGGGACTACGAAGCGAATATGTTCTATATGCGGCGCGTAAACACGTCTCCGAGTCTTGGGACTGCTAGAAATCACCTCTTTCCGGATTTTGTGGCGTGCCACCAGCCAAGTCCTCCGATGAACGATGGTGTTTGTGCTTCTCCCCGCCACCTTCAAGTTTAGGTAGAAAATCAGAATTCAAGTCTCAATGAAGAGCTATTCGGCATACCCGCTCGACTCATGTGAAATGGTGGCTCTAATGGAGGTGGGAGTGGCCCACGGGTGATACCATCCATGTCATCATGTGCGTGCTGGTTGTTTGTATCCTCAACGCTATGCGAAATGAAATGATGGGCCTTATGGCTCGCATATATGCTGCCGCCTTCTGCAGCTGAAGGGTGTAACGAAGAACTTCCACCAGCTTGAAATGTTGCGCTGGTGATATGGGATTCAGAGCTCCTCCCAGCTGAATGGGGTATGTGGCTCTTTACGAAGAAAGATGGCGTATTTGACTGCGGTCGCGTGATCGACAGATAAGAATGAGGAGTATTGGATGACTTTGATGTTGTATATACGCGTGAAAAAAAATTGTTCCGAGTTGAATGCGACTTGAACGAGTTTTGGTCGATTTGATCCATTGCAGTAGCCTGAGCGAGACAGGACAGGCGCGACGAATAATATAATGAACGCGTCTGGCTCACGTGATGAGAGCAATGACTCTTTTGTGTCTTGTCCTCCGCACCCGTCTCTCCGTCTCCTCCTTGGGTTCCGTCAACCCCACCACGTACATTTATCACGGGCCTTGTATAATTTTTTACAACACATGGCTCCTGCTCCCCCAGAAGCTGCAAAGCTCTTCCATCCTAAATCCAAGAAGAAAGGTCCAGTCGGGATTTATGGCATGCATCCAGGTCGTTCTGCTTCCCCCCAGAAGCCAAAGATACCCTCCAACCCCTCAACTCCACCCGCTAAATCGTCACCGAAGCCCGAGCAAGAAGCTTCTATAGCTGTTTCCCTACCAGAGGGATCATACACGGACTACACCCTCGTTTCATCTGCCCTCAATGGCTGGAAATACGACGTAATGAAGTTCGATTCTCGAAAGCCCGTGGACGTCCTCCGATGGGCACCACCCGTCAAGTTAAATCGCAAAGATTTACGGCGCCATGATACCTCTGTCAATGGCCCTGAGGCTCCAAAGGCTGTTGGCCCTATGTTGGGTCCAGACGGAAAGCCGGTTATAGGCATGGACGGTAGGATCGTCATGGTCGACGCGGAAGGCAAGCCAATACATGGCGATGGCACTCCGGGGAGTAGTAAAAGCAAAAATGGTGGCCCGAAGAAGCGGTTCCAGAAGAAGACCAAGCAGGTCTTCAAAGTACCCGAGGCCACTCGACAACTGCGGAAAGAAGAGCGCTATCCCTGGGTGATGGAAGATGCGACAGGCGCAGAAGTGTGGGTTGGAAAGATGGAGGAGGTCGCGAAGGCGGAGACTCAGGCGTTTTTCATGCCCGCATCCAACAATACGTTCAAGTTTGTGCCCGCCCACCGATGGTACAAATTTCAGAAAAAACCTAATTATCACATTCCCAATCTTGAGGAGGCTGAGGCTCTGGTATGTAGATATACGTTCATGCATCGCCCGTCTTCACGATTTCCCAGATGGCTATGAGGCAGAGGAATAAGGATCCAGAGCGATGGCTTCTGCAAAAGCGCAGCGGTCAGGGTCCTTCTGCTGCCACCTCTGCCTTGTTCAAAGCGGAGCCATCGGATGACACAATGGGAGTCCACTTTTCCCAGAGCCTGGGCCCTGGAGGTCGACGATTACGCACAGTTGTGAAGGATAATAGTGGGCTGTTTGGAGATGATGATGAGGATGGCCAGTCGCGGAGCCGCGATCTTGGGCAAAACGCCGATTACGATGAGATGCCTTACCACGAGGATTTTGCAGATGATGAAGAAAAGATTGTTCCCGAGGACCATCAAGAGGATGAACTTGAGAAAGAGATGGAGGTATGTACATGGCGCATTTTACGATTCGGGCTCACTGGTGCACCAGGAACGTCTGCAACGAGAATATATGAGTGCCAACAAACAACGGGACGCAGGTATCGACGAGTCCGATGAAGAGGACCACGATCCAACGTTGACTGGTGCGGGCAAAGCAATCAAGAAACTTATGAATAAACACGAGAAGAATGAAGTGTACGAAAGTGACGAGGAGTTAAATCCTTACGCGAGCTCTGCGGTGCGCCTTCACCTGTCGTCTTTGTCCAATATACAAACCAGTTTTATAGGAGGAAGAGGAAGAGGAGGAACCTGTAGTTGCTGATGGGCCAGCTGTCCTGCAACAGTTTACGCCATCGCGTCCTCCAACAAGTGATGCAACGTCTTCTCAAGCAACTCCTGCACCTGCACCTCGTCCTACAGAGACATCCACGCCCAATTCCCGTGCCACTTCACCAACCCCGGGGCACGGAGGGCATTCCGTTGTCGCAAAGCGCGCAACGAGTCCGAAAGCCCCGAAACCACGAGTGATGCAAAACGGTCTCCGTACTGGTAGCCCGCTCGTCGTGGTAGCGACCAGTTCACCAAACGGTGCTGACACACTCCCAGGACCCGGGGGCAACCCCGGCCCCTCCTCCCTCTCTCCTCGTCCTGCGCCGTCGGGTGTCGTCACTCCTGTGAAACCCAGCAACAAACGGAAAGCGGACGAGACGGAAGAGGTCGCATCCGCGCCATCCCCGGCCGCGTCGACCGCCGGCGGCCAGCCAAAACCCAAGAAACGCAGGGCGACCGCGGCGATGCTCGGTCCCGACGGCCAGCCGATCGAGCTCGAAGACAACATGGTCATCGAATGGCTGCGCAATACGCCGAACGCTAAGACGCGGGACTGTATCTCCCACTTCACGCCGTATCTCCGCTCGGACGAACAGAAAGCCAAATTCACCGCGTTGATCAAGGAGGTTGCACAGCTGAAGAATGGCATCTTGGTATTAAGGAGTGCATACCGTGGCGGGAGTGGAGTCGGGAGCAAGGCATCATCTCCTAGTCCCATGGACACGAAATAGCCTCATCGCAGGTTGAGGGCGAGGTGCACATCTCGGGAGCCAAGCACTCGTTCATTTAGCGTTTTTTGTCAGTTGTCCACACTATCTTATCATCATGTAACTTTGTCTGCTATGCTTCCCCTCCCTCATTCAGACCCATTTTCAAAAAAAACCCTTACCTCGTGGTGAGGCATTGTTTCAAAATAATGCACCGTCTATCCGCAAAAGGGTTAATAATACACGAATTGGGTATGTGAGATGTGTGTGTACGAGATGAGATACAAAAAGTCCGGCAGGTCGGCACCGGTTGGCACGCCAAGATCATCAATCAGATAAACGGTTGTGCGTGGCAGACGCGTGGTGATCCACCCCACCCTGAAGGTGTGTGAGATAGCGGCGACATGTCAATGGGAGCCCAAACTTGTAAATATATGTGCGTATGTGCGACAACCTATCTACTCAAACTGAAACAGCCAAAATAAATGAATACCACCAAGATAGCCACGAGGAGAGAGGTGTGATCAGATGAGCTAGGTCGACGCTCCTTCCGGCTTTGGACCCGAGGCACCACCGCTACCTCCGCCAGGCGGTGCGGAAGAAGCGTTGAAGGCGTTCTGCGAAGAACCTGGGCGCGAATCTGATTGCGGCGGAGGTGCGGTTTGATGGTTCGGAACTTGTGGAGGTTGATGTGGTGGCAAACCGTGCCCAGGAGGTGGGTGTGGGGGATAAGGCACGACACCTGGTGGACCTGGCGCGTAAATGCTAGGGTGCGGTCCACCTGACGCGAACGGCGGGACGCCGCTGCGAATGCTCTCGAGCTCATGGCGTAACATGTCGATCTCTCGAGTCATGTCTTGATGGCTCTGCTTCAGTTGTGCGATAAAGTCGATTGCTGTGAAACGGGACATAACGTCAGTTTCATCGAACAAAGCACGAGGACAAGCCTACCTTTGCTCAGGATCTCCCATTTGCTGGCCTTCATCCCACGATCTGCTGGAAGCTGATCCCGTAGCTCGTCAAATAATTCTTTCATCTCCTTCCTTCTTTTCCGCTCTGCGAGCTTATGAGAGACGCGTAATTCGGGTGACCGTGAATATGGCGTCATCCCTTGGTCCTTTGCGGCCGATGATAATGGAAGAGCGGATGAAGATGCTGAGGCAGGTCCACCTGCCTCAGACTCTGCAGCAGTGTGCGATGCCGCTGAATCGGTGCCAGCAGTTTCGAGGGTACGGGGCCGTCCAGCAGACGGTGGTCGCGATCTCGATCTCAAAACTCGGGATGTTGTCGGATTTGTTGAGATAGTAGAGGGAAGGTTAGTTGGGACGGACATGCGCCGCTCGGCGTTGTAAGGTGCAGGGGGGACCATGGCTAAAGGAGGGACGGAGCTTGGATCGAATGGTCGACTAGAGCTAGACCCATCACCTTCACTCTGGACAGTTGACGACTGATCGGGGGACTGCGTGGAATGCCACGCGAAAGGGGCTGTACCGGGTGGATGGCCGTGTGAAGAATCTGCAGAATACGCCGGGGAGCTATAGCTCACAGGAGGGCTTGGAAACATGGAAGACGACGAATCACGCCGATCACCACTCCACCATTGCGGCCCCCCAGAGGGTGGACGGGCATCTATGGAGTGTCGACGGTCAAAAATATTTGTCTGGCTAACTCGTTGTGTGTCGGCAATAGAGCCACGCCTTTTCAACGCGGGACCCTCCAGGCTCATGTTAATCGAAGATGGAACACCCGGACCAATGAGCTGCGAATCAATATCGTCACCACCTGGTGTTGGCATGTTTCTGTCAGAAGATGACAATTTGCGTTTTGTGCCATGAGGC
>Ga0307510_10001615_pt1 | contig 24944 bp, 29 predicted proteins | sample 12_EM_MG_FD_207224 | JGI IMG/M metagenome (GOLD analysis project Ga0307510, IMG submission 207224) | Populus trichocarpa ectomycorrhiza microbial communities from riparian zone in the Pacific Northwest, United States - 12_EM | ecosystem: Host-associated > Plants > Roots > Unclassified | place... | reverse complement strand
ATAATCCTACCCGAGGCACCGTATCATACCAGATCGCAAGAGCATACACCTGGCAGTATATAATAGGTCAGGCATGTCCGAGTCGCTCAAAACAAACATGATGTATTTGTAAATCCCTCCCTGACGTACGGGAAGATCTCCTCGAGCTCCTTCACAATAATTTTGTGAATCTCGTGAGAGCCTAGCTTCATGTGTCCTATTTCCCCAGTCACCCCAGTATTAACACATCGCTCTTTAGACCCATACGCAACGGAGACGCACGCACCTCGATGCTATTCCAACCCGCAAGGTACACATTCGTCAAGACGTCCTCGAGTGCGATCCCACGCACCATCGAAGGGAACCTCTCGAGATGCGTAGTTCTCATATGCGACATGATCGACTCAGCGAAGCGTCCTCTGACGGGCAGAGATTCCATATCTTTAAGGGCGGTGATGGGGGATCTTGTTCGGCAAAGCGCGTGTGGGGACGCTTTCGCGGTGGTCATCGACCAGCGTATCCAGCTTGCGGAGATTCTCGGTGTGAAACCACCACAATGACAAATTTTCCCACGACGCTAAATGCTCCTCCGAGCCATTGAAACCTACAAACCTGCTTTAGCACACGGCAATATGGGCCCACATGTCCATGATTTCTTCCAAAGCCTAGCCATCAAGAAAATACTAAAATTCCACCAAGAGCAATTGGGGAAAGCCCCTCCACCACCACCGGAGTCGTGGTGGTCGCGGTTCAAGGAGCCCCGTAACCGTGGTTGCACCTGGTGCAACTCAGTTCGCAACTCGGCCAACTCAACTCGGCTGAGTCAGAGTTAATTCAACTCTCCGGCAACACTACTACAGGGCCACTGATAACGGCAGCGTTGATACTGTTTAACAAGCTACTGTACAGCGCTGACGGATTTGACACTCGACTTCAAATTCCTATCACCCGCTCTGTGGCTCTGGTGCTCAGCGTCGAAGCCAGCCAACTAGCGAGGAAGAACCCCGAAACCCCGCAGATCCTTGAGCGAAATCGCGGAGCAAACGCTCGTACGTCATTGTCTGTGTGGGTCACTGGGAGATTGTAACCCTTCTCATTTGAGTGAATCCGCCATAGAAGTTCGGTATGTTCAGGTCATACATGAGACACAGTGATTGAAACTGCCTAACGGCATGCAACTGCACAGGAGTGCGATAAAGGGGTCGCGTTTGGAGTGAGACCACTCTATTATCAGGACCATTGTCGCACCAATGGTCAAACATGTCGTTCGAAACAAACATGGTGTACATGCAAATATCTCAAAATTAGGAAGATCTCCTCAAGTTCTTTGACAACAATCTCGTGACTCGCTTGGGTACCCAGCTTCATGTGGTCCTATGTCCCAAAATCATCCTATCATCAATACAAGGGCTCCTGTTAAATTACCTTTGCAACAGAAACACACACCTCGATGCTATCCCAACCGCCAAAGTATACATTCGTCAGCGGATCCCCCAGTACCGTTCCAAGCGCCAAAGAACGAAACCCTTCGAGTTGCGTAGCTCTCATGTTCGAAAAGGTAGACGATGTGAGGCGCTCCCACGTGGGCCGTATGCCAATGTGAGGTATTCGGAAAAGCGTAGGGGCAATACGCGCTTGTGGGACGGTTCCGAGTCGTCGACCAGAGCATCCAGCTTGTGGACCATTTCGGTATGCGACGGCGTCTCCTCTCCTGCTGTGCCCTGCGCAAGCGAATCCCAGACTAATACAGCAGCGACCGCCACCATGAGCGAAGTTCGCGAAACCGGCGTGAAGAGAGAGAGGGGAGGGAGGTTAAGAGACGGAGGGAGCTGGGTCTACTCACGCAACAACCAGACGAATACCGGCGGTTGCTCGATGCTGCGGCCCCAGTACATGGACTTCACACTGACCAATCGTTCCAGTAGCAAAGAGTAACCCAAGACGTCAGGGACTTTGCTTTTCGTCTGAGCGGGCTGAACGCACCTTGTCGTCGCGGCGACCATATCACGAACCTCCTTGAAGAGGCCCAAGTCCTCCAAACACCTCTTATTCGCGTGAAAGACCACGACTTCGGCTTCGATTATGGGGAGCGTTGACTCCATTGACTCCATCGTGGTACAGTAGCAATTCAGGTCCAACAAGGTTAGGCGTTCTTGTCTCGTAACTGAGTTTTGCGGGGGGATGAGGGCGTTTATCTCCCAGGAACGACTGGGTATGCTGTAGGGTCGCAACCACAGTGGTGAGTGGCGCGTGTGAGTGGCGACGACCACAACAGGAGACCCCTTACACAGGAAATTTCTAGGGGCTACACGATGATGCCAATACTAATATGATTCATCAGGAAAGTAGACGATGATGGGCAAGCCGCGGACTGCTGATACGTCTAATATCTATCACACGTGACCCCACTTCCTTGTTCCACCTGTAGAGTTAACTGCACCACTGGGATGTAGGTGGACATCCCAGTGACTTCTCGCGCAGTTTTACACGCAGGGTGGATACTGTACGGATCTCTTTCAAAGAAACATTTTGAACAGCAAACAGCGACGATGCCCTCGCGATCACGTGGTTATGTACGTGTGCCCCCTTGGTCGCGTCCGGCGGTCGCACACTGAGCTCGAGAAGACTTCGTTATTGATGCCGCTTAACGGCATGGAACCGTCTCGGTGGGCGAAGAGGGACTGTGGTTTAATCAGGATCGCTATCACCATTGGCATTATCCTACCCGAGTCACTGCCAGTGTCATATATCATACCTAGATCGCAAGAGCATACAACATATGATTCTCGGCACACGAGACTGTCTCGTCTCTCGCTGTGCTTTGCACAAGCGACCCAGACTATGGTGTATATCCCCCATCGCTGTGCCAGGTAGCGATGCCGATCGGACAGTGAGCGAGGTCACGTACGCGAGCCAGATGTGATGAGGGAAGGAGGGACCCCGAGGGAGGGAAGGGAAGATAGGAAGCATTAAGGCCTGAGGCCAGAGCTACTCAAGGAACACCCAGAAGAATACAGATAGTACAGTAACTCGATGCTACGGCCCCAGCATGTTGGAACGTTGTGGTCACGATACCATAACTCGTGTACACGTGACTCGGAATCCCACCACGTCGCATGCGCGCGCTCTCCCCTTCTCCCTCAGTTCATCTGTCTTGCAGTGACTGAGGGGTAAGTCGACCATCATTACTATTTCCCTACTATATCACAGACGGAATGTCTGCGCGTAAGTTCGAATATGGAAGGCGATTGGGCACAATAGAACCAAAGTGCACTCGAATCCGAGAGTGCACGAACGAGCAGAAGATGAAGTGGAATGATGGGTGTTAACCGGTAACCGCTTGACCACCAGCAGGGGAAAGAGACAGAGAGGGGAAAACGCGACGCAAGGTGTGGCACAGCTGAGGTACTCCAACCTCTGGCTCACGGTGCTGCGCACGGGTCTTTATAGTTCAAAAAGGTATCTACTTAGTCTAGACTACGAGAAAAGATGGTGATATAGAAAGAGGTGACAGGGCGAGGCAGCGAATGGGGAGGCGGCGCAACACCTGCGCGCTGTCCTGTGGCGTTGGTCGAATCAGGTGAGGCAGAGGCGTCCAGATTCGGGCATTTGCAAGCCCAGTACGTATCCCGTCGTTACACTACTTACAACACAGCTAATTGTACTTAGACGCTCTTAGGCACATAATATTAGTTCATCTGTCTTGCAGTGACTGAGGGACACTCTTAGGTTCTAATAGGTTATGGGCATCATTTTTTAGAGCCTCAATGCCCTCTCTTTGCTGCTGTCTTGAACGTCTCCGTCTATCGTCCTCTCTGTTGTCTACATCTTTGCTGCCTTCTTCGGCGCCTCCATCTCAGTCAAATCATGTCTTCTACCCCGTCCCCGAGCACGCCAACTCCCCCAACGACTGCTCCGGCCAGCCAGCCAAATCCCCCAACAAGTACTCCGGCCAGCCAGCCGAATCCCCAACCGATTACTCCCTCCCAAAATACTACTTCCCCAAATACCCAATTGAATTCCAACTTGTCACATAACTGTTGCACTTACAAGTTGTTACAGTAATATCCGAGCTGGGCCGACCGCACCTTGTGGACACGGTGACGATATCGCGGACCTCCCTGAGGAGCTCCGAGTCCTCCATGCACCTTTGGTACGACTTCGATAATGGTGTTGTCTACCCACATGTTCTGGGGCCAGACGTGGCAGTGCTGTAATATACCCATCTCTTCTCAGCCTAAGAACTTGAATGCAAACCATATACTGTTGGAGGTGCAATATCAGGCTGCTCACATGTTGAGTGACAAAGAGAGGCAATCCAATTGATTCCCCATAGTAGCTCAGTGGTAGAGCACCTGGGATATGTTCAGGAAGCTGGGTTCAATCCCCAGTCTAGCCAAAATGTTATGTCACCCCGTTTGACAAGACCTACCTTCTCATATCAGCTTCACAAGTAGACCCCATATGCCAGTCTCTGCAGAAATACAAGCTCACACTCGCTTTATACGATTTTGAGCCATCTGCAGCCCGCGGTCGTAAATCAAGTCGCCACAAACCCATATTGGTTTCACATAGCTCCACCACCTTTCACCATGTGCGAATCAGTACTACCACCGCTTCATTCTCCCAGCCTGAAAACACATCTGTAAGGGGATATTTCCTACAGATCCGAAGGACCGGGTTGTTACAGTGGAAGCGGCAGACGACAACTGGATGCAGGGAATATGGGAGACAGCAGAGCTATACACCCCAGCGCACCTTCCTCACATACATCACCGCGTACCCATTATCGGCCACCGAACTTTCTACATCCACGTACGGTCCCCCTGTCGACGTCCCGTGGGAGGCGTGGGGTCCGCACGGCGCGCATCTCGTTTTGTTTTGTTTTGAAACCGATCATTGTGCGCGCGCGCCTCTCATAAGAGCCCCCCGGCCCGACCCGAGGGAGATTATCAATTATCGATTGGCTGCGCACATGCGGGACGTGTGTCCTGGGCACAGTGTTAAGCAAGGAGTCCACCGTTGTGACTGAATATCATCCTGGGCACTTTGCGCGCAGCGCTTGTGTGGGTGTTGGCACCATAGCTGCAGCTGCAACCGCTGGCACTGCTGGCACTGCCGCCTGTGCTTCACTCCTACATGCGTGCGCACTAGTACCAAGGTCGTTTTCAGAGAGATAGCGGGAGAAAGGGGTGAAAACGCGATACCAAGCCCTTGTATGTGTCACGAAGGAGGCCTGAAGGAGGTGCCGCTGCCGTGGGGCTCTAGGATGCTTCGGAGAGCCTGTGGACGATGTTGTGCGAGGACGCATTGCTGGCGTTCGAGGTGAGTACCGGTGAGTGGTTCCGCAAGCTTGGCGTTGCCCAGTCTTGCTTATTGGATGACGGTGTTTAAGTTGTATGCTCAGTACATTCCGGAAGTGTTTGAGGTCGGCAGAGTGTTTGTGTACACGTTCTAACAGGACTGCATAGCATGCATCACTGGCAGTCATCAGGAAAATCCCTAGTTGTAAAATTTGCTTAATTGAATAAAATTTACTCTAAATCACTATATTGATGTCTTTCAAGTCACCGTATCATACCCACTAGATCGCAAGAGCATACAGTAAATAATAGGTCAAGCATGTCGTTCGAAACGAACATGATGTATTTGCAAATCCCTGAAGTACGGGAAGATCTCCTCGAGCTCGTTCACAATATTTTTGTGACTCTCGTGAGAGCCTAGCTTCATATGGTCCTATTTCCCCAATCACCCTAGTATCAACACATCGCTCACCCATACTCAACCGAGACGCACGCACCTCGATGCTATTCCAACCCGCAAGGTACACATTCGTCAAGACGTCGTCGAGCGCGATCCCACGCGCCATTGAAAGGAACCCCTCGAGATGCGTTGTTCTCATGTGCGACATGATCGACTCAGCGAGGCGTTCCCTGACGGGCAGAGATTCCATATCTTTAAGGATGGTGACGTCGAACTCTGTGACGGGCGCTTCGATGCAAGCTAATGGCGGATCTTGTTCGGCAAAGCGTGTGTGGAAGACGCTTTTGCGGGAGGGGTCATCGACCAGCGCGTCCAGCTTGCGGACCATCTCGGCGTGCGACACTGTCTCTTCTCTCGCTGTGCTTTGCGCAAGCGAGTCCCAGACTATAGCATGTATCCCCCATCGCGATGCCAGGCAGCGACACCAATCGGACCGTGAGCGAGGTGCGCGAACCAGATGTGATGAGGGAAGGAGGGAGGGGAGGGAAGAAAGGAAGCGGGGAGGCTGGAGCTACTCACGTAACACCCAGAAGAAGACGGATGGTAACTCGACGCTACGGCCCCAGTACATGGCTTTCACACTGACGGGTTGTTACAGTGATACCCATCTGTCCGAGCAGGGCCGAACGCACCTTGTGGACACGGCGACGATATCGCGGACCTCCCTGAATAGCTCCAGGTCGTCCATGCACCTTTGATTTGCACGAAAAGTCACGACTTCGATAACGGGAAAAGCGATATCCACCATCGTTCGCAGAGGGGGCCAAAGTTCTGCTGGGGATACAGCACAGCTTGTGTGATGGCCACCCCCGACAACAAGAACGACCAATTATATACCGCTCACGGGGAAGACGGGAAACCATGTGTATGGTTACATTTCATGGCGCAGTGAAAATGACGGCAACAGGGACCGATGCTTTGGGCGGCAGGTAGGCACGCTGGCGCTCTCACGACCGTGACTGCCGTGGACTTGACAGCAAAAGGTTTAGCGCAGTACGTGTCAGACAAACAAGTGTCCACGGTATCGCAAAAGACGCTTTCTTAGGCTATTCTACAGGGCCACTGATAACGGCAACGTTGATAACGTTTAACAAGTTACTGTACAGCACTGACGGATTTTGACACTCGACTTCAAATTCCTATCATCCGCTCTATGGCTCTGGCGCTCGGCGTCGAAGCCAGCCAACCAGCGAAGGAAAAACCCCGCAACCCCACAGATCCTTGAACAAAATTTCACAGAAAATGCTCGTGCATTACTGGCTGTGGATCACTGGCCGATTGTAACCCTTCTCATTCGAGTGAATTCACCATAGAAGTCTGGTGCGCTCAGGTCATACACGAGACACCGTGATTGATGCTCCTTAACGGCATGCAACTGTACGGGAGTGCGATACAGCGTCGTGATTGGAGGAAGACTACTCTATTATAGCGATCATTATCGTACCAACGGTCAAACATGTCGTTCAAAACGAACATGGATCACATGCAAATCTCTCAAAGTTAGGAAGACCTCCTCAACCTCTTTGACAATAATCCCGTGACTCTCTTGGGTGCCAAGCTTCATGTGGTCCTATGTCCCCAAATCGTCCTATCATCAATACAAGTGCTCTTTTAAAGTACCTATGCAACCGAAACACACACCTCGACGCTATCCCAACCGCCGAGGTATATATTCGTCAGCGGATCCCCCAGTGTCGTTCCAAGCGTTAAAGAATGGAACCCTTCGAGTTGCGCTGCTCTCATGTTCGAAAAGATAGACGAAGTGAGGTGCTCCCAACGAGGCCGTGCTTCCAAGTCTTTGAGAATGGCGATGTCGAACTCCGTTACGGGCGCCTCGATGCAAGGTAATGTGGGGTATTCGGAAAAGCGTACGCGCAAGTCGCGCTTGTGCGACGATTTCGAGTCGTCGGCCAGAGCATCCAGCTTGCGGACCATTTCGGTGTGCGACGGCGTCTCCTCTCTTGCTGTGCTTTGCTCAAACGAATCCCAGACTAATACAGTATTATCGGCCACCGTGAGCAAGGTTCGCGAAACCAGCGTGAAAAGGGAGCGGGGAGGGAGGTTGAGAGACGGAGAGAGATGGGTCTACTCACGTAACAGCCAGACGAATACCGACGGTAACTCAATGCTGCGGCCCCAGTACATGGACTTCACACTGACGAGTCGTTAAAGTAACAAACAGTAACTTAAGACGTCAGAGAATGTGCTTTTCGTCTGAGCGGGCCGAACGCACCTTGTTGTCGCGGCAACCATATCACGAACCTCCTTGAAGAGTCCCAAGTCCTCCAAACACCTCTCGTTCGCGTGAAAAGTGATGATTTCGATGATGGGAAGTGCAGAATCCATTCGCAATGGGTGGCAATTACAGCAAGGGACCTTTTAGTTTGCCGAGGATACAGTACGTCGGGTATTCGTCAACGACGACAGGAACGACTGCTTTATATCACTCACGAAAAGACGGACTTCCGCACGTGTGGTTCCATTTTTTTGGCGGATGAAAATCAATGATGACGGGATTTTTAGGTGGCAGGCAGGCACGCTGCCACGCTCACGACTGCTGTTGACTAACGGCAAGATTTAGTACATGTCAAACAAAGTATAACTGTATTGCAAAACATGCTTTCTTAGGCCACGGAGGCCACTCGTTTTGATGGCGGCGTTGATAACTGTACAGTACAGTACAGTATTCAGTAACCAGCCACCGTACAGCACTGACAGACCTGACAGTGACACTCGACTCGGACGACAATTCAATTTTTTTAGTAGCCGCTTGGCGCTCGGCGTCGAAGCTGGCTTGCGAGGAACAACCCCGCAACCCCGCTAATCCTTGAGCGAAATCGCGGAGAAAACGCTCTCACATCATTGGCGGTGGGGTCAGATTGTAATCCGTCTCACTTGGGTGATCCTAGTGCCACAGGGAGTCTGGTGCGTTCAGATCGTCAACGCGCGTAGACGAAGCTGGGAAGATTTACAACCGGGCGGCCGTGATTCTGCCTAAGCAACACGGCGTAATAAGGAACGAGGGAAGAGCCGCCCAGCCCATACAGTACAGTAGGGATTGGAAGGTCCTTGGACGCGGCGACCTTGAATATGACGACTTTGAATATCGAGACTCTTGAATTACTACGAATTCAAATCACAAATCAAATTGACAGGATCGCATGTCCGAGCAAGGGTGACATTCCCTGAAGCAACAAAGGATGGCGCGTGTCTTCCTCGGTGGTCAAAAACGATGGCGTGATCATGGGCTAGAACACGTTTACTATTTCAAAAGGACTTATGCCAGACAAAGCTAGCCTCGAGGCGGGGAATTGGTGGGGATGAGACCGTGGAAGGATGCACCACATGGCTCCTCAGACATTTATGCCTTATGTCAGTCTGCTTTAAAGCATACAGACAGTCAGTCCCTAGCGATGATTGAGAACGCACCATGCAGTGTTGCATGCTTCGAACCCAAATTGGCAGTCATGAACATGAACATGCTGAAGTTGACAGATGCAAGCTTGACAAACGACATCCGGCGGAAGCTAGTTTAGTAAGGCCCTGAGACCCGTAGGAGTGGCTTTGAGATGAACACACATCGACCACGAGAATATACCGTACATCGTGCGATTCGTTCTTGCAGTTGTGACGCAGTGTGGCTATACTGTGGACTGCGACCCGAAGAAATCAGGGTCCGGCCCGGGATCTCGGAAAGATCCCGGAACGTAATGGCATCGTAATCCCTCTTTTCTCGGCTCGGACCTTACCCAATGTTGACACGGGCCGGCCCTGACCTGGCAATGGCAATCACAGTACCCTACCCCACATCCTCAGCGACGAGTGTCGACTTGTTCTGTTCTGAAAAACGTCGCGATGATTCTTCTACGCCAAACGCGATGTGTACTCAGCAGGCGGGGACATATCGCATACTTTCATGCGTCGCCGGCGTGGTGGGCGGCCCGCAAGGTTCTGCAACGGTTTAAGTTGGCAGACATTGGCGAGGGCATAACGGAGTGCGAAGTGATTAAATGGTATGTTTTCGTGACTCCTGAGTATTAGCATCGTACAACACGCGTTTTCCCTTCGCGTCGAGCTTTTTATGGTCTTCAAAGAAGTACTTTCTCGGTGCGCTGTGAGTGGCGCGAAGGGGGGGAAGCGTGTTCAATCTAGCCAATCTGAACGCTTTCCTTCATCGTCTGACGCGCTCCCCTTGTCCTGTAGGAGTGTCTCTCCTCAGTCCTCTATTGGTGCTTTCGATCCGCTCTGTGAAGTGCAGAGCGACAAGGCCAGCGTCGAGATCACCAGCCCTTACGACGGTACCGTCAAGGAAATCCTTGTTCAGGAAGGGCAAGTTGCCAAAGTGGGCGAGGGTCTGTGCATCATTGAGGTCGACGAAGAGGAGTCCAGTTCGTCCGATATACCAACGTCGGAACCACCGGTGGCGAACGCCAGCGACATCCCGCCATTACGTCAGGAACTGGGATCCGAGCATGCTGCTGCCTCCGAGTCTGTGCCGCAGCCCCCGTCAGACGAGCGCTCTGCAGCTCGTCGTCCGCACCCGCTCGACCCGAATACCTCACCCGCATCAGAGTCAAGCGCGTCAACATCGCGTTCTGGAACCTCGTCAGAATCGGTGCCAATTACGAACGCGACGACGAAAGACGTACTTGCTCTACCCTCCGTGCGCCACTTTGCGCGCGAGAACGGGGTGGATATCGTGTTGCTTGCCCCAGGAAGCGGAAAGGATGGACGCGTCGAGCGCGCCGATGTAGAGCGGTATCTCGCGGGTGGAAAGTCTCTGGTGGGGCAACCATCCGCAGCCTCTCCCTCTCCTCCAACGGAAGGTGATACCATCGTTGAGCTTGGACGTACGCGGTATGGGATGTGGAAGGCAATGGAAAAGGTACGGACTATCGACATATATCTCTCTGCCTTGCTGTGTCTCATCGTCCGTTTGTGTTCTGTTCCTCTACAGAGCTTGGAGATACCTCACTTTGGGTGAGCGAACCGTCGCTGTCCTCCTTTGCACCGCTGACACGCATATAGTTATTCGACCTCCATCGATCTGACCGCGCTGTACAATATACTACCCATCCTCAATGCGAACATACCTCAGCATTACCTCCCGCCTTCACAACAACAACCAACAGCCCCGCATGCCGTCTCTCCTTCCTCCTTCTTCCCCCCACCCTCACCTGCTACACCTGCGCCATCCGCGTCATGCACCTATGACAAGTTGACTTATCTTCCCGTCCTTCTCAAGACCCTTTCAAAGGCGATGCATTCCTGGCCGCTCTTCCGCTCCTCAATCACGCCCGGGAGTGCCTCGAACGGCAGTAAGCCGACGCTGACCTTGCGCCCGCACTCGGACATCAGCATAGCGCTGTCGACGGCTACGGGGCTATACACGCCGACGGTTCGCTCAGTGGACACGCACTCGGTTTATAGCCTCGCCGCGACGCTCAAACACCTCGCCCATCTCGGACGGCAAGTGCCCTGCGCGCTCACACCCGCAGAGCTCCCGCGGCGCGGGGGTACCCTCACCGTGAGCAATGTGGGGGCCATCGGCGCAGGCGAGAGCGCGATGCCCGTGCTGGTGCCGGGTGCCGGCGTCGCGATCGTTGCGCTCGGCCGTGCGCGATGGGTGTGGGACGTCGAGCGGGGGGATGGGAAAGGTGAGCGGAGGCTTAAGATGGGGATTAGTTGGTCGGCGGACCACCGCGTCGTTGAGGGTGCCGAGCTCGCTGCTTTCGTGGAGACGTGGCGCGGGTACGTCGAACAACCGGAGCGGATGATAGCTGAGGGGGTATAGAGGGAAGAATTAGCCCACAAGGCGTCGATGTCGACGATAACGACGACTAACCAAGGTTCGGTGGTGGGCGACACAATCGTGTACCATAAACTCACTTTCTAATTGGATGGCTGCTCATCGCTGCCACATGAACCCTCCCCCCCTCGGATTATCCGCGGGCAGTTGAAACCGCAAGCGCTCTTCTTTTTTTTCTCCTTTGGTTATTGTAACCGCAAGGAAAAGCGTTTACGGGGTTGATGCAGGTTTTTTTTCGATAGGTGAGCCAGTCGGATAATGAGAAGAGAATCCCAACTTCCTGGCTGTTTCCTGTCCCATGAGGTAAAGGGCATGCCTAGTCACATCCTGGAGGTCTTTCCCTATCTTTCGGCGCATCAGAATACATGAACCAATACAAAAGGGCCATTAAGGTGGCCCACGGCACACATTCACTCGACTTGGATGCGGGCGTTGATCGGTTCCGTGCGTTATGTTACAACAGTAGCCACCATCAACCACCGTTCTACTGGCTTGCTGGTGATTCGTACAGCAAGTCTGAAACGCCAGGTAATTCCTTGTATTTTTTTTCCGTGCCGGTGTTCCTTGGAGACACCATTGGTTCGTTCGCAGCCAATAACCTTTTTTTCTCTTTTGGCATGTCTCACACCGCTACTTGGCACCCACCCCTCTCCGACGGGCGGTGTCTCGTCCGTCTCTCCGGGTTATAACTACCATGAATGGGGGAAATTTCTATCATGCGCCATGCGGATGGCGGAGCGCACCAAGTTCACGTGCTCCATAAGATTGGGGTTGTGGAGTGTTGGAACCGTGTTTCTGGTATCTGCGTTGATTCCTATTGCGCCGACTTCAGCTCATGCTACCACATCAAGTCGGCAACGGTCGCCGAGTCCCCCCCTCCCCTCAACCTCATGTCGAAAGGTGCCAGATCTGCCGCTTACAATAAACCCCTACGTTGCGTTACTGCCGTGATCGCGTGATTTTTTATTTGTTTGGTGAATGACTCGGAGGTAATCGTATACCTTATACACCTAACTTGGGACCTTCTGACACCATGCCAAATGGGGGGAGAAGGGGCCCGGGGAGAGGGGGAGGTTCCAGAGTCCATCCCCGGCGATCACTTTTCTTTCCCCCGTTGTCCCCCCCATATTTCTGCCAGTGCTGGTCGTCCTTGGTGCACAGGCTGGCTGTGGCAGGTGCTTGTTATGTGGCGCTTTTGGGTCGTTTTGGGGTGTTACCTGACTGTAACGAGGGTGAGAGATTCATCAGCCGTTGGCGCGCGCTTGCACCTTAGTCCCCTCGGGCTTCCCCCTCAAGAAGGAAGAAGGGAGGAGGACACTGGGAGGGGGGAATGATGAAACCTCAGGAGTGTGAGCCCCGCGATGCCGAAATTTGTGAGCCGTTGACACGCGTAAAACGAACCCTTCTCACTTGGGTTCCTAGGGAAGCTGTCCCGCGAGGCTGGAGGCGGTAGGACAGTGCCGGTGACCGCGTGTACGTCTTTTTTTTTCTCGGAGTCATTCTAGTTTTTAGTGCGGACGCATTTCGCGTGGACTAGCAAGAAAACGAGTCCGTGTCGTGGTATGAGGTTACACGCTCAGAGTTGTTAGCGAAATCATGGATATATGCTCACCGGAAGAAACCGCAACAATGATCGTCCATCATGATCCAGGTTTGTCACAACATAACGTATACATCTTGAATTCTATGCTGAGGCAAGTAGGAAATATTTACCGCTACTACGATTCCTATTTTTTTTTTTCTTTGCGAAGACTAACTCCCAGATCCGATGTCGGTGATTCGGACCACTTACAATTCTTGAACGTACTTCGAGAACCGGCGGGAATACGGAATTGAAGTACGTCAAACACGCTCAATACTCCCCACGCTTCCCCCGGGAGCACTAGCTGGTATGAGAAACGTCGCGTGAAGGGATGCGGAACATATCAGTACAACGCAACATGCATCATGGCTGGACTGATTACCCTACTACCTGCCCTTGATGCCCATAATTATTTAGCAGTCCCTCTTGTACATGGCAGATCTGATCTACTGTATGGATAATCCTGATAGAAATAACAACACTGATAAACATAGTTACCGTGGAGTATGCGATATTCGCACCCTTTGACTGGCCTCACGCGGAACAACATGCAGGTCTAAACATCCTCTTCTTCCCAGCCGTGGTGTTGCCAAGATGCACAGTACTGTAGTTTCCAAGGGTAGGTGAGCCCACGTGAGTCTCTTCCCATTCCCAGCGCATGACGACGCGGCGGGCAACATAGGCAAATACGTCTGACACGCCCGCGCCGGTTTTGGCGGAGGTAAAGAACAACTTTGGGCCGCGCGGCGGACGGGGTGGCGTCGATCTGTTTTCCACGTGGTGCGCAGCGGCGTATCGTGCAGGTGTGATCGTGGGCACGGTTGATGTCGACATTGTCGACGTCGAGAGCGAACAATATGATCTGTGAGAGTATAAGGGCGGCGAAGACGATGGCGCGCGCGAGTGCGAGAGAGGGGAGGAGAGGGCAGACTCGTACGGCGCGTGGCTGTCGGCGAAGGAGGATGCGGGCGTGTGAAACGAGGCGAGGTCGGTGTGTGTCGAGCTCAGCGTACTGTTGGGCGCTAGGCTGAAGCGTGAGCGTGACTTTACTGATTGTTTATGGTGGTGGGTGAGGACGTCAATCGAGCGTGTACGCGGAGGTATCAAAATGGTGGGCGTTGGGCACTCCCCGTCAACACCGAAATCGCTATTTGCTTCAGGGGCCGTGTGGTGGATAACTGGGGGGCGGGTCTCGTCCACACAGATGATGTCCTCTGATTCCGATGTATCCGAGTCTAGGTTCCCATCGTCGCGCCCAGCGACCTCGTCGTCAGATGCACTGGGTACGCGAGGGGGTGGATGCCTCTGAATCCAGTCTCCCTCACCTTCATCCTGCGGTGTCACCGGACTGCTGGATACGGACTCCGACGGCGGGACGAGTTCGTCTATGAAATGTAACGCAGCGACCTCAGAAACGGCGCTGCCCTCTGAACTGGGTACGAGATCGGTCTTGTTTCCGACTACCACGAGGCAGTAGTCCTCCATTTCCTCGTCGCTGAGAGGCGCGCACGCACAAAACTCGGACCATCGCGAGTGAGGGCGCGCAGCGTCTCTGGCTGATTGACGTCGAAGATGAGAATGGCAGCATCCGCTCCACGGAAGAATGCAGACGAGAGCGACGAGAAGCGCTCTTGCCCAGCGGTATCCTATGGTCGCGTGAGCGATGGGGGTCGAGAAGGGTGCTCAGAGGGGCAAGTACGGACCCAGATCTGGAGAGTCACCGATTCCTCTGGGTTAGAGTGATGAGGTAGCGTCTTGGTGATGAAATCGGTTCCAATAGTTGAACGGTAGCCTGTCAAGAAGCGGCCAGAGACATACTATGTCGCGATTCAGCAAGGGAGCTTGAAGAAACAACGAAATGAGCGCTGCGCACCTGATCACGAAGGCTCGTCTTCCCAACTCCCGAGTTGCCGATGATGACGAGCTTGACGGTGCGCATGTCTTGTTTTCAAGTCGAAGTTCTCGTTTTTTCGCGTAGATTATTGTGGGAAGCAAGTCATGGGCGTTGTAGCCGATGTCGGATTGAGAATTTTGTGTGTCTGGCAGTTGACAGGGACATCGGCTGACGAAGCGGGCGCCGAGTTTTGACTTGATTTGTAGCGCGCTACAGCTGTACATCATGATGAACACCAACCACGACTCAGCCGGACAAACTAATGGGGCTGAGCCCCGTCCGGCCTCGAATCTACTTCCCCCGTCAGAAAACAAAATATTCAGGAAATGGCGCAGAGAGTTTTCCTTACTCACGGGGTACGGAATCGATCCCGAAGAGCGGGTCTTTGCTATTAGCCGCCGTAACTGCGAGCGATGGAAAAAGGATCTATTGAACTACATCACGTTTGTCTTTCCCTTGCATCTCTACATTTTGCTCACGGGAGATGTAGGTTCACCAGTACAGTTCATGCTCAAACACCTCAAGCTTGCCGGTGTAGGCCCCACGCCAGTTCACATCCCTTGCTTACCCTGTGACCTCACAAGCTCTGGTTTCTCCCGACGCTGGCGCCGTCGTCCTTTGCCAAGGGAATTTCCTCAATAAAAAACATAAGGACCATACTCTCGTGCACGAGCTTGTGCATATGTACGATCATGCGGTGTTTGAAGTGGATTGGAGTAACTTGCGACACCATGCGTGTAGCAAGGTGCGTCTGGCCGTCATTCTATATTCTAGTATTTACAAACACTGTTATACCTTTCAAGATCCGCGCGAGCAGTTTGAGTAGAGATTGCTCTTGGGGACGAGAAGTTCAGCGTGGGACCTTATCCTTTTCAAAGCAGCACCAGGTAAGCGCACAGAGTCTGACCGTTAACTTACCTAACTCATCTGTCCCCGTAGGCACGCGTTCGGAGACGTGCTGTGTTATCTGTCATGGCTAATCCTAACTGTCTGGACAAGGAGTCAGCGGAGCGTGCTGTACATGAGGTCTGGGAGAGCTGTGTTAACGATACAAGGTATGTCTAGCACCATGTCTCGCATGTTCTCCCATCTTCACGTCAACTTCCAGATATATTAATAGTGTATCTCGCGGGACGGTCAGCACTCCTGACCTGACCAGGTACTTCACTACGGATATCCCGTTAGTGTCAGCCCTAATACTCCGCTCTGCTATAATGATAAATCCTCCCAAATCACATGACTACTACAGATGTTTTCACTTCTTCATAACGCCCACTGTCCGTCTAGTGTTCGCGTCGTTTGTTCGATCCTCCATCTGCCCCACTGTCACTACTCTTCCTCCGTGAAGAGATGCCCACTTGTTCCTATCTGATGCGGTTTACTCGATCCCGTCCGCTCGCGGAGTTTGTGGGAGTCCAGTGCCTCTGGATCCGACTTTCCCATGTTTTTCATCTCTCTAGGATCTGTGATTTCCGTCGGCATCGCCCACTCATCGCCCTGTTACTTCTTCTACGCTCCACGTCTTCTACGATCTCCGTTACCCTGTCCCGGGGATAGTTTTAGATCTATGATTCCCCAGATCTTAAACCACTGGATTTCTTAACATTCGTTTTGGACTTACGCGCAGACACACATACACTGAGACACTACAACCCCCCTGTTCTCTGACTCGCATATTTCGGATCTCACAATTTCCTGTGTACTGCGCCCGCTATGTTCACGGCAACTCCATGTCTATGTTTTTGTGGGTTGTCCTTTCCACAATCTCATGGGGTTGCTCTTTTCTTTATGTAATAATCCCTTCCACCCATTTTCATGTTCCTTAATTTGCCTCCGTGCCTGCTCGCAACCGAGTTTACACAGAGTTTTCGCCCACCCTTCAAGCTCACGGAATGTACCATGGGAAAGACTCTTTTCCCTCTTAGCCTACAGCAGTAAGCACACCTGTACGCGCTCGGGCGCTTGCAGGTGGACCACATCTCCTGCATGCTCGTGCCTGCGTTCCATCGCTCTTACTGGAACAGGGCCCAGCTGCCCGGACAGCTGGCGCCCGCGAGTTCTCCAGCACTGGGACGGCTCGCATCTCTCATCGAGCACGGGGTCTCTGCGAAATGGGAAGGGGGACTGGACTAGACGGACGCGCTCGTGGCCCCATTTGGGTTCCGCATTATTCATAGTTTTCCCTGACACGACGTTTGGATTGATGTAGGGGGAAAAGGGTCGTTCTGCGCTAGCAATGTCATGAAGCATTACCATACTACATGTTCCAACTACCTCCAGATTCGGCGGATCCGTGGGTGGCCTGAATTGGCTTGTCGCCCTCCCAGACTTCAGGGCAACCTGTAGCACCGAAAAACTCTACCTGGACAACTAGGGGAGATGGGCGACGATACCAATGGATTCATTTCTCCGTCGTTCGGTGGTACGACCACGCAGTGAAGACACTCTTTTGATAGATATGCGCTTAATAGGCCCACCAACAAGGACCAATGGCTGCTGGCGGGCCTCGGTCGCTCTGAAATGATAAAAGTTAGGTGCGGACACCGTTTTCAATAAAATATGTCCCAGTCTGCAGCTAAGCCCATGCTTGTCCTGTGTACACCCCATGCCAAGAAATGGTGAAAAGTGACGAAGAAGAGCCTGAGAGTTGTGGATCTACAAGTATGAGGGGAGTGCTGATCAATGGGCAAGTCAGGACACGAAAAGAAACAGAGCGACCGAGGGACACAGACTGGAGACTGAGGAAAGGCGATGCCAACAGAATTTCGAGACCAACGTCGATCAACCCTACGGTACGCGATCCAAACCCTCTAGCCATACTACCCGTACCCGCATCGTTGGAAGTGTATATTGAATTAGAGCCATGGAGGGTTTTGAGAGGTCATCCCACCATCAGTCGTCCAAACATGTTAAGCTCGTCACACTTGTAAGTTTTGAGTGGAATAGACGCTCCCGTTGGATGGGTCATCTACCCCCCAAAATCAGTTAATACAATGAATATGAACCACCAGCTGACGTACATGTTGTGCGACACATTTTTTGCTCTGATGCATACTGCTTTCCGTGAAGTCAATTAGAAGAAACTTGCCATCATCCGTTCGTACAACATTCCGAGGCTCAAGATCACCATGTGCTATTCCGAGACTGTGAAGGTCGTACACCAACATGAATATTTGAAGTCTGTAGCAGGTCGCGCACCATCATGTCATATACACAGGTACAATATAATAACCAACGGCTTACCGTTCTTGTTGCGTCAAGTGATCCCATGAATCGAGAATAGATTCGTGTAGATCGAGGATAAGAACGTCAATGTTGGTGCCTTCGAATGCGCCGTAGCAACGTGGAGCGATGCGATCCTGCAACTGGCCAGATTGATACGCCTTTTCCAAGGTAATGTAAACGTCGACCTCATGACGGAACCGCTTTCGGGCTTCTATGTCCGAGGAACGAAGCACCTGCACGACTTTGACAGCAAACGGCTTCTCGAAATGGTCGAAATGGCACTTCCAGACACTGCCAGTCGACCCATGACCTAAGAAGCGGGTCAACCACAGACGTTTGCCATTGTGGACATTTGGGGGAAGATCAAAGATGTTGTTCGGGATAGGATGAAGATGGACCCAAACTTGAAATGATTCCGTAGACAGTGGGGAAGACGACGAAATCTATCGAGATGAATGTCAGATGGCCCATTGAGATAAACGGTACAAAGCGAGGTCATACCATTAGCGCAGCTTCGTTGCCGGGACCTTGGGCACGTCTACGTGTGGGGCCGACTGGCCCTTGACCGGGACGGGCCCTATACTCCCCTGAGCAATCGTCAGCATCGGAAGTGGATGAGGATTCTTCCTCGACCTCTTCGTCTATTGTGTCGAGAGGCTGATTGCGATCAAACACACTAGCCCCAACGGCGACTCCTTTGACAACGGATAAGATTGCACCGAGGAATGCTCGAAACGGGACTGAGGAGCCCTCCATGGTGAGGAATGGCGAGAATGCTAAGAAAGCTGACTCGTCGTTCCCTTTTACGAGGCGAAATACGACCCAGTAATTATGGCAGGTCAAAAAGAGCCATTCTTTCTTTCGTAAACCGAGATAGAGAGCAGCCTGGAATGCATGTTGAGACTTTATTCGCTGATGAGAAATCATACACCAACCTTTGAAAATATCTTGAAGAGCAGATTTGTACTGTCAGCCATCCACTTCATCTCGATAGCATTCTGCGGTAGCAACTCGCCAAGCTTATGCATCACTTTTGGTGATTTCGCCTCAACGATGGCCACAATATCGTCGTTAACAAGAGCATGGAAGTCGACAATAGACCCCGCCCCTACAATCTTCTGTTCAGCCTCCACTTGAAAAAAAGAGGATTGATCAAAAAGCCTTAGGCATTTTCTTGTCGCCTCGAAAACACCGAAGTCTAATAACCTCTTGCTCTGTCCCCAAAGGCTTGACGTGAATTCACGAGGAACTAGTATTATACTTACCTTGGCCTCATCTCGATTGGTTAACCACTTCTGATCCGCGTCCGCAGTTAAGGCAGGTAGGAACAACGGTAGTAGAGAGTTTCTTGAATCCTCAGTCAAAGGTGTTTCACCGAAGATGTCCCTGAGGGTATTACAAAGCTTCACTGCGAGATTGTTGTCGGGCACAGCGTGCATTGCCTTCCATGGCCTTTCGAGGCGCCCGACTTCGATACCGTCTATATCAGTGGAGGTGACGGAGCCACCAATCAAAGGCGCTGGAAAGGGGAACTTGGCATTTTCCACCAGAAACCCATGGAATGTGCCAGGGAGATTCGCCATAGAGTTGGGGTTTCGAAGATGAAATCGATGAGAGTTGCTTCAACTCCCCTCGCCGCCACTCAGACTTTAGCTCACGTGATCAACAAGATATACTCACAGTCAGGTGATTACTTTAGGGTTGGACACATATCACAGTTGGCCGAATTTATCACAGTCCACAGTTCACAGTGATTTTCGACTTAAAATCTCCACAAATCAGACCAGGAATGAACTAAGTACTGAATGGATATGCAAAAAATTTCTTGAGTAGTGATACGATGTGAGAATTATACAAGCATAAGCCCCCATGCTGCTATCACGCCACCGTCATCACCGACGTCAAATTCGCCGGCGCCGCCATCGTCTTCGTTCGTGCATCGATGTCGCCATCGTCGTCGTTCACACATCGACGTTGCCATCGTCGTCATTCGCGCATCGACATCACCATTCTTGTCGTTCGCAGAAAACGTAAGAATGATCGTCCATCACGCCTTAGGCCTCAGGATTCAAGCTCATCACAACATAACGTATACACCTTGGTTTCTATGCTGAAGGGATTAGAAAATATTTACCGCTACTAGGTTTCCTATTTTTTTTTCTTTGCGAAGACAAACTCCTAGATTCAACACCGGTGAACCGCTCAGTGCTTGGACGTACTTCCAGAACCGGCGGGAATACGGAATTGAAGTACGTCAAACACGCACGCTCAATACTCCCCACGCTCCCCCCGGGAGCACTAGCTGGTATGAGAAACGTCGCGTGAAGGGATGCGGAACATATCAGTACAACGCAACATGCATCATGGCCGGACTGATTACCCTACCACCTGCCCTTGATGCCTATGATTATTTAGCAGTCCCTCTTGTACATGGCAGATCTGATCTACCGTTATAATCCTGACAGAAATAGCAACAGTGATAAACATAGTTACCGTGGAGTATGCGATATTCGCACCCTTTGACTGTCTTCACGAGGAACAGCATGGAGGTCTAAACATCCTCTTCTTCCCAGCCGTGGTGTTGCCAAGATGCACAGTACTGTAGTTTCATAGCCAAATACGTCTGACACGCCTGTGCCGGTTTTGGCGGAGGTAAAGAGCAACTTTGGGCCGCGCGGCGGACGGGGTGGTGTCGATCTGTTTTCCAAGTGGTGCGCAGCGGCGTGTCGTGCATGTGTGATCGTGGGCGCGGTTGGTGTCGACATTGTCGACGTCGAGAGCGAACAATATGATCTGTGAGAGTATAAGGGCGGCGAAGACGATGGCGCGCGCGAGTGCGAGAGAGGGGAGGAGAGGGCAGACTCGTACGGCGCGTGGCTGTCGGCGAAGGAGGATGCGGGCGTGTGAAACGAGGCGAGGTCGGTGTGTGTCGAGCTCAGCGTACTGTTGGGCGCTAGGCTGAAGCGTGAGCGTGACTTTACTGATTGTTTATGGTGGTGGGTGAGGACGTCAATCGAGCGTGTACGCGGAGGTATCAAAATGGTGGGCGTTGGGCACTCCCCGTCAACACCGAAATCGCTATTTGCTTCAGGGGCCGTGTGGTGGATAACTGGGGGGCGGGTCTCGTCCACACAGATGATGTCCTCTGATTCCGATGTATCCGAGTCTAGGTTCCCATCGTCGCGCCCAGCGACCTCGTCGTCAGATGCACTGGGTACGCGAGGGGGTGGATGCCTCTGAATCCAGTCTCCCTCACCTTCATCCTGCGGTGTCACCGGACTGCTGGATACGGACTCCGACGGCGGGACGAGTTCGTCTATGAAATGTAACGCAGCGACCTCAGAAACGGCGCTGCCCTCTGAACTGGGTACGAGATCGGTCTTGTTTCCGACTACCACGAGGCAGTAGTCCTCCATTTCCTCGTCGCTGAGAGGCGCGCACGCACAAAACTCGGACCATCGCGAGTGAGGGCGCGCAGCGTCTCTGGCTGATTGACGTCGAAGATGAGAATGGCAGCATCCGCTCCACGGAAGAATGCAGACGAGAGCGACGAGAAGCGCTCTTGCCCAGCGGTATCCTATGGTCGCGTGAGCGATGGGGGTCGAGAAGGGTGCTCAGAGGGGCAAGTACGGACCCAGATCTGGAGAGTCACCGATTCCTCTGGGTTAGAGTGATGAGGTAGCGTCTTGGTGATGAAATCGGTTCCAATAGTTGAACGGTAGCCTGTCAAGAAGCGGCCAGAGACATACTATGTCGCGATTCAGCAAGGGAGCTTGAAGAAACAACGAAATGAGCGCTGCGCACCTGATCACGAAGGCTCGTCTTCCCAACTCCCGAGTTGCCGATGATGACGAGCTTGACGGTGCGCATGTCTTGTTTTCAAGTCGAAGTTCTCGTTTTTTCGCGTAGATTATTGTGGGAAGCAAGTCATGGGCGTTGTAGCCGATGTCGGATTGAGAATTTTGTGTGTCTGGCAGTTGACAGGGACATCGGCTGACGAAGCGGGCGCCGAGTTTTGACTTGATTTGTAGCGCGCTACAGCTGTACATCATGATGAACACCAACCACGACTCAGCCGGACAAACTAATGGGGCTGAGCCCCGTCCGGCCTCGAATCTACTTCCCCCGTCAGAAAACAAAATATTCAGGAAATGGCGCAGAGAGTTTTCCTTACTCACGGGGTACGGAATCGATCCCGAAGAGCGGGTCTTTGCTATTAGCCGCCGTAACTGCGAGCGATGGAAAAAGGATCTATTGAACTACAGCACGTCTGTCTTTCCCTTGCACCTCTACATTTCGCTCACGGGAGATGTTAGGCCCACCAGTACAGTTCATGCTCAAACACCTCAAGCTTGCCGGCGTAGCCCCCACGCTAGCTCACATCCCTTGCTTACCCTGTGACCTCACACGTTCTGGCGGGTTTTCTCCCGACGCTGGCGCCGTCGTCCTTTGCCAAGGGAATTTCCTCAATAAAAAACATATGGAACATACCCTCGTGCACGAGTTTGTGCATATGTACGATCACGCGGTGTTCAACGTGGATTGGAGTAACTTACGACACCATGCGTGTAGCGAGGTGCGTCTGGCCGTCATTCTATATTCTAGTATTTACAAACACTGTTATACTTTTGCAAGATTCGCGCGAGCAGTTTGAGTGGAGATTGCTCTTGGGGACGAGAAGTTCAGCGTGGGACCTTATCCTTTTCAAAGCAGCACCAGGTAAGCGCACAGAGTCGTACCGTTAACCTACCTAGCTCATCTGTCCCCGTAGGCATGCGTTCGGAGACGTGCTGTGTTATCTGTCATGGCTAATCCTAACTGTCCGGACAAGGAGTCGGCGGAACGCGCTGTAAATGAGGTCTGGGAGAGCTGTGTTAGCGATACAAGGCCGTTTGATGAGGTATGTCTAGCACTTTGTCTCCCATCTTCTCCCATCTTCACGTCAATTTCCAGATATATTAATAGTGTATCTTGCACTCCTGACCTGATCAAGTACTTCACTACGCATATCCCATTAGGGTCAGCCGTGATACTCTGCTCTGCCATAATGATAATCCTCCGAAATCACATGACCACTACAGATGTCTTAACTTCTTCACAACGCCCACTGTCCGTCTAGTGTTCGCATCGTTCCTTCGATCCCCCATCTGCCTCACACTCACTACTCTTCCCCCGTCATGAAGAGATGGCCACATGTTCCTATCTGACACAATTTTACTTGATCCCGTCCGCTCGCTGAATTTGTGGGAGACCAGTGCCTTCCCCGGGTCTGACTTTCCCACGTTTCTCATCTCTCTAGGATCAGTGATTTCTGTTGGCTGTTACCGATCTTAAACCACTGGATTTCTTAACATTCGTTTTGGACTTACGCGCATACGCACATATATTGACACACTACAGGCCCCTTGTTCTCTGACTCGCATATTTTCGATCTCACAATTACCTGTGTACTGCGCCCACTGTGTTCACCAGCAACTCAACGTCTATGTTTATGTGGGTTGTCCTTTCCACAATCTCCATCGTCACAATGGGTCGCTCTTTTAACGTAGTACTGATTTCCACCCATTTTTAGGTTCGTCCTTATTCCGGGGTGATTTTTCTCTGTGCCCGCGTTCCATCGTCTCTTACTGGAACAGGCCCAGCCGCCCAGACAGCTGGCGCCCGCGAGTTCTCCAGCGCTGGGGCAGCTCGCATCTCCTCCAGCGCGGGGTCTTCGCGAAACGGGGAGGGGAACTGGACGGATGCGATCATGGCCCCATTTGGGTTTCGCATTATTCGTGGTTGTCCCTGGCACGACGTTTGGATTGATGTGGGTTGTTCTGCGCTGGCAATGTCATGAGGCATTGCCGTACTACATTTTCTACCTTGACAACGAGGGGAGATGAGTGACGATACTAATGCATTTATTTCTTCTTTGCTCGGTGGTATGACCAGCCACTGAACATACTTTTGATAGATATGCACGTAATAGGCCCAATACTACAAGCCGACAAGAACCAATGGCTACTGGCGGGCGTCGGCCGCTCCGAAATGATAAAGGTTGGGTGAACTCTTTCAATAAAGTATGTCCCAGCCTGCCCATGTTTGTCCTGTACACACCCCATGTCGAGAAACGGTGAAAAGAGACGAGGCAAAGCCTGGGAGCTGTGGATCTACAAGTATGAGGGGACCGAGGAAAGGCGATGACGACCGAATTTCGAGACCAACGCCGATCAACCTTATGGTAAGTTACGCGACCCAAACCTTCTAGCCATACTACCTGTACCCGTCTATTCCCTACTCGTCATCAGTCTTCCCAACATGTTAAGCTCATAACACTTGTAATTTTTGAGTGGAATAAAGTCTCCCTCTGGCTGGGTCTACACCAATGTAAGTTAATACAATGACTGTATGAACCGCAAGCTGATGTACATGTTGTGCAACACATTTTTTGCTCCGATGCTCCCTGCTTTCCGTGAAGTCAATGAGAAGAAACTTGCCATCATCTGTTCGTACAGCATTCCGAGGCTCAAGATCACCATGAGATATTCCGAGGCTGTGAAAGTTGTACACCAACCTGAATATTTGAAGTCTGTAGAAGGTCGTGCACCATTCTGTCATATAGCACACAGGTACGAAGTAGTAACCACTGGCTTACAATTCTTGTTGCTTTAAATGATCCCACAAATCGAGAATAGTGTCGTGTAGATCAA
>Ga0307510_10001614_pt1 | contig 24962 bp, 25 predicted proteins | sample 12_EM_MG_FD_207224 | JGI IMG/M metagenome (GOLD analysis project Ga0307510, IMG submission 207224) | Populus trichocarpa ectomycorrhiza microbial communities from riparian zone in the Pacific Northwest, United States - 12_EM | ecosystem: Host-associated > Plants > Roots > Unclassified | place... | reverse complement strand
TCCTGGGCTCGTCGAGGTCGAGGGAAGCCGGCCCCACAGCAAGAAGACGAATACGACTTGTACCTATTTTGGCCGTCTCTGAGCAATCGAGACGTTTCGTCCGGAGATCCTCCGTCTTCACCACTCTACGGTGTATGATTTTTTTACTCCTTACCTGGTTTGAGTCGGCTGCCAACGGTACTTTACGCCACAGCCTGTCTCACTTCACTCCGAGTCGACCGACTACGATTCTTCTGTGTTGGGTTCTGGGCCTCCAGTACGTTCTGCACTTTGCATTAGGTTGAAGAACAACTTATTTATCTCCCCTAGTCCCCAATAATGTTTGCCCCAGTACTTGACTCCCGATTTCCACCCCCATTGGAAGAGACAGTCGACTTCGGCGAGTCACCGGCTTCACCCCCCAAGGAGCCCGATGCTGTGCCACAAGCTCGAGAGGAAAACACACCAGCAAAGTATAGCACCATCGTCAAAATGGGTCTATTTTTTTCGGTGCCCTCTCATCTCTCCCCAGTGTTACACTGTCGCCGATCTCACACGATCTCGCGCTACAGCAGATGACCCACCTTTTCGACCATGCTATCGAGGGAGTCAAGCTCAAGCTCCGCAAGCCGAAGGCATCGGCGCCGTAAAAGTCAGGTTGGAAAGCGCGTCCCTAATTAAGCGTCGACTTTGTCGCTCTTGCTCGAGGAAATCCGTTGTGTTGGTACAACATTTTTCTTGCTTTACTTCCTGCTTGAACCGATATTCTTACTTGCTTTCAATCCATCTTGCGCCTGTGATATCTACGATACATCAACTTCACCCACTCGTCTGCAGCAGCAGTCTTCCCTTGGGGTTCACGTCACAAGACATTTAATTCAATTAGTAATAAAATGAAATTGATTCCTTCATTGTCAATGAACATTGAGCTCGTGCCCCACGCTATTAGTACAGGGCGCGTCAATCCCCGCATAACCGTGTTTGCCAACACTTCGGTAATCCCGCATGCATCGTTCTTACTTATCGCTGTGCGATTCCCCAACGCAAGACGTGATAGTCCTGTGTAGATAAGGACCCATACGCATTTGTACGTACGTCACTGATTCCCTAATTTTCTTTAGCGGTGTTCATTAGCCATGGATGCTTAGCACAAACCCGTTTCACCTCGTAACTTAGGTTTCGTCCGAGGTCAGCATTACCACTTTACATTCACGTCAGACACTGTACTTATCTCGTTCTCGTTACAGGTCTGATACAGAATAAATTGGTCTCAGCGGCCTTCTCGAAGACCAGGCTCGTTCTTCTCGCTACGATCACCACTGTACACCCCGAAAGATAAAAAAATCGCAGTACCTTCAACCAGACAAAGACGTTCCAGTGCATACTAAACTAAGGGCAGAAGGTAAATCGTGTAGTCTGCATTGGACGACGCTTGGCAAGTCCAAAGTGCAGAACCATCATACGCATATACGTACGAATTGAGGCAATTTGACTCGGTGTCACGATGCGTCACATAGTACACCTAACAAGATAATCAGACGCACTGAAATAGGAATAATAGGCCCGGGGGACCTCAGGACTCGGGCAGGTTGGCATGGTGCTGAAAGAATCCGTGCAACAGCTTGGTGAGTTGGTCGGGTCGGGATCGACTCGTTACTCCTACTTTAAGGAGAAATAAACTGGAGACCCGCGGTAAGTATGTATAAAATTGAAGATATCACCAGTGCCAGTCACAATATTCGCAGAACCATTTACGAAAGCAGATCAAAGAGAAGACAGACGACGGTAAAGCAAGTGACGGGGCTTCACAGAAGACAAAGAGGCGCACGAGACAGAGACAGAGTAAGCAGAGTAAGAAGTTGTTCAAGAATACACCGTCGCGCATATATTCTCACGGGAGCCAGAGTCCCTCGTTAATCGGTGGGGACTCGGAAGAATATTTGCGACTTGGAATTGAAGTGATGAAGCATTTCTCTCAGAGTGGCGATCACCACTGTACACGGCCGAAAGAGAAAACATTCGTGTCATTTTAGCCAGACGAAGACAATTCAGTGCATGCTAAACTTAAGCCTGAGGGCAGAAGGTGACCGTGTAATTCGCCTTGGATGACGCCGGGCAAGTCCGAAGTGCGGTCCCACTCGAATCGACGGTGCTCGATTCATCAAACGCATACACGCTTGAATAGGGGCACCTCGACTCTGTGGAACACTGCGTTACACAGCATGTCTACACAGGGGAACCGGAAGCACGCACTGAAGTAATAATAATGGGGGACGCCAGAGCTCTGGCAGGTTGCAGGAGTGCTGAAAGAACCCGTGCAGCAGCTTGATGAGTTGCGCGGGTTGGGATCGACTTCACAGTCGCTCTTGCATCCAACAGGGTACCCACTAGGGTCGAACGGGCCCTTGAGTCCATTGGGACCTGTCCAACATTCAGCCATGAAGTAGTAGGGCGACAGTCAATGCTGGAGCGCCAGGATACTGACAGTCCGGGTTAAGGTCTTTAGGGCATGACGCAACGGGGCATCCTGCAGTGTTTGTGATCTCTATTGGCAAATTGAACCCATCGACAAGTGAAACTGTAGAGGGACATATTAGCTGAGCCAGAGGGGGCGTTTGGCCGGACGCCGACCTTCGTAAAAATCATTGTCATTGTCACCACCCAAGGTACTAGTAAACTCAGCAAGGGTACTTGGGGGGACACCCTACCAGTGAGGAATGTGAGTTTGCCGAGGAGAGCAAGCACAGGTTACGCACCGTGCCAGTCGACTTGTCGCACTTTAGTCCACCATTGCAGCCACCATCGATGCAGGAGTTAGGCCCAGGATTGTCGCTGAAGTCACAATTACGGCGTCCCTTCAAAATTCAACAGTCAGAAGCTGATCCATGACAACCGAAAACCATAGCAGTACCCAAATACGGCCTGCCTGCCAATTGTCTGGCACACTGAATGTAACTGAACTAAAAGAAGGAGCCTCCCAACTGTCATAGAATCATCTGAGGTGAGGCTCGTTACTTGAAGGCTAGTTGCGAGCATACCCGGTACTAAAGGTCGGAATCGGTCCGCCATTATCGGGGGAAGTGAATAGCTGTCTCGTGTAAGATGTGTATAGCACAACATTCATAGGCAGGTGCTTACGGCGGGCCGGGAGGTTTACAGTTGAATGGGATGATGGCGACCAAGCAAAGTGCGGCCGGAAGGACGAAGCTTACCAGATTGTAAATGGACATGCATTGTAAACGGTCATAGTGCGACCCATTACCACTGTCGACAAGGTTATGGCCGAAAGTATGGACGCAGAGGGTTGTCTCATAATGCAGCTAGAAGAGAACGAGCACGATGTGGGTCCCGTTGCGTGGTAGGCTAGCTTTTATAGCACCCTCGGAGGTCAGCTCGGAGGTGCCAGCAATACCATGACGGCAGGGGTGTTGCACCATGATCGCAAATTCTCGAGTTCTGGGAGCGATGCCGTTACGCATGAAGTTGAAGGGTAATATACGGCAATTTGAGAATCGCGACGGCAATGTAAATTGTCGATTCTGAGTCGGGCCCGGGAACAACATGTAAGCTATGCTCGAGGGGATCATGTGGTCCGAGGTGGAGCGGACAATCACATTAATCACAAGTAGTAACAAATGGATGTTTGCAGGGATACATTGAAGAGCCTCATGTTTCAACTGGACCGTAGATACCATGCCAAACGTGTGTGGTAGGTGACATTCAAGTTGCGTTGGGGTTGGGTTTGCGACCGCGGCCAGTGGTTGGTTGCTTAGTAACGTGTAGGAATTGATTCCGTCGCGCGGATGCGATATGCTGACTCGGAACGCCGACGCGTAGCGTGGCATCTCTCGACCTCGGGTGTGCGGATGACGCCCTTGATTTGGTTCTAGAATGTATAACAGCCAGTCATACAGGTACTTTATCTCGTGTTTTTTTTGTTCGTCTTGTCATGGCATTACTTCGCCTGTTCGAAGGACGGGCATTTACCGATTGCTTTTCGATTCGGACTTTCCTCGAGTAAGTATGTCCGAGTCTGCTATAATATGACGCAGTTGATGCGTGGCTGATGTCCTCAATATCCGTTCTACTTATCTTTACAGCACACTCCCAAAGTCGTCAAATCAGGTATCTACCTCGATGTATCTTGCAAAGACCCGAATTTCGTCTGTACTAACCAACGGTAGTAATTGGCAGGCCTTCACTGGAGACAAAGAGGCGCGCGAGACAGAGACTACGAAAGCAGGGTAAGAGGTCGTATTAGAATATACACTTACATGCAATACGCCGTGGTTCTTCATCTGTTGGGTGAAACCCCAGACTCGAAAGAAGTTTAAGAGTTTTCCCTAGATTCAGGAACTTGGTGTAATGCGATAGTCCCCTCTAAGCAGCCATCACCACTGTACACACAGAACGAGAACATGGATCGCTGCATTCTTTCTTTCCAGACAAAGATACTTCGGTGCGTGCTAGATTCAGGGACAGAAGGTGACCGTATAATCTGCATTGGACGACGTCGGGCAAGTCCAAAGCGCAGTCCCGCTCGATTCGTCGTATGCATACGCATATGCATCGGGGCAGTTCGACTCTGGACAATGTGTTACACAGCAAGCTTATACAGGGGAGCCGGAAGGACGCACTGAAGTAGGAATAATGAGGCACTCCAGAATTCGGGCAGGTGTCCGCAGTGCTATAAGATCCCGTGCAACAGCTCGGTGAGTTGGTTGGGTTGGGATCGACTTCACAGTCGCTCTTGCATCCCACAGGGTATCCAGTGGAGTCGAACGGACCCTTGAGTTCATCGGGACCTGCCCAAAATTCAGTGGCGAAGTTGAGCGATGCCTAGTGCAGGTATGCAGATGGACAAGGATACTGACAGTTAGGGCCAAGGTCTTGAGGGCACGACGCAACGGAGCATCCTGCGGTGTTTGTGATCTCCAGCGGCAAATTGAACCCTTGGACAAGTGAAACTGCGGAAGAGTATGTCAGCCGAGCCAGAAGGTTCGTTTGGGGTCACAGACCATCGTAATAATCAAGATTGTTACCACCGCTCAAGGAAAATTCGGCAAGGGTGGTCGGGGGGACGCCCTGAGATCTGTGAGTTTGCGGAGGAGAGCCAGGAGGTCGAATAGATTACTCACCCCACCGGTACATACCAGTCCACCATTGCAGCCTCCATCGACACAGGAGTTGGGGCCAGGATCAACGCTGAAGTCACAGTCACGGCGTCCCTTCAAGTTCGAATCAAGTCATTCAACATGGTCAGAAACCGACCCTTGATGATGACTGAAAACCGTGGCAGTACCCAAATTCGTCCAGCTTGCCAATTATCTGGCACTGAAAACGTAACCGAAGTAGAAGCAGGTGCCTCCCAACTGTCACAGATTCATCCGAGGTGAGTTTATACCCGTGGTGCCAGTGCGAGCATACCCAGTAGTGTAATCAGGAACCGGTTCGCCAGGGCCGGTGTAAATCTGTCTCACGCTCACGTGAGATACATTGGCTGCGCATTGCATCATTCATGGGTGCTTACGGCGGGCCTGGAGGTTTAGGGTCACGGTTGTAAGGGATGATTGCAATCAGGCACTGGCCGTGGCAGGACACGATCTGAAGGGTGGAACCTCACCAAATTGTAAACAGGCAATTGTTGGTCACGGTGAAGCTGCGCCCCATTGCCATGGTTGACAATGCGATAACTGAAAGTATGGAAGAAGTAGAAGACTCGGAGGGTCTCATGATCATGATGCGGCTAGGAGGGAAGACAGTGAGATGGGGCTCACTTCGGGGTCATAGGTCAGCGCCGGTCAGCTTTTATAGCATTGTCGGCCGTCGGCTGCGAACTGCCCTCAATGCCGCATCATGGATCCAACTTGAAGGATCTCGAGTTCGGGGAGCGCCGATTGATCACCTGCCATAGTGCATACTAGGCTAATGACGCAATTCGGGGACTGCTACGGAGATGTAAATAGCCGATATCTGGAAAACAAATACGCCGTGCTCAAGGAGATCACGTATTCGGAGAAGACGCCCACACAGCATCATGATCGAAAGGGAACAGTAGTAGTTGTGGGGATCAGCTAAAAATATCCCATCCACTAAAAATACCCACGTACCTCAACAGTTGTGAATGCGAACCTTCTAGTGTGGAGGCCCTACTTCGAGCTTTCACAATGGACAGATACATTGTCATGTAAACGAGTCCCTTCACACACGAACTCTCAGGCTTTGTACTCATAACCACGTAGCAGATTGTCAACACGTGGAGCAAGACTCAGTCTGATGGAAAGAAGACTACGTCTGACATAAATATGTGGGTAATGAAAGGCGACAGGTCATCTGAGTGAGAAGTGAGAAGAAAGTATTTTGGGAAGCGCATAGAAAACAGCCAGACAGGAACGACCAGACAAAGGGGGAAAGCAGCCAAGTCTTCCTAGGAGAAATGCGTTTAGGTAAGGATGTATACTCATGGGGGCACCACCCGATGCCTATTTATGATCCTTGCCCTTGTTGAAGCCAACCAAAAGACGGGCAGAAACATTAGTGAAACATTTGGGAAAACAGATCAGAGGGAAGATTGCCGATGCTAAAGATGGCGACGGGACTTTCGTTGGAGACATAGAAGTACGCAAGCAAAGACGAAAGGAGGAAACCGATACCAGTCAAAGCCCCACAAAACGGCAGCTTAGGTCGGCATCAGAAAGTCGAAGAGGCAAATAGGAGAACGACAGACGTGTGTATTCACGGGGTTGATACGAGTGTTTCAAGATTTCAGGGACACTGGCAGGTTGTTGTAGATTATGCAGACCTAGCGAGGAATTCCTATACATACGCACGTTCCGGATTCTCCTAGAGATTCTCTGAGAACTAGAGTAATGCGCGTTTATCGAGAGCGGTCAAAAGACATGAAAGATGTGAGTGCACGATACCCGTCAACTGACCAGGTCCTCAGAGTCAAGGGAGGTAGCAGACGAGGCGTCGGAGCGAATCAGAGGAGGGCAACGAAAATGTATACGAGGCCTGGGACAAAATTGAACAGACGGGATACGATCTAGGTGGTGAGCTGGCGTGACTAGGTGTCCCATCAGTTGCTCCCTATACCACTCAGTTCCGCGCTGAGTGGGATCGCTCACCTTACAGAGCGGTCACATCATACCGGTCCCAACTACACTCATCGCTGCGTATCAAAATGCAAGACGACACGTTCCTTGCACAGAGGAGTGTCATATCCGTACGGTGGCGCACGTGCGGGAAAATATACTTGGACAGTACGATATGTCCCCCGATCTGGGCTTGCGTGACAGAGGTGCACTTTCTTGGGAATAACCCGCCGGTGGTCGACTTGAGGGAATACACCTACCAAGGTCTGTCGCATCCCGACCAAGTCGCTATCTGGCCTGACGTTCTCTGCTGTCCTCAGCGACCATGTTATGCGGCTGTATGGAGCACATGATGGCTCGGAGTGCATTGCCTAGTCCTGCATCGGCCGGCGCCCGCCTGCCAGGGGTGTGAACCTTTTTGACGTTCTGAACACGAATTTCGCATTCTCTGAGACAGGAGAAGGTCGCTGTGGGTTTACTTTTCTTTGATCCCCGCGCCACGCTGGGGCGGCACGATAGGATACTCACAAGCTCTGAGAAGTGAGTCAGTGTTCAATGGAACCCGATAAAGTTGATTGCCGTACGTCTCAATCGAATTAAATGTAAAGATTCTGCGTGGCTACCTTTTGACTTCCGTTGGAAATTGCTCCGCTGTGCGCCTCGTCAATGCGCCCGCGCCACGAGGCTGCACCACAAAAGTCGCTTGTAAGCTACTTTCCCTCCATCGAGGCGCGTCGGCGGTTACCGCAAATCTCGCAGATAAACTATACCTGATTTAGTCGGTACAATGTAGTTTGTCGGAGTAATGATGGGAGAGAGAAGGCAACTCTGTTAAAATATATGGTCCTGAGGCTAGCCATTCGACGTCAAAAATCGCAGCGGATGTCCACAGAAACTTACTAGCTTTGCCCGGTACCACGAACTCCGCCGAAAATGGCCAGGCTAGTTAACGTTTCTGAGGTTACGCTATCTCCAAAATAAGTAGAGTATTTAGCTTGGTGTGCAAATGGAAACATTCCGATCTTGCAAGTTTATATGAGGGATTAGCATAGAGAGAATTGCCGCCTCCACAACTTCCGCGCTGGTGTGAGCTGGGATACCCTTTTCGAGTTGGCCGACAGAACCAGTGATATTTGACAACTTGAAGGGCCCAGAGTCGTTACGAACTGCAGTGATGGTGCAGATAAACGTAAGCAATTGTTCTACCGAGTTTGTATCATACCCAGTGTTGGACTCGGCTAGTCTGGTGCTGTTACAATCGATCAAATGTAACCCATGTCGCCTCAATGGGGAGCCAAATAACCACACGTCATTGTCTTCAGATTTAACACGCTGTAATTGGGTATAGCACCCTTCGAAATGTAGCAAATTGGTCATGGAGATAAAAGCAAGTTGCCTATCTCAATGAGGTGGGGTGAGGTGGGTGGTGGGAAGCAGGATCTGATTATAACATACGAAATCGGTAATATCACAAGTTCTTCTTGCACAGGCAAGAAGAATTTGCGGTGCGGTAATGGGATTTGACGCTGGGTACACCGAGTCGCAGAAAGAAATAACCTATGACTTTCTTCAAACAACAGACCCTTTCCTTGCGGCTTGACATCATATCAACCCTGCTTTGAATGGCGACTTCAAGTCAGATTCGGGGTTGCCAGCCGAATATAGATGACAAGCGGGGTTACGTACTGTGGCTGGAGCCACGATCAAAGATGGTGGGAACACGTCAAAACCTAAGTATGTGAGTGACGCGTCAACGACGAGACATACGCGCTGCGTTGCGTTTTTGTCTTGACGGCTGTGGGAGCCCCTCTCTATGCCGCACACGAAGGTCCACTGGTTTGTCTTGAGTACGACGTGTGGCGGCTATCCTAAAGGGAGGAGAAAGAGGGGCTTGGTTACGAAGGACGCCCGGTGACGTAACTCAGGTGACCGGTCGACTTTGCTTTGCGTAGGCCATTCACGTATATGGTACGAGTTGCTTCCCCCGCGACCAGGTGGTCTGGTGGGTGACGATCCTGCGTACAGTACTAGTGCGTTATCACCGAGGCTGGCAAGGCTGCATGCCGGAGGAGCCCGGCGGGAATTACCGATCGGACCGGACCGGCCGAAGGGGGTTGTGAGAGTTGTGTGAGCAAGTGTGTGCTTACCTTACCGTCCCTACCAATCTGCCTTGTTGATTAGTTAGAGCACTGAGAACGAGACTCTTCAGCCGTCCCATTCTCTAGGGTACCTCTGGTCCCCCATTCCATGTCATTGTCCCCTACAAACTCCGCAATTCCTAGTTCGGTCATCCCTTCTAAACGACGTAGAACATCAGCCAACCAACAAGTCCAAGTCCCGCAACCCCTGATGGACGATTCACCAACAGGCTCGAGTGGAAACCCTGGCCATATCCCGAAGCGCGGTGCCCGGGCCTGTACCGCCTGTCGCAAAGGGAAGAACAGGTGTGAAGGAGAGGTGGGTTGATCATCCGCCCGTGCCGTCCACCGTCCCGCTCACCGCGTCCTCTGGCCCGTCTCTACCGTCCCGGCCCGGAAAACATCAGTCCCCTTGTCGTCGCTGTCAACTGAGCGGTCAACCTTGCATCTTTGAAAAACCAGAGAAGAAAAATGGCCAGCTACTGTCCACGGCCAGCGTCGAGTGCGACTCCATACCCCCTTTCGTTGCCTTCCCTTTCTCACTCAATTTTTTTTCTTCCCATCCATAGACGTTTATCCCGCCTCGAAGGCCAGTATGTCGTAGGTCTATCCTTCTCTCCTTTCTACGTCCTTTGTCATGCCCTTCACAAGGTGATGCAAAGCCAAATGATCGGTCTTCAAACCTCTTTGGACCGCATTCTTGCCGCTGTCACCCAACCCGGTGCTCCTGGTGTTATGCCTCCAGGTCCTCCCATCTATCCTCAGGCGATTCGCGATGGTCCCGGATATGTCACAAATGTGTCTGGGACTCGCACTGGCCTCGACCCTCAATACGATCCAGCCCTTATGCAGGACCAGCGCCCTCCTGCACAACGCACTTTCCCACCCCTTCCGGGCTTCGCTCCTCCGGTCGGTCAACGCTCATTACTTTAGCTCGCGCTCACGTGTACCTTAGCTCCACAAGTATGCTACTTATGGCATCGTTTCCAGTACCGCGGCCTCTTCTGAGGATGAATCTGAGGAAGCACTTCCTCGGTCCACCATCAATGCCCCCATCGAAGCTTTGCAAGGGCTTGCTAATGCGGCAGCAGAGGCAGCGGCTGCCCCTTCGTTCTCTGCATCTCGGTTTGCGCGATTCATCTGATCGCAGTAGATAAATCCTGACTCCGTTATAGCGTCAAGAAGCGTAAGAGAACTGAGCCAATTCCTCGCAATGCCTTCCCCCACGTAGTAGAAAAGGCGAGTTTTTTATCCAGATCTGTCTTACCTTCATAAGTTTAATATTACATCACAGGGACTAGTTTCTGATGTTGAAGCCAAAGAGTTGTTCCATATGTAAGCTAAGCTGATGCTTATGCCTCTTAACTCGTGTCACAATGTTATGTAGATTCTTCTCGGGTTGTCACCTTTTCGTCCCTATTTTCGATGTCTCGTACGACTCTTATGACGGGTTGAAGGAGCGCTCTCCCTGGACCTTTGACGCTATCCTCGCCGTCGCTGGCAAGATTAAGAGTGGCAATAACCCCCCGGCCCCGTCATTCTACAAGGCATTAGAAGAAGCACAAGGCATCGCCCGTTCTTCACTTTTTGGTCCCGTTGCACGCAAGGAAGCTGTACAAGGTAAGTTCTCGGTGAACTCAATCGGGGAGATGTACTCAGGACCTCTATAGGGATGATACTTTTGGCGGCATGGAGTACAAACGGCTGGCTGCCAAGCGGTCATGCGATGCGCATGGCTCTCGATTTGGGCTTGCATCGTGCCCTCGAAAAGCTTGCAGATAGTAGCGGCAAGAGTCTCACCGCGGAAGAGGAGCGTGATCTTATCATCTCTTCACGTATTTGGTTGTGCGTTTACTGGTTTGATCATCAGTGAGTTTTCAAAGTTCCTTTTTTTTTAGTTTAGTTCGTGCGTATTGATGATCTTCCATCACCCAGGATGAGCTTGGGAACCGGTAGACCAATTGTACTGAGGGACGAGAGCTCGATCCGGCATTGCCGTGCCCTACTTGGTCGCCCATTCGGTTCAATGACCGACGTTCGACTCGTTTCTCTTGTCGAACTTATCGCTCAGAAGAGTAAAACTATTCCCAAGCCTTTGGGCATGCTGTTAATGATTCGTCTCCCTAGCTCAAATTTACGAGACTTTAACGTCTATGAATGGACAAGTTAACCATAATACATTGGCCTTCATCCGTCGGGCGAGTGAGGCACTCGACAAATGGTGGCGCGACTGTGACGAATTACACCGTGCGTACCCCTTTTTTCATTGATGTTCTCGTTGAGACACCCGAGCAACAGGACAAACGATGGATGAGGACGCCCTGCTTGTCAAAATCCTCGCTGGCGAACTTCACTACGCTAAATTGTGGCTCGTCTGCGTCGCTCTTCGTGGAGTATCCTGGGACAAGATGCCGTTCGAACAACGGGAACTTGCATTCCAAGCCAAAGAATCTGCGTCTAACTGCCTTGCCATCTTCCTTGGCTCTCAAGACTATCGCGCAGCTCTTCGCTACGCTGTACATGGCAGCCTCGTCACGGCCGCATTCTCAGGGTTGTTCCTGCTGAAGATGGCGGGCCTCTTCCCTACCGAGCTCGATCTCGGTCAAATAACCGGACAGGTCGAACAACTGGCACAGTTGCTTTCTGAAGTTGCTGCAGAACGGTACGTCTGCTCATCTGCTTGAGTCCCCCTTTTTTTTTTCAACTAAACGACCTGGCAGATATGCGTTGACGTTGCGCGTCATGCTTGCCAATCTGCGACGGAAGATGGGCCTTACGCACCCCGGAGGACCTGGCGACGCAATGGTGCTCGGCGGTCAACCGCAGGGCCAGCCCTTCGCAGACGCGCACCCACAGATGGCGCCTCCTCAGCAACCCGCTCCGATTACGATGGAGGAGCTCGGGCTGCATTTCCCGCAGGGCGCCCCAACTCCGCCTGCGCTGCACCCCGCGGACATCCCCGTTTGGTTGCAGGAGCAGAGCTTGACGGACCTCGGCTTACCCGAGAATGGCACGGACGGGATCTTCATGAATCTGAGCAGTGGCACCGGGTGGCCGGGTGAATTTGCCCCCATGCCCGAGGCGTGGTGAAAGGGCGTGTTTGTCTGTTATTTCTCTTGTCCTTCATTGTCTGGCAATACCTCCATCCGTTCAGCTTTCCATTCCTTGCCGTTTCTTTATTTTTGTTTTTGATTGCGGTGCCCACCCCATGGAGCCAGGCGCTAGCTCTCCTCCACCCCTTCTAACCCACTCCCACCCAGCGGGATGATGTGGTCTTTATCCATCTTTGCCACCGTTCCCCCGCTCGCTCTGCTTCTCGCACTTGGTTATCTCGTACCCTCTCCCCAAAAGGTTTAAAAGCGAAAACAAAAAAAAGACTGTAATTCCAAGGTCCACTGGCAGTTGTTGGTTCATATTTCTGCAATACACGTTCCAATAGGTTATCCCAAGTCGTTAAAAAAAGGAATGTTTTCTTGCGTTATTTTTTCCTTCTTGTTGACACGGAAATAAGAATGTTGATTGGATCCCTTTTCGTGGAACGATCGCACATGGAACCCTGGAAACGGTGGAACTCAGAAGCTCTTCTGAGGTGGTGTGACCACCCGGAACTTAGGCCTTAGGGGCCGAGTGATCGAGTCAGGTTTGTCGGCTCCGAGAATCACACGTGATGGATGTGTTGGATTATGACTCGCTTACTTACCGTGGAATCGGCGCCGCGCCCATGTGGCATGCCCCACGTGTCATGTAGTTCGGTTCCACTTTGCGTCGTTAGTTTGATGGTTCCGCCCGAGGAAGAGGAAGAATCGTCTTTCTTTCTGAGGCAACCAAAAGGCGTTAGAACACCGCCAGCAACAAAGAGACCATCCCTACTATTAGCACCGCACCGCGCCGTGACACAACCTTTTTTTTTTTTTTCCCTTTGACTTGTCTTACAGTAACTCGTGTTTCATCCATTCGTGGCGATACAGCGAGCGAGAATGGCACCTCCCCATCTGGTTATCTATGCGTCGTACGCACGAAAGTCCGAGACCCGATCTACTACAACAGCACAGCAATACGAGACGTAGAAATACAACCCTGCTGTCTGACTCACTCTTCGTCGCTTTCGTCTTGCTCCTGCAAAAACTGGTGGAGCAAAGCGTCAGAAACAGGGAAGATTTACGGAGGGACACAATATGACGTTACCTTCACCAGACCCTCCGTGGCCTTGAGGAAGTGCTGGCGACCTTGCGGCTTTGAGCCCTTCTGGTGCCAGTATATGATCGCCTGATCAGACACGCAGTCCTTGTTGTACAAGACCTGTAAAGAATGACGTCGTTCTGGCGTCTTCCTGCTTGCAACAATGAGTTGCGACGGACCTTCAAGATCTGCGGGAACGCCTTCATGATCCGCGTGTCCTCGTAGCAGTACGTCTGCACCGTGTTGATAAGGGCGACCTCCGTCTTGGGTCCTGTACAGAACGGCTCGATGATCGGCACGAAGCGCTGCGTAGTTCATCAAACGGTTATGGTTAGTTTGTCGATGCGGCGTGGCAGGTTTTGGTGGGCAGCGCACCGAGACTTCGCGCAGAGCGAGACCCTCAATTTGGTCCGGACGTGCGCTCCAGTCGACTTGAGCCATAAGACCGTGCCAAAGGCTCGCGACAAGCTCAGATTCGGGGAGCGGACGCTCTTCGACAACGGCGCGTACAGCAGCGACGACCTGCTTCACATCAGAACCAAAAGAAAAAAGAGAGGGAAAAGAGAAACGACGCACGTCGGGGGCTTGATCCTCGCGCTCCAGGGAGTCTTTGACGGCCTTGCCGATGTCCTCTTTGATGAGCGCGTGCTGCTTGCGCGTCCACCAGTCCGCGACTTGCGGGAGGCCAGCGCCACGGAAGTGTGCGTCGAGGATGGCGTCGGAGCGCCGGTTCGCAGGGAAGAACGATTGGAGATCTTTGATCCCGCCTTTCTTGAGCGTGGCAGCAAGATGGTCCATCGACGTCTCGGCGAGATACCCACGCAGGATCGACGTCAGGACGTTCACCGCGAGGTCTAATAGAAGCCAAAGAGTTTCGAATGGTAAGAAATTTCTCGCATCGATGTATAAAAAAAAATTGTGAGCGGGGGGAGGTGTGGTACGTTACCATTTTTGATGAGGTGGTCCTTCGTCAGACTCTGCAGGCACGCAGCGCTTGCGAGTCCCTGCGCGATGAGGAGACCGATGGTGGCAGCTAATCTGTCCCTCCCTTCGGACTCCCACTTGTTGACGTATTGCAAGAGCGTCGGAAGCGAACTGTCCTCCAGCGGTTTCTGGAGGTATTTGTATCTGATTACGGCGGATGTCATCCATCATTCCTGCGAACATGCCAGTGGAAGGGTCGCATTTACCTCCTGATCAGCTTGTTGAGGACCTCGACGAATTTCTTTATCTCATCGGGCTCGGCGGGGGCCTTGATCTGAAAGAGGGAGAAGGGCGATGTCGGTCCCTCAGCGTCGAGGTACAAGCCACCAGGCTGAAGGAGGCCTCCGACGATGAGGATGTCGAAGAGTGCGTCTGCATATTTGAGGAACTCTAAGGTCGAACCGGCTTGGATGAGCTTGTTGGTAACCGCGTCGTAGTCGCCTTGTGGAATAGCTTCGAGGTGCTTGTACACCTGATCTCTGAATACTACAAGAAGAGCAAAAACAAAACAAAAACGGCGATCAGAAAACCCTATTTTGCAACAACAATTGGGGTGGGGAGAAAACCAGGAGGAGAGAGAGGAACCCGTTATGGGACCCGGTGTGCGGTTAGTATCGCATCGCTTCGTATCGTATCGTACCTGTAGGCTCGTGTTTCGCATGCGCCTTGACCGCGCCCTTTCTTGCTTTGATTCTTACGCCCTGGAGCGAAGGCTTGGCAGCGGATTGTTGCTGAGACATCCACAGGTTTCGAACCAAAATTCGAAAAGAGCGGACTCAATCCGACGAGAAGGAGAAACCGGAAAAATATACCAGTACCCTTACCCTTTCCCAGCGGCGCCACAACCGTTTTCGTCAATCTCCCGTCCACGATCAAATTCCTATCCCATCCATCCCATCCATTCCACCCGCCAAATTTTGCGCCCTTACAGATCATTCTTTTGTGGTATGACGGGGACAAAAGCAGAGACCGTTTTTTTTGTTCATCAAACCAGACTATTATTAAGCCCAAGGGCCACGCGAACTAGATCCTATTTGTTCCAGATCTCTTTTTTGTTTCTTCTACATCCATACGGTGCGAGTAAAACCCCCAAGGGGAATGAGAATATCGGTTTGGATTGGGAGTTTCATTATTAGGCTTTTTTGGCGCGCTGCACGGCACGGCTGACTCGTTTCCAAACACCCCCAAGCCCTGAAAAAGTATGATACAGTAATATCCAAGAGCCGTTCGCTCCTTATGGGCAGACAGAAGCCCGAGAATCTTCCGATGCAGCCGTCCAGACCGGACAACTGCGCGTATGACGTTCACACACACACTACTTCCCTCACGATCCTGTACTCGGGGACCGCGGATACTGTCACACATGATGATGACGAGCGACGCTACCTTGTGTGCGGCTTTATAGCCACAATATATCACATCATGATAGCATCAACGCCCTTGGATAGTCAGCACCTTCAACCGTGCTGGCCGTAACGGCACAGGGTTCCATCAGTGCCTCGTAAAGAGAGGGCTTCTCTCCTAGGGTACTATGTCCGGGGTATGACATTGCGCCAGGGCTCCTTCGAGTAAGGTGTAATTTACTACTAGACCACCAACACGGACAGAGTTGGCTTGGTCTGATCACGCGGGCAATGAGAGCAAACTCAAAAAAGACTACATCATGGATGAGTGAAAAAGACAGTATGGGGTAAGTCGCTAATAAAAGTCCACCATAAAACCTCCCAACCGCAACAGCGCAAAGCGCAGTTATTGCAACCCAATCTCTATATATGTATTGTACAAAGATACAAGCGCGAACACACGCCAAACACAAGAAAGAAAAAAGAACAGAGAAGGGGAATAGATACGAGAGAACCGAGGCCGAGAGGAATAGTATAGCCGAGACAGCAGACAAAGTCAGTATTGCACAGGCAGAGTATCTGCATCACCTCGGACCCAACCGGTACCAGGTCCAGTTGCATTCCAAGCAAACCCAGCCCACGCCCGCGAAATCCCGCCCTCACCCGCGTATGCATACGCAAGCGCCGGCGCGACTGCGGAGGTGATTTCTTTCAAGCCGTCAGGATCGGACACGTGGTCCACGAAAGTCATTTGAACTGTACGCTCCATGAGACTGTCGGAAGATGCGTCTGTCGTAGTTGGGGACACACTCAACGTCGGAGTCGGCGAGTATTCAGACGTTGTGGCCTCGGGTGTTGGCATCCATGGACCTTGCATCCTCGTAGTGGCAGGGTTGACAGGTTGTGTCGCCAGAGCAGAGAATGCATGAGCATGAGTTGGAGGCATGCTGCTGCGCCGCACTACATTGTTGACAGATGGGAGAGCATCCGACGAGGCATTAGTCGCATTGCTGACACGGCCACTGAACAGTTCGCCTGCACTTTGGCTGCGCGACAACGCGCAGAACGCTGGCATCTTGCCGACCCAGAGTCTCCATCCGAGGGCCTCTCCGAGAGCGCGCTCGCAACGACCGATCTCACGTGCAGGCAAACCTGCAAGTTTCGCCCATGCACGGTTCGAGTAGCACTTATCTTGCGTGAACTTGGATGCTAGGATCAAGGACGCTAGAAAAGTCCGACGGGGACATAACAATGGTGAAGGGAGGGGAGGCAGTGTGGGGAGATCTTCTGATAGCGTGCGGGATTTCTTTTCGACCTCGTACTGACCCGTGACGTCAGGCATCGGGTGTAGGCCGTCCTCCAGCATTCGTACGGTGGGCGGTGCATCGTCGCTGTATTGGCTCTCCGAGTTAGTAAGGTGCGCAGAGTCGATGACTTCATCGATGTTGACCTCTTTCGGAGAATCATGAAAGTGCGGGTCGTCTTGAGAAAGGACACGCGCGCCGTGATCTACCTCGCCACGAATTCCTTCTCCGCTTTGCTCTTGGTGGACGAGTTCCGGAATCTTCGGACGGAGGGCCTCAATGTAGCAAAGTGCCGTTTGAAGTACGCTGCATGAAGTTCGTGAACGACGCAAAACCTCGTGCACGAATGTCTTGAGCGGGGCGGTATTACCGCGAGCCTGCTCAGCAAGAGAAAGGTCAACGTGAGTTGAGGCGCGAGAAAGTTTACGAGGTGCCGTGGAAACGTGAGGGGAGGAAGCTGTGCTCGGTGGATAAGGAGGTGTGATCGGCGGTGAGGGAAGTTGTTGAGCGAGTGACGTGAAGATGGTTGAATTAGAAGGACCATTAAGGGGAAGGATATTATGCATCTGACTTGACAGGGTCGCCGAACACGTTTGGGTCAAGAACACTGCGGGAATATCATGGGGGTTCCATATCTCACACAGAGACCTGACGGCGGCATCTGGGTGGAGAGAAATGCGCGTCTGAGTAAACGAGATGGCTCCAAAATAGGCGCATGTGCCAGGTTGCGGGAAAGCGGCTCAGTAAACTCACCAACGAGACCCGTGACATACTTATGTTTATGTACATCGCGAATATCCTTCGAGGGTTGCGAGAGAATGTGACTATTCGACCGAGCAGGAGGCTTTGAGGGTTCTGATTCGCATATCGAGTTGTGAAGAGCTGGGGCAGGTGTTGATACAGTTGAAGAAGATGCTGGGGTATGCAGATAGGCGCATGACGGCGTCCGCATAGAAGAAGGTTGAATAGAGGCATAGGGTTGCCACCGCGCTCGGGTGCGCGAAGCACTACGGCCACGGTGGGTGAGAGAGTGGGAGACGACTTGCATACTGAGTGGTGGAGTTTTAGGAAGAGTGATGAGTGGTGAGGAAGCAGAGAATTAGAGAGGAACGAGAGGCGCGAGGTGAACTTATTTAAACAAGGATACCATAAGTTGTGGGTGTGTCAATGCTGTTGTTAAAGGGGACGGAACCAGAAAAGGAATCGATGACGGTGAGGCTTGGTTTGGGAGGCAAGACGAGTCGTATTGACGGAGCAGCACACATTTTGACCACGGGAGGATCAGAGGAGGATGACCAGCCTCACAGCAAGGCTGGGCTATCCGCGCTGACTGATGTGGACCTTCAGCAACACGGGCCGAAGGATGTAAAACAAGTAATGGGAGGAGTCAAAATCAAGAGAGATAAAAAAACCAGAGAGGAGTCAAGGGTTGCGAGGGGAAGAGGACAAGGGGGGGCGTTGGGGGCGGTTTATAGGGGGAGTATACACAAAGTTGGGAAAGTTAACCTGGAAACCCCTTCTAAGCTAAGTACTGTAGGCGATACGGTGGAGTCACCGAGTCACCGAACCTTGTCACAAAACGTAACGCGTCACACCGAGTAACCCCGCGATCGAATCGGTGATCCCATTAGGTCACGCCATCACGCCATCACCCTTGCTTGGCCATGCGGTGCCGTGGACCGACAGAGTGCCGACACTCGCTTGCTTTTTGTGTGTTTGTTTATCCTTCCACTTCGGACCCGGCCTGCCTGCTTTTGATAGTGGCGTCTTTCCTCGTGATTCGGGCGTGTTTCGTTCTATCAACTATCAAACATCCATATTTTCGCACCCTTTTGTCCTGGTCCCACCTTCCCCCTTAGACCAATCCTGAATAGCATTTTGGTCTCCATGCGATTCCGTATCGCGATCTCCACTCTACTGCGCCGGGTGGCTCTTCCTTTTCCTTCACAGCCTTCACGGCGACAAGGAACCACGTTGCTCCCCGCCCCGCACAGCTTGTGGCCACAAGCTACTGTAGTCTTGCACCACTTCGATCTTCGAGTCTGTTTTGAACACCACAAATACAGCTTGCTGCGCTTTTCCCTGCCCCATCATTGACCTTCTCTTTGGTTTAGGCGAGTTGAGGACCGCCTTTTAACATTTTTTTCTATCCTGCGACACTCGCTGCTATTGTGGCGCCACGAACGCAGAGCATCCGCTAATACCCAGCTTCCTTTCCCGATTTCAATTGTCAAGGAATTGTACCATCTCTTTGCCCGCGGGATTTGTCTACAGTTCTCGAATAGGCTCGCATTTTGCTTTATTTTTCTTCCTTCGCACATGTTTGGACAATACATTGAAACTCGGACCTGGCGTTTAACGTCGGATTATGCATGGGGCTTGTGCAACCTTCTCCGCACGGAGCATCATACCAGAGGTAAAACGCCCCAGAGGTCCGCATTCACATCCGTGTATCGATGACCTATTCTACCCTCCTTGGGAAGTCCCGGAGCGATTACGTGCTATCGCACGGAAGCAGGTGGATGCTCAATATTCTGAGTTTAAGTTAATAATGGTCGTAGCACGAGGATAGCAGCGCCGAAGGCGCATGTCCCAAAGCGAGACACCACTGCAATTGGTAAGGACCCCGTCCGAACATTACTGTACGGGCGATCACCATTCTGCCAGTTGATGACACAACGAATGTCACCCTTGCACCAACTGGAGGCGTGGGAGTCAGGATGAGGGCAGGGCAGAATGATGACGCGCCACTGGCTCTCAGGTGTACATTCTTATGACAACGACAACGTGCGGTGCCCTGAGTCAACCCGGCTTGAACCTGGCTCCGTACGTATCAAGTGATTCATTACGACGCAGGTTATTGTATCTCACGGACCTTGCGAGCAGCCTTAAAAGCTGTTCCCGTGAACACTCCCAGTCCGGATCGGATGGAACCCATGTAGGCCCGACGGTCGAGGTGATGAGGTAGTCATTTAGTCCGTACGCACTGTTCAAGTTTGTATTATGCACCCCATCCCGTGGCACTCGAACAAGTGTCTGCCGTAAATCAACGAGATCACTTCAATCATCAGGCCAATCCCCTGTGATGAAGGACAGACCTCACCCGAGGTTGGTACTCAATTTGAAGTGATTATGCCATATAGATGAATGCTCGTCGCAAGTCATCTGCTGTCCTTGCGGCAACATCATCTCCGATCGGTACCACAGGTGCAATCTAAAACAGTTATGGAACAAGCCCTTTTTTGGCACGAGTCAGAGGGGCACATGATGGCGCGAGGACTACTGGCAGGTCCTACGGCGGTGGCAGTGGCAAGGCAGGCAACTGTTGTACTACCCTTGGTGATGGCCGTAACACACTGTATCATAGCACCGAAAAATAGTCGGAAGCCACTTTGATACATCGCAAAGGAATAATCCCCGAAGGCACGCCAACTATGGGCGTCAAGGCCCCGAAAGTGTTTCCATGATGGCAACGAATAATTCTAATTCCCAGGCGATCTAGCTGATTTGATACACAAAGGGTCATTATATTCCTGTGATTATCACTCATCATCGTGCATGATGCTTGGCCCATGCAACGCGACATCGTCGTCGTTGAAAGTCAAACCTGATAGGGAACTAGTTGCCTATTTTGAAGTCGTGGGGTTTCCCTTTGGCGTGCGCCTATTACGGCGCTGTTGTGTGTGGCGTTGGGGAAAAAAAAATTCACGGCAGTCACGGTGCTGTGTCTGCTGTCCTCAACCGATTTGACTCATTCACCACCTCAGATAATGATCTGAAGAAGAAGTCGTGCTGTATCCTTTAAACCATACCGCCGCTGACGTAGGCGCCTATTTCTGCCATTGGGCCAAGACCACCAAGGCCAAAGTTGCGGATTAGAACTACGGCCTGAGTGCGGAGCGAGAAACCCTAGGCTTTTGTGCGGCGCAGGCGCAGGGTTGCGCACCGCCTATCTCTGCTGTCTGGCGTTGCATCCTACCGTCATCAAGATCAAGCAGTTCGACGTGGCGATCAAAGATAGTCGGCCATGACACCATCGCCTTGCTGGTTACACATAGTACAGTCATACATGATCCCCAAGAAGGGCAACTCTTCTCTTTTCCTCGGCTCGTTGACATCCCATTAATTGATTGGAGAATGTGTCACTCTTGTTCTTTCTCTCTTTCGCACTCAGAGCCAGGTATCGACCTTACGAAAAGTCAATCGCACCCTAGATTTGTCATCTATACGACGAAGCCCCGAACTCTCCACTCTCTCCACATACACATACACTGGCCCCATGTTGTTCGGGGCCACTGTTCTCCGCTCGGTGGGTCCAGGGTGACAGTACTTTACTGTTGATGGACACTGCCCGCGCCAGTGCAGGGTCTGCAGTGCGTCCGCCATAACGGAAAACGGATTACCGCCGAGGCGATTGCGCACGTATTATAAAACACACGGCGACCACCGGCCTGCTCCGGGATAGTAGGGTTTGTTCTTTTAGGTTCAAAGCGTCTGTTCCGCGGCGCCGCCCGCCTTACACCCTGCCACGTTGGGGTGATCAAGCGCACTGGGAAAGCGTTTTACGCAATCTCAATGTGCTGGAGAACATCCTTGGCGGTGAGATTGAGGTGTATCATCAGGTCTGAGTCAAACTAAGTTTGGGCGCTTAAAGCGCCCAAACCCATGATATCGCTCCTGACTAACTTTCCCGCGTGGCCGGCCTGAGACTGAGAAAGCATTGCCTATGCATGCGTGACGGATGCTTTCTCACCTCATCCAACAACGATGAAATAGCAACTCAAGCCTCGGCTGCTTCTACCAATGAAAAGCACCGATGACAGACTGAGAAGACGTGCTGCATTCCGAGTGACTGCGGAATTACAGTGTCCGCAACCGGGTACGCATAGGTGATAGATATCCGCGGGATTATAGCCAACGATCGAGGCGCGGTGTTGTTGTGCTCGCTTTCCTCCACATGTCTGGGCATTGGGGAAGCTAAATGGTTCTATCGTCGTATGAATTAGGCAACGATGCAACGCCCCTGAATGGACCGAGGCGTCACACAGAACCTCGGCTGTGTGTTCATAGTGCACTTGGGCTGTAATGCCGCGGTTCTAGTGAAGCTGTCCTCTGCCGTCGGAGACAGAGTAATTGTTGGAGATGGAGGTGGTCAAGCTTCTTCTAGTGTAAAATGTCACTGAATAGTGTGGCGGTTCTCTGTGTGTTCAAATTCCTGGAGAACGACCGTTTACGACGAAGTGCTTACGACAACTGTCACCGTGGAGTATCGCGTCTCCCGGCGCCTAGCCCGTCTCACGTAAAGCGCCGACCATCATTACATCCGTATTTGTATCCGCCTCTTGCTCACACCATGGACATCGATAACCACAATTCGGCTGGATTGGTACAGGGTACGTTGAAAGATTTCTCTGGGATGCCTGCCTGCTCCTCCCGCAAGCTTGATCCTGATTGGTTTCGCAGATGATAACAGGCACCTATCCGTTTTCGGGTTGAGTAATGTCTTTGGTTTGGTAGTCATTTATACCTAATTCATTCGACTGTTCCTGGAACTAAATCGGCGATGTGAATAATTAAACCTCGAGGGCTTGTTTCACGAAGGCTTGGCTCGTTACTTTGCGCGTGTGAGAAACGACAGGTACAGCGAGGGAGCCGCAAAAAAGGTGCGCATTGAAGGTACCCAACTGCAAGAGGACCGCAGGGCATGGTGGCAAAGAGAGATCACAGAGCAGCCCGCCACAACGCCGCTTTGTTCCTCATCCACTCCCTGCACGTCAAACACCTCGAAGCACCGACGTCGTCGGCGACGGGGTGCCTGAAAATGCCAAACCAAGGGACGCGGTGGCTTAGTGACAGGACGGTAATGAATTAAAGGCCATTCAGTAATTGAATTCCAACCACCCATTCCACTCCACGCGTTTCTCTCGTGCCTCGGACGGTAGACTGTCGGTAGGGAATTTTTTCTCCTTACGTTTATATGGCTCATTGGTTTCCTTAACTCGCAACACAGGCCCTTTTGTCTTCTCCCAAGTTGAACTTGAACACCCACACACTCGTTTCTGATTACACTCCTTTATTTACCATGAAGTTCTCTGCCGCCGCCCTCTCTCTTCTGCTTGCTGCCGCCGCCATGGTTGAGGCATCTTCGGTGCATGACTCCTCCCTTCAGAAGCGTCACCACGAAGTGCCTCGCAATTCGAACTACGGCACTATCAAACCTGCCGATCATGGCCATTGCAATCCCATTGGCGCGACATGTTTGTTCAACTGGTCATTCGTTAGTCGCTGTGACATGCTGACAATTGTTGTTTGTATGCAGCGCAAATCACAGCGCAGAGTGGACCCAATGGCCATATTGACTGGCTGAACTGTGGCATCAATGGCCAAGGCTGGACGCCAGCTCCAGTCAAGCTTGAGGAGCTTATAGTCGTCCCGTTGAAGAGTGCAAGGCATACCACATTCGCTCCTTGCAGTGACCTGGTCATTGCGATTTTTCAAAAGTACGGGAAGCAACACAACAGTTCGTCTCTTCATAAATTTTCGATAAGTGGACGTTTCTGTTGATCCACGAGTAATTAGTTCCTCCGATCTTACTTGCATCGATCGCGATGCAGGAAAGTACCTGCAATCCCGACGTCGTCGGTGGTGCCGGCGAGCAAGGTCTCATGCAGATTACCCCAGAAAAGTGTCACGGTGCCCCGAATGGTAACTGCAAGGACATTGTGAGTTTTCCGACGCACCAATTTCCGAGTGATTTTGTTCACCATTGGCCAGGACTTTAATATCAAGACTGGTTCTGCATATTTTGCCTCCCTTTTGGAGGGCAACTGTGGTGACATTTTGTTGACCGTTGGACAATATAATGGGTGGAAACACGGCATGACCCACGTAAGTGATGAGTCTTTGACGGGAGCCGCTCATCTGACGACGTTTAACTAGGGTGATGCTACGCGTGCCGCTCATACCTGCTGCCGATGCCAAAACAACCTCGACTAGCAAGTCTTTCCTCACCTCTATGAATGACACTATAGCTTATACCCATTTCTAGCGTTCATCAATTTGTGAATGGCTGGCTGCAGGGCGTGGATGCTTATGAAAAAGGACTCGGCAAATATCACAACCTGAATAAGTGCCCTTGAGGGACACGATGAGATCATGGGTATTTGTCCTTTATTTTCTCACCTCAGTATGACTCGCTCTGGATGGGCATTAGTCGTTAATTTCTTTCTCGAATCGAGTAGTTTATTCTTCAGTTCTACGCTCAGGACGTCAGATTTGACCAAACCAACTATATTTTTTTAATTTGTGCATTGACCGGACCGGCTGTGGGAGTACGTGATTGATCAGATTGAGTTAAGACCAGCACCACCGTGACTCACAGTGCCACAGTGCCAGTAGGCGTTCCACTGATCGTGAGCATGAGTGGATCCTCAGAGAACTCTCTATCCGTTTCTTCTACTCCACCTTCCTCTGTCATACCATCACCAACGCTATCTACCCTCAGCTTGACCGATCCGAAGGAAGTCACAGAGAACGATAGACAGGAAGCCGCCCAACTCAAGGCAGATGCGAATAAAGCCTTCCTCTGTAAGCTCCGTTGTCCTGGTCTTATCTGTTACTCGCTAACCCTCGCTATTCCCGCGAAAAGCCCACGACTTCCTACGAGCCGCGCAGTTGTACTCAGGGGCGATAGAGCGTAACCCTGGCGATGCGACACTATTCTGCAATCGCGCATATACCCGAATCAAGCTCGAGGAGCACGGATATGCTCTGCATGATGCCTGTGAGCCTTGACACACTCCCTTCCTTGTGCTCTTCCCATCTCGAGAAGCTGAGTTGCCCCCGTCTCAGCGCGTGCAATTGAACTCAATCCCAAATATGCCAAAGCGTACTACCGGTACGTGTCTTTCCCGGGGGGGGGGGGGGGGGGGGGGGGGGGCG
>Ga0307510_10001612_pt1 | contig 24966 bp, 30 predicted proteins | sample 12_EM_MG_FD_207224 | JGI IMG/M metagenome (GOLD analysis project Ga0307510, IMG submission 207224) | Populus trichocarpa ectomycorrhiza microbial communities from riparian zone in the Pacific Northwest, United States - 12_EM | ecosystem: Host-associated > Plants > Roots > Unclassified | place... | reverse complement strand
TGGAAGATGTTTGGGGGGACGACCTTCAATCGTGAGGGAATGCGCATCAGAATAAGCGGGCACACTTTCCCGTGTGCAGTAAGAATAATGAATAAACGCATCCGGTGCACGAGGCGGGAATCCAAGGTGGACGATGGTGCAGAGGGATGGTGCACTGCTGTCAGGTTCTTCAACTATTCTGCATATTTCAAGCGCCGCTTTCGTCACGTCGAAGCGGGCGATTGTGTCACGAGAGATCATTATAGGGCGAGACAACTGGTCTGGCGTTGACGTTTCATCCAACTAGAAGGTTAAATAAACGGAGCACCGGGGAAGTTATGGTACAGGTCGGTTGTTACAATAGCCGGGAGTACGAACCAAATGGACAAGTCCGTCTTTCCAAGAGTGGAGGAATATTCTTCGCGAAAACCACGAACTGACGGTTAGGATAGTGCGATCACCAGTAATCGCCACGTCCATGAATACATCATGATTCCCTTCAGTTGGTATGATCGCACCAACGACATATGGATGTGGTGTCCCTCGAGAGAACCTGATTGCATGCAATTCAATAAACATAAAGGGCGAGTGCAGCTTCGGCCAACTTGACAAGGTCCAAGGATAATCAGACTTAAGGTCATGAATAGACTTCGCACTCACAGGGCGACCAATACGAGGTCTTGCTCCACAAAAAATGCAAAGCGGAAGTACTTATCACCCCAGCTATGGTTTGCTATCGTGGTCCAAGAGCACCTTTTGCCTTCTGACTGGAAGGCACGCAGATCTACGTATCCGTACCCTGGGCTGTCGAATAAACTTGATTTTGTCACTATTAGGAAGTCGTCGTGAATCCTACTTGTAGAATCAAATCTACACTTGAACGGACAGGCGACCTTGTACTTGACTTGGCTGGAACTCTTCGTCTCAACATCGTTCCAAGCGGTTTCCCATTTTTCCAGAGCTTCTATGCGTTGAGAAATGGTGTAAATGGGGAACAGTGGATCGTGGAGACCCGATCTCCCGACATGGATAAGATACTGGAGGAGCCGAGAATGAATGATGGTATCATTGAGTTGTCGACAAGAACGCTGGCATGCAGCTATGTCGCGGGGATGCAAATAGGAAAAGAGTTCAACTATGAGTTCATCAGGAAGAGTAAGGAGGGGAGGGGCCATCGACGTTGGTGTGGAAGGAGACATGATCCCATCACGAATAGATCTTTCCGTGCCGCTCACTGGCACCAGCGCTCAACGTTCAACGTTCAACTCCGACGCGGCCCTGACACTGGCCTGACGGGTAACGTGACTTGTCTTTTATTTTTATTTTCCTTTTCAATTTCCGAGTGAGTTATAGCTTTATGGTGCTGCTGAATCGATTCACCATCGAAATTAATATTCCTGTACTCGTGTATTTGGAAAGTTTTCCAGAACAGACAACCATAGAGGCGAGTGCGGCACTGTACTCCAGAACACGTTCGATTGCAATTTATCCGGGTTCTGGGGCCGCCGGGATGTGGCCACGCACTCGGACTCAGACACTCCATTTTCAGCGGGGCTTCTGAGGACTTGCCACACTCAGGCTTTAGGAGAGGAGAGTGTTCGAGCCGGAGCTGAGCGATCTGAGTTGGAGCCCGCTGTCCGCGCCCGCACCAACAGTCCGTCGGGTAACAGCGAAAGACTCCGAGTGAACCACGTACAGTTTCACTAAGATACATCACCCAGTCGTACTTCAGGGATAACTAGGAAGTAAGCACAGCCTCAAAAGGCTGCCAAATTAATCTCTAGGCGACCTATTTCCCCCGTCATTAATCATTCTCCCAGTTCAGTTGAACCGAGTCTGTAATTGGTGTGTCGGCCGGCCCGGAGCATGTTACTCACTCAGGCTATATCAAAGCCGTTATCCCTCCGAACCACCGGGAGGCTCAAGGCAGGCTGCCGCCACTGTCGTCCGCTCCGCTTCATAACAAGCCACGCATTCATTGGCTCCTACACAGCCCACTCCCAACCTCACAAGCGAACTAGCTGTCCAGCTGTGGGGTAAACCCCCAAACCGTTGGGAATGTCAAACACTGCCCACGCTACGAACGAGACAGGGCCGCCCACCTCTCCCCGATAGCCCCCGACCTGTCCCTATCAACCCTCTTCAGCACCAAAAAGGGTGGCAAGGCACTCCTGGCTTTCCTGGAAGTGACCAAAGCCTGCTTCAAACCGCAAGACGAAACTCTTGACCCAGGATAATTTCCCCCAGTTTTCCTTATGTCTTGCCCCCCCCTGCGCACCTGTATTGTTTCCATCCCTGTCCTCTCGCTCTTCATGTATCCCCATCTGTCGACCAGCCCTGCTTGTACTCACAACTTTCATGTAATTACAGTACACGGGAGACCACATCTTGACGTAAGTCTGCAGCGGAATATGAATAGGAATTTAAAAAAAAAATACCAACGCCGTTATGCCCAGCGGATGTAATCTGCCAGCCTTGCAACTTGAGGTTCAACGGTGGAAGCTGAATAAGATCCAACCCCATCTATGAGTCCTCAACAGTGAGCTTCCTCAACTCTCACCTGGTCTAATTCCCAGGCGACTGACCAACACTCACATAGCGGTGTCAGGAAGCGGCCTACCCTGGCTGCTCACGATCCAAGTTCTTCAGAAATCAATACCCTCATCAAAGATCGTTTATCCAGCACTTCCGGACGGACGGACCCGGTCGATGGCCCAAAAATGGTAGAGCAGAGTGACAAGAAGGATTCAGATGAAGGTCGATGTCGACGTACGTCCTTGATATACCGTCCATGATGATTACCGACGAGTGCCCCATAGGTCGTTTGACGATCGACATGCTCTCAGACGATGTCCTTTTATATATATTCGATCTCTATCGACAAGAATCAATGGCAGTCTACGACATTTGGCCATGGCATGTACTCGTCCACGTATGCCAAAGATGGCGACATGTCATCTTCGCATGGCCTCACCATCTCGATCTACAACTTCGCTACAGATCCGGAACAGACGTGGTGAAGGCGCTGGATATCTTGCCAGCGAACTTACTTATCAACATCCGGTCAGGCCTCCGAGCCGATCTCGAGAATTGGGATGACATCGTCGCCGCACTTGGACATCGTGATCGCATAACCGGGATCGAGCTGACATGTGGAACGATGCTCCAACTCGAACGATGTACCGCAGTCATGCAGGAGCCGTTTCCATTTCTGCGAACGCTTGACCTTTATTGCGACGAAAATGACAGTGACGCACCAGTGGTCCTTGGTGCGTTCTTGGGTAGGTCTGCCCCACGTCTCCAGAAGATCACACTTTGCCGTGTCCCGTTTCCAACACTGCCAGAGCTTCTCCTGTCTACTAAAGACCTTGTCGGACTCGATCTAGTCAATATCACAAGCGCTGGGTACATTCCACCCGACGCATTGGCCACATGCTTGTCCATGTTGAAAAGGCTCGAACACATTGGAGTTTGCTTCCAATCCGTCAAGTCTTTCCCTACTCTAACGAATCGACCCCCTCCTCCTGTGATATGCGCTGTCTTTCCAGCTCTCATAACATTTGTGTTCAAGGGTGTCAGCGAATACTTGGAGGACCTCATCGCTCGAATCGATGCCCCTCTACTCCATTACTTCTTCCTCCAGTTCTTCTATCAGCCTAACTTTGACACCCCACAAGTGTCCCAGTTCTTACGTCGCGTCGAAAATTTCAAGCCACCCCTTACGGCGGATATACACTTTCACGATTGCACTGTCGGCGCCTCGGAGGCCGTTTCTTTGTCAGGTTGCAATTTCTTCTTGCGACTCCACCGTGATTGGTTATTCAGGAAGCTTGTGATGCTAGAACAAATCTTCAGCCAGTGCTTTCCCCACACCTCTCATGTTCTCCGTCTCCGTCTCAAACTCAACAAGGAATACAATTCCGAAGAATCCGAACCAGGGCCACAAGTCTCTGCATTATGGCTGCGATTTCTTCAAATATTTAATGCTGTGCAGATTCTGGATGTCATCGACGAGGAATTAGTGCATGATATCGCTTATGTACTGGGAGAGCTCACGGGGGAAAGAGCTGCCGAAGTGTTGCCCCTGCTGCGCACCGTTGTGTTTCATGGGCCTGGATATATCAGACCTTCCGTAAATCACTTATTGGGACCCTTCATCGACGCCCGCAAGCTGTCGGATCACCCTGTGGCGGTATCATGGATGCTTGAACGAGGTCGTGGCTCCATTTTGGATAATGAATGACTTCACTTCTCGCAGTCCTGTTACCTTGTGTTTTTCCCAGGTGCTTTCTGACAATTCCCTTCGTACATTGTTTAATGTTTAATACCAACAAGTTCTCCGTCGTCCTATTATGATAGCGTTTGGACTCCCATCCCCCTTACCGAATTCAAAGTGTGATTTAGAAAAGCATTCTAATTGTCCTCATAAAGAAGACTGCGCTGTGCAAATGTGATGGACACAGGATAGACATGTTAGATCGCGACCTATCGTCACTATGTACATAAGTACCTCGCTCTCCACGACTTGACCTTTTCCTCCGGAAATATGCCTACCCCTCCTGGGTTTCAGGAGAACCTGAGGTTTGGGGGTCGATGACGGAGCTATTGTAAGTGGGTCCGAGAATGTGAAGATGGTGGGCCGAGTCAACCGACACGGACAAAGACTGAGTTAATGAGAGAACATGACGGGAACAGCAACATGCCGAGTCGCCACGGAAGCGCTGGTTAGGTGTGGACTACGAATTAGTCCTACCGAGCACACCTCACCACAAGTCTCAGAGGCGATACTGCTGCTGTGCAGGATAAGTTGAATCGCCTCGCGCCAATAACTGAAATGGCGGCGACCGAGCTCGGACAATGGGATGAAAGAATCGCCGTCCATCCAGCCACTACACCTACCGAGATAACCGAATCGACTACGAGACGCGACCCGGGTGCCACCTGGAATTCATTCTGTTGTGCGAACCTCGACATAAAAGAGGTCCTGTCGACTAACTTTGATAATAATCAGTGCCGGACAGTTATGAGCAGAGGGGAACAAGTTACTCACCTACGTTCCATGAGAGCCCAGCCAGTCCCTCTTCATAATTGGTGAGATACATCCAGTCTACGAAAGCTGGCTTGACGACGGATATGTACGGAAGCTCCCCCACGACGTCCTCCTTGAATAGCTTTCCTCTGGGGATTACTGATCTATACTTGACCGTCGTCGGATGCATGCTACGCCCTGATGGATTGCCAGCCCTTCGGATGGCATCTCGTATCCTCGTAGAGTTGAAGTCGAACAGAGAAAGCGTCCCGCTCGAGATCGTCGCTAATCGGTCTCCCACGACGCCGTCAGAACTGGGGGAAAAATGAAGTTGGAAACAGGCCGTGGTGCGAGGACCCCATTTTTCCCATGGGATAAATGTCACATCTGATGGCCTTATGGCTGCGAGTGCTATCAACGAACGGAGGTGGGTAACGATGGTGATGTATGTTCCGGTGAACGAGCGATGAATTCCGATGCAAATGACGACAACGACAAGCCCGCCTTCAGGCGAGCTGTGAAACGGAAGATGTTTGGGAGGGCGACCTTCAATCGCGAGAGAACGCGCATCAGAATGAGCGGGGATGCCTTCCCGGATGCAGCAAGCATAATAGATAAACGCGTCCGGTGCATGAGGCGGCAATCCGAGGTGGACGATGGTGCAGAGGGATGGTGCACTGCTGTCAGGTTCTTCAACGATTCTGCATATTTCGAGCGCCGCTTTCGTCGCGTCGAAGCGAGCGATCGTGTCGCGAGAGATCATTATAAGGGAAGACGGCCAACCTGGTATTGACGTCTCACGCAACTAGAAGGGTTAAAGAAACAGCGCACCGGGGCAGTTATGGCACAGGTCGGTGGGTAAAATAGCCGGAAGTACGAACCAAGTGGACAAGTCCGTCTTTCCAAGAGTAGAGGAATGTTCTTTGCAAAAACAAGGAACCGATGGTGAGGATGGTGCGATCGCCAGCAATCACCACGTCTATGAATACATTATGATTATCTTCAGTTGGTATGATCGCACCGACGACGTATGGATGCGGTGTCCCTCGAGAGAAGCTGATTCCGTGCAATTCAATAAACATAGTGGGCGCGCGCGGCTTCGGCCAACTTGACAAGGTCCAAGATAATCAGACGTAAGGTCATGAATAGACTTCGCACTCACAGAACAACCAATACGAGATCTTGCTCCACAGAAAATGCAAAGTGGGAATATTTATCACTCCAGCTATGGTTTGCTATCGTGGTCCAAGAGCACCTTTCTCCTTCCGACTGAAACGCGCGCATATCTACGTATCCGTACCCTGGGGTGTCGAAATATCTTGATTTTGTCACTATTAGGAAGTCGTCGTGAATCCAAGTCGTACAATCAAATCTATACCGTGACTTGAAAGGACAGGCGACCTTGTACTTGACTTGGCCTGAACTCTGAGTCTTCGTCTCAACGTTGTTCCAAGCGGTCTCCCATTTTTCCAGAGCTTCTATGCGTTGAGAAATGGTGTAAATGGGGAGAAGTGGATCGTGGAGACCCGATCTCCCGACGCGGATAAGATACTGGAGGAGTCGGGAATGAATTATGATATCATTGAGTTGTCGGCAAGAGCGCTGGCACGCAGCTATATCGCGGGGACCTAAATAGGAAAAAATTTCGATTAAGATCTCATTAGGGAGAGAAAGAAGAGGAGGGAACATCGGCGTTGGTATGGAAGGGTACATGCCGCGTTCTGGCACCAGCGCTCAACCTGACGAATAACGTGACTTGTCTTGGATTCTTTTTTCTTTTCCAACCTTTTCTCTTTTCAATTTCTGGGTGAGTCGTAATACTGTTATAATCAACCAGGTAATTTCAAGTTGGAAGCGCTGGTGACGCGTTCAGCGTTCAGCGCCGGAACCAAAGTGAACGCAGTGCTGCTGTAGTCCAGATCGCGATCAAAAGTACTGATCGCAAGGAAGGTTCTGGGGTCGCCGGAAGGCCATTGGCTGGGCCTTCGCAAGCCTGAGGTCTTCAAAGTGTTGAAATGCTCGCCGGCGCCCTGTGGGCCCCACTTTGATGATGCTGTCCCTGACCTTTCTGGCTTGCTTGGGGAACAGTTCGTTGCTTACTTTGGCTCGCGCCGCCTCATGTTCTCCAGGCCTTCGAAAGACGCCGAAGTACATCCATCTAAGAAGAATTTCCTCACGGAATAGGGGCAGAAGGCCTCAGTTCGGCGGCTTCGGCCTGATGAGGCTCCAGTCTCTGGGCGCTCGAGTTTCCTCTGGAGTGGTGTTGCCCATGGGCGCTTCTACAAACGAAAGGCGGAGCGATTTTGTGGTCCCGGTGGGTCATTGTTCTCCCGCAGCATCGTGTTTATCATGTCATCATGTTTACGGTATGATTTCATTTCATCATCGCAGGTTGCGCCGACTCTGGGCATAATGGGGCGTTTAGCGTTTCCGGTGAAACAAAAATCTCCTGAGGCCGCTCAGGAATCGGGGCCAGGATAGAACGTATCGGTCTCGTGCAATCGATCGATTATGCAGGCGCGCACCGGTAAGTAAAAATATCAAAACCCTATGATGAGGATAACGGATGAGATGCGCATGGTACGGGTTGTTGCAACTTCTAGGGAAAGAGCTATGTCTGCGTTCCTTCGAGGAAAAAGAGGCAACGTCAAAGAGAGACGGATGGCCGTTTGGCCTCCGCAGGACTAGTATTCGTCAATGAATCGCACGTCGGAGGCACTGGTAATCGTGACGATTACTACCCCGCCATGCTAGTACCCTTGAACTGACTCCGTTGTTGCGCACTCCAGAACTGAAAAAATCGAAGCAACTACTATCACCGTCGAATCGTGTGGCCGTGGTTCGGTTTGAGCTGCGAGCGAGGGAGACAACCAAACGATTCGGATGATCAGGGTTATCTGAGATCGGGGCCGGAGTCGCCCAGTATCGCGCCCAACTTTACGCTCTCCACTTGTCTCCTTGACGGTCGGAGCGCACGACGGCGATACTTTCCTTTGTTGGACCTTCAAGCGTCTCGAAATCTAGGCACGTACGATCCCAAGACCTCCATTTCTTTTCTGTTTTTCCGAAGCCTGTTACGCACATTGCCACACGGCTGCAGTCCACTCGCGAGCTCTCGCGCCTGCGACTATGGTGGTGATCGGTGTGCTTGAGTCCCTAAGATGATACCGCCTCGCCAGACACTCCGCTCTTAAAGTCAAGATCATTACCGATAGAATACAGAAATCTAAAGCTTTAGCTCCGTAGCCGGTACTGTGCAAATTTAGTTATTCCCAATCAAGCTAACATGCAGAAGCACTACCCATCACAGCACACCGTAATACTCTGCCCGTCATGCTGCTCCAGAAGGTGAAATGCTCGTCCATTCCATTCTCCCACCTGCCTGCCATGTCAAACCTCATAGCACCCCTGCCCTTTAGCATCCCCCTTGACCGCCACGGATGGAGTCGCGTGTTATATTCAAGCACGCCCGTGACATATTGTACTTGCTAAGCATGGTGCCGATACCAAAATTTCAACTGCGTACCCGTGGATGTCCGTGTAGGGGCCTCTTGCGCAAGCGAGAGAGCCAACGCAGATGCTCCAAGCATGGGCTAACATCACATATATGGTAGTACATAGTGATGAGTGTGCGTGTGCACTTTCCGGGTTGCCGCTTCGCCCTTGCCGTCTCTGTTATTAACCCGAACGGTGACGATGACGCGGACATATTCCAAACAAAAGAAAAACCGACATTGAGTTATTGATATCGCTTCCCTAACCGTTATACTTCTCAGTTAGCTCAGCCACGGAGAGGGTGATATTTATAATAGCAGCACAACATTATCGCCACGACGTCACGGACTTTGTGTTGGCTGGCGGCGCGTTGTCATGGGGCGGTGTGACCGTGTTAGCAGGGGAGTGGCGAGAAAGGTCGTTGATAGTAGGGGAGGGTCATTTCTATGCAGCTTCCTCGGAGCGCACGGATGTGGGCCGCATGAAGTCGAGGACGTGTTATTGTAGCCCTTCGTCAATATTAATGTCATTAAAGTGATGAACGTACGATGAACGCCTCGAACGATGATGCGGCGGAATTGGCCTCCAACACGCGGTCACGTGATGCGGTCCAATCGCGTACTGCGGACGTCCGACGCCGACCCCCGTAAACACCTAGGGCCCATCTTGGCCGACTTGCAGCTCCGCTCCCGAGGAGAGTACGTTCAAGGCGACACCCTAGCATCCCATTCGATTCCTGTTTGAGAAGCTGAATCCATGGCCGGCGCAAAGAAGATGGTTTCGTACAGATACGTGCAGGGAACGTCATCGGCTCCTTCCCTCCACGACGACGACTACGACGACGACGACGATTATCAGGAAGACGAGGACGGCGAATATGATGATTACGATAATGAAGAACCGCAGATACCGTCTCAAGGACACTCTCCTTCGGGAGGTTCTAGGACGCTACAGTACGCCCTGGACTCTTCATCTTCCCAGCCGCCCAGTGTCCCAACTTTTGATTCAATCGCCGAAGCTGTCACAAAGCTTCAAAGTCGTTTCTCTGCTCCGTCGTCCTCGGTCCCCAATCCTACACCTTCCCTCCCAAGTGCAGGCGCACATACACAATCATATGAACGCCCGCCGTCAAGTGCATCAAGTGACACCTCCTACACGGTAGCGACGGATTACGCGGCGCCGTCCAAGATCAGGCAGCCCAGTCGTTTTCAAACTGGTACCCGTCCATTGTCTCAGCAGCAGCCACCACGTCTCCCCACCATCGACTCAGGAGAGCCTCTCCAGTGGGGTAATGTGGACTTCACCGAAGAGGAAGAAGACCCATTCTCCGACGGCTCGCGGTCTCATCAGCAACAATCCATGCCCCCATACGTTAGTAATCCTTTCCGGCGTGGCTCCCTAGACTCGTCTTCTAGTCACGATCGCGCAAGTACCATCGTGTCAGGAGGGGAAACCCTGTACAACTATCATCATCATCCGCCACGTCCTCCCTCACAGCTCTCCGCTGTGACTTCCCGAAGTGCGGGTTCTAGTAATAGGGGGCCCTCCCCCGTGAACAGTATCCCAGCGTCTCAATGGCAGGTTTCGCAGCTGCCTCCCCCTTCACAGGAAAGAGCCGTCGATCCTACCGTTGGTTTGGTAAAATGGCCCAATCCAGCTCACCTGCCTCAGCATAATTCGTATGACCAGTTTCAATCACAAGCTCTTACACCTCCCATGAACCGCATTGTTCAACGCCGCTCCCCGCTGAAGCCAGTCTCCCCCATTGACCACTTTCGTCACGATACTGAAGCATATGCATCTGGGAGGGACTCTCTTCCTTCTTACACCATCCCTCGTTCTCGCTCTCCCACCCCCGCCATCGGCGATGACAGCTACGAAGTAGTCAGCGATGTCGGCCGAAACCATACCGGGACATCTTACTACGCCGACACCCACTCAACGGGTACAGCTCAATTTACAGGTGGGTCGGGAGGTATGGAGGATGAAGAATGCGACGAAGAGACGCTGGAAGGAGATGAAGAGGATGGCAAAGGAGAGGACGAGAAGAAAGAGAAATCCAAGGAAAAGAGCAAATTCCAGGAATTTCTCGCCAAGGCACGCGGTCAAGGTGATGCCTTCCTGAATCAAGCGCTGAAGGAGAAGCCCAAGGTCCAGAACGTCTTTGCCGATCCACGTCGTGTGGTGTTCCCGTCTACCATGTCTGATATTCCTGAGACGCCCGTCGAGACGCGCCACTTTGGACCTGCCCCGGTCGGACGCGTCGCACGGCGGAACAACACCACGAAGCGCGTACCGCTCACGAACGGTAATCTTGTTTTGGACCTGCCAGTACCTCCGAAGCTCGTGTTACCGCGTTCCGGCCACCCTGAAGTGATGAAGACGAGGTACACGGCAGTGACATGCGATCCGGATGACTTTGAGAGGAATGGCCATTTCTTACGCCAAAATCAGATGCACCGGCGTACTGAGTTGTTCGTCTGCATAACCATGTACAATGTGAGCCGTTGAACATTGTGCGTGAACCTGAACAGCGAGACTAAATCTGTTCCCAGGAGGACGAGATCTTATTCTGCCGGACATTATACGGCGTCATGCGTAATATTGCGCACCTATGCACGCGTAAAAACTCGCATACATGGGGCGTTGAGGCATGGAAGAAGGTGAGTCCCAGCATGTACGTCAGGTTGCCCTTCTAACCTCGGCCCAAGGTGGTTGTATGCATCGTTGCTGATGGTCGTCGGAAAGTACACCCACGTGTTCTTGATGTTTTGACCCTGCTTGGCGTGTATCAACCTGGCGGTCACATGCGAAACGTCATCAATCATAAGCCAGTCACTGCGCACTTATTCGAGTATACGACATCATTTGCAATTGATCCAAATTTGCACTTCAAGTATCCCGACAAGGGAATTGTGCCTACCCAAATCATCTTCTGTATGAAGGAACGGAATCAGAAGAAGATCAACAGTCACAGGTGGTTCTTCAATGCTTTTGGCAGCCTCTTACAGGTAAGACGTCATTTCCAGAGGTTAACCTGGGATGAATGCTGAAAAGTGAGACCAGCCGAATGTATGCGTACTTCTTGACGTGGGTACCAGACCAAGTCATAAGAGTCTTTATTATTTGTGGAAGACTTTTGACTTGAATTCGAACGTGGCTGGTGCATGTGGCGAGATAGCAGCGTATAAAGGCAAGAACTGGTCTGGTTTGTTAAATCCGTTAGGTAAGTCAGTCCCACACCTGAGTTGTGAGTTGGATTGAAGATCACGGTCTTCCCAGTCGCGGCTCAGAACTTTGAGTACAAAGTCAGCAACATTCTGGACAAACCCACCGAGAGCCTGTTTGGCTATATCAGCGTCCTGGTGAGTCACTATGAAAGTTTGGACGTTCCATCTTTTAAGAGCGTCCACGATAGCCTGGTGCTTTCTCTGCATACAGGTATCATGCGTTGCAGAATGACAAGACGGGGCAAGGACCGTTAGCCTCATACTTCAAGGGGGAGATTCTTCACGGCAGAGATACAGACATTTTCACTTCAAACATGTGTGCGTCAAATGGTCTGGTTATAGATGGCGATATGACTGACAGGTGGAAGCAGATCTCGCTGAGGATGTACGTCACCATCAGGTCACGTAAAGCGCGTGCTGAGCCCCTTCATAGCGAATATTGTGCTTCGAGCTCGTCGCAAGGGCTAATTCTAGTTGGTAAAGTCCAACGTCTCTATTTCTTATGTTTCGTATTGAATATATCGCACCCAGGGTTCTTCGATATGTCAAGGGCGCGGTCGGAGAAACGGACGTGCCAGACGGCCTTCCCGAGTTCATCAATCAGCGCAGGCGATGGCTGAACGGGTCCTTTTTCGCTGCGACCTATGCCGTTGCGCACATTGGACAGATGTTATCCTCGGGACATAGCCTCGGCCGTAAGGTAGCGCTTTCGATCCAAGCGTTCTACAATGTCATCAATTTAATTGCCTCTTGGTTTGCCATCGTGAGTGTCATCAGTGGGTGGTTCGTTGGAGGTAACGCTGACGATTCTAACTGCGCCTCGACGAAGGGAAACTTCTATCTATTCTTCGTGATCCTATCCTCATCCCTCGAGTCGGCCGACTTCCACATGCACCCTATCCGATACTTAAACTCTGTTGTACAGGTATTGCTTCTCCATCAGCAGGTATTATTTGAACTCATCTATCATTCTTAGTACCTTTTGGCTTCCATCGTCATTGCGTGTTTCCTGTTCGCCATGGGCAACAAACCACGATCGTGAGCCCTCCCAGAGTAAACGTGGCCTTCTGACCCACACCGCGTTTAGGGCGAAATGGAAGTACAAGACAGTTGCCATTATCCTCGCATTTCTCATGGGCTACCTCCTTTTTGCTGCGGTGGAGTGTGCAATTCAAGCAGCAAGGCAAGGAGGAACTGCGTATCAAATAATGTGGTTTAGCATAGTAGTGACCTACGGAGGTGAAGCTCAATATTCCTACTCCAGACACAGTTCACTGAGTCCAACTTATCCGTTGCGCAGTCTATACCGTGGCTAGTTTCCTAGCCTTCGACCCGTGGCACATGTTTACTAGTTTTATACCTTACCTGCTATTATCTCCAACTTATATCAATATTCTCAACATGTGAGTGAACCCTCGTCTCTCCCCGCGCTGTGTTAAACCTTGACTTTATATGTTAGCTATGCATTCGCCAACCTAGATGACGTACGTTTGGCCTGAACGGACTCTTTTCCGTGCCGCTAATCAGGTCTTTAGATCTCATGGGGAACAAAAGGGGAAGATACGTTTGAAATGGATTTGGGCGTTGTCATCCAAGACTCGCAATCGCGCGTGGACGTCGAGATGATCACCGAGGAGGCCGATGCCAACGCACTCTATGATGAGGCGACCACCAATTTGAAGTACCGGGCACCCGTGATGCGTCCGGACGATGGACGTGTCCTCGCTTGGGAAAAGGAGCAAGCTGCAAAGGATTACTACGCCAGCGTGCGAACGAATGTTAGTACATTTCATTCCGTTGGCACGCTGCGTTTGCTGACGACGTCTTTGTCTAGGTGCTACTCGCTTGGGTATTGTCTAACGTCCGTCTTTGGCCATCTTCTCCTGAACCGGAACACCGTTTATTGACTTTGTGACAGGGTTTGCTCCTCGCTGGGATCCTGGGTGGAGGCCAGTCCGTCGATACTTTCAAACCCGGGGGTGGTATTACGGCCGCAAAGGCGTACATGACGTTTGTATTGGCCTTCGTCGGCTTGACCAGCATCATGGTAAGTTTTCATCGCGTTTGTCTGAATGCTCGGTCGCCATACTGAGGGACGTCATGTAGCGCTTCGTGGGCTGTACGTGTTACCTGATCGCTCGTGTATTCACCGGATAGGACATTCTATGACACGACACTATGGATAGTATGTTTATCATCTGTTTGTATTTTTTTTCTATACCTTCGATATTCGGGCAACGCGAGTATAGAATGTTAGATTGTTATTACGTTCCGCTTCCTCTCTTTCTCTTTCTCTTTCTCTTTCCCTTTACTCGGTCCTAGGATATTGGCAAGGGATAATTCACATGGATTCTTCGTTTCAACCAACGTCTGACGAGTGATCACCGATATTCTTTGAGGTCGCGTGTGGTTTGGTCAAACACCGCCGTATCCTATGGCCCACTCACCATGCACGGTATTTACTGATGGTGACGACTAAATACTGCGTCTGCTTCCACTTGACCGTCCGCGTAAGCTATGGTCATCTACCTGCCCCGAGAGCTTTCATTTCACAGTGATTAAAAATAGAGCATAAAAGAGAAACTTACCACTGTACACGCACGCAGATCGTTTGATTCTTGGGGACATACAGTAAAGTGCATCGTCGAACCACATTCGAGTTCTCACGAATCTGGTTCGATGGTGCACTGTACGGACCCCTAGACAAAGCCCGCCCACCTCAGAGCTTTTGGAAAGTAGCGGTCGCGAACCTCTTTACCAAAAAGGTCACAACCCAGCCGACGCAGCAGTGTTTGAACATATCGCTTTTGTCCGCGTTGCTGCACTTGTCCCCAAGCCAATAGAAAGCATGAATACAAAAGCTGATACTGTAATGGTGTTAGAGAAGAGAGACTCGTGTGGCCCTCCATTCCCATAACCCTTCACAAGGTTATGGGCCCTGACGCTGCATAAACAACACCCATACATACTCACTTGACTGAAGAGCGCTAACAAAACTGTTTGTATAACGAGCACCCCCATACTCCTTATGAACGACATCATGAAGCTTGACCTAGTCCAGTTGGCTGGTGATGGCTCCAACTGGGTGACATACCGCGATCACCTTAATATCACCTTGCAGAGCTGCTGGTCAAGTGGTCTTGCCAGCGGTGCATTTGCAGGGCGATGTTGAGGCAATCGTGGTATGTCACCCAGTTGGAGCCATCACCAGCCAACTGGACTAGGTCAATCTTCATGATGTCATTCATAAGGAGTGTGGGAGGTGCTTGTGATAAAAATGGTTTTGTTAGTGCTCTTCAGTTCAGTCAAGTGAGCACATATGGGTGTTGTTTATGCAGCATCAGGGCCCATAACCTTGTGAAGGGTTATAGGAATGGAGGGCCACACGAACGCGACTGATCGAGGGTGTGAGGGATTTAGAGGGGAAACGAGCACTAAGAGCTTCAGAGAGAAGTGGGCACGTGAGGGGATGTTGGAGAAACACAGGGGTGAATGATACATTGCAGCGTCGTACCGAGCCTTATAAGTTGTTACAATGTGCTACTATGTCAGCAGTAACAGTAAGATGAGACAAACCAGAACAAAAGGAAACGTAGACAAAGCCCGAGTCCGCAGTTCAATACAATCAGAGTCGCACGCACGCGTGGTCATGCATGCCTAATCGTGATGTCGAGGTGCCTGCTAACAAGACAGTAAGATACTTGCACTTGTGTCGTACCATAGGACGTCGTAGCCACAAGACAGAAAATGCCAGAAGGATACCTATTTCGTGAGGTAACAAAAGCGTCGAGAAAGAAACATCACATGATAATCACATGCCTGAAGCACAAACACAAAGAAACGAAGAAACAAGATACGAAACATACAAGGATCGAGCCCCGTAAAGGGTGGAAAAAATTACAAGTCACTATTGTGATCTCGGCGAGCAGTGCGGTCGCTTTCGTGTCCCACCGTCTCGACTTCCTGGCAGATCGAAATCCGCTAGAGACATGGTGGGAGATTGGAAATTTGATTACTTTTCCGACTCCGCCACGCCGAAGACCATAACCTCAGAGAGAGATTGATGCAGCGCTGTAAAACTAGGAAAGTGACACTGAATTGATACAAACGGAGGCGAATGATAGCAAAAAAGATAGCGTAAAATATCAGGGCACATGAAATAAATAGTCGTAGATCCATACTATATATCAGCTACTAACTACAGCGTAGGTCCCGCCCCTCTACATAATCTCGTCCAGCGTCATCTCATCCTCCGCGAGTGGCGGTAAATGCTTCTCGAAGACCCCACCGAGGCCGACGCTCCGCGCCGATGACGGGGCGGCGACCGGATTCACGTTTTCGCTCTGCGTCATGGCGACGAGGGGTATGCGCGTGACGCGGGTCATCGCCGTCCGTGGTTTGCCCTCGGCAGGCACGGAGAGATACAGGCTGAGCTCGCGACGGAGTCCTTCGATCTGTGCGTTCGCCGCGTCACGCTCGCGCGTTGCGACGATCAGCATCTAAACGAAAAAGGCATCAGGACCACATGAGCAAATGAGGTAGTGCGTCACGTCATGGACCAGAGCTAATACCATGATGCAGTAACGTGCCTCGGCGCACAACATGGGACAAAAGAGAAAGATAAAAACCGCACCTGCTTGGTTTCGGCCAACTCGCGGCGGACGCGATCGAGGTACACGATGCGCTGTGCCGGGTTGTTGTGGGCTAGAATTTCGGCGTTGAACTGGCTGAGTCTGTTGGCTTCGCTCTCGGCGAGCTGGTTCCGCGCGACCAGCACTCCGACCTCGTCGACGAGGTTGTGATACGCTTCTCGATATCGCTCAGCGTCCGTCAGGTCAACCGTCAACCTGAAAGTTGCAAACACACAAGAATACGTCAGCACAGGTCGACAAAAATCAGATCGGAGGTGGTGACTTACTGGTTGATCTCTGCCCTGAGCTCCTCCTCTGCCACTTTGCTCTGCTGCAGGCCCGTCGCGAGTCTGTTGGATGTCTCCTTTTCCTTCTGGAGCGCTTGCTTGTGCGCCGTCGTCTGCTCCTTGATCTGGGACCTGACCTCGTTGACTTCCTGCACGAGCGCCGCCTCCCTCGTCTTAACAGCGCTCAGCGAGCTGGAGGCCTCCTCGAGTTGCTTCCTCGTCGACTCCAACTCGGTCCGTGCTGCCTGCAGATCCGCACTCGTGACGTCCTGGAGGGCCTTCGCTGTTTGCAACTCAATTGCTCTGTTCTGCGATACAAGTAGCTCCGCGTCAAGGTCTGCGCGCACAGCAGCGCACGACGCTACGAGCTCGCTGTTCAGACGAACGTAGAATTTGGCAGAGCGGCTCTCGGCACCAGAAAGAGCCTCCTGGATCTCGAGCTCGGAGAGTAAGTGTTCCTTCTGGGATGTGGCCAGAGTACCAGCGAGCAGGGCGTGTGTAGAGTCAACGTGGGCACTGCGGAGATCTATCCGGATATCTTCCAATGCGGCCACGTACCAATTCCTGTCCTCCTCGGTGACGTGCAGCGCATCCACGAGCAGACCATTCGTATCTTGGCTTTGGCGTATGAGACTTGCCAGCTCTGCCACCTGCGCCTCGGTGTTGGACAGCTTGCGCTCAACCTGGAAAGTATGAAACTGCAACGAGTTGTAATCGTGCCGTAGTTTGTCGTGCGCGACCTTAGACACCGTTTCCGAGACCAGCTTGCCGTAGTGCGTCGCCGCTTGCAGGAGCATGCCTCGCAGGCCTTCTAACTGCGCCACGAGCTCTTTCCTCTGCGCCTCGCCACGTCTCCGGTCGGCGTCCATCTCAGCTCTGACCTGCGCCGCCTCCGCTTCGGCCTGTTCGAGGCGCGTCCGAGCCTTGGCATTCTCGCCCGATCGTTTCCTTTCGTCCTCCGCCCTCGTACTGACCGCACCGCGCAGTTTGGACTCGACGTCTTCCCTGCGTTTCTTCTCCGATGCCATAGCCTTTTCGAGTTCGACGATTCGTTGGTCCTTCTTTTTCAGCTCATCAAGACGGGCGGCATTCGTAGAATCCGAGGATTGCTTTGTGCGGACCGCCTCGTTGTATTTCGTTTGAAGCCCAGCACGGTCGGTCTCCGCGACGCGTACCTTTGCCCTCAGATCCTTGATTTCGGTCTGGTCTGTAAGCGCGGTTCGTTTCAAATCCTGGACCCTCCCATCTTGCGCATCTACTTGCTTCTTCAACTTGTCTATTCGAGTCAACTGGTCTGCATTGGTTCTCCGCACAGCCGAGAGCTCCTTTGTGAGGTTGTCAAGGTTGGCCTGATACTATCCAAAGAGTCAGGTGACCGCGCAGATACGAATGAAAAACAAAAAGTCACACTTCTTTCTTTCCATTAGCATGGATTTTTTCTAGATGTTCGAGTTTCCGCTGAAGGGCTGCATACCTCTCCTTTTGGGCTTGCGCACTCTCCTGCATTTCAGAGTAAGTGGTGAAGGTATTGTAGTAGTAGTGATTACTGTGGGTGCGGGGAAAGTATGAACTAGCACGGTAGCAAACAAACATAAACAGACGCGTCGCGTCTACACGTCACGTGCGTATGATTTCCCGCCGCCTTGTCCTCGTCTCCACTCGTTTTTGCGGTAGCCAGCGTCCCCTTCGCCCAAAATGACTCGCTTCAATTCTGGAGATACTGTGTATCCAAGCTCCTCCATCTCTTCCACAGCTACGGCATACCGTGCATCCTTCTCCAGAACACACCGTTGGATGATTGCCTCGTACACTGAAAGTGGTGGGCATAGGCCCTCCGCTTTCATCTCTTCCAAGTAGAAGAAGGCGTCCTCGTATGTCTCTCCCGTGAGGCACAGAACAACCAGCCGCTCATAGGTCCTTGCATCCGGTTTGATTTTCGCCTCCTTCATCTCAGCGATGAGTCGATCGCCCAGTTCTCGATGTCGTGCGGCAATGCAACCTGAGAGAAGGAAGTGGTATGTATCGAGAGTTGGCTTGGTGTTTAAATCCGAGCACATTTGATATGTCCCGAAGGCGCGTTGTAGATCTCCTAGAGCGACCGACGCCTGGATGACGACGTTGACGGCGGTGACATCAACCGTTTCGCCCTCAAAATGAAGAGCCTCGAGCGCGTCCCAAGCGGCATCCACAGCGCCAGTGCTGACGCGAATAGCCTCGAAAATAGGGTGCGCGGTGTCGGAGTTTGGTTCGATGTTGTGTTGGCGCATCAGAGACAGCGTTGAAAGCCCCTCTTTAATCCGATTTGTGCGGCAAAAAGATTCAATGATGGGGGCAAAGTGATGTTCCCGTAGGTCAGCGCCAATGGCCTTTAGAACACGAAGCACGTCCATCGCCAGTTCCGGGAGTCCATGTCTGCCGGCAGTATGAAGCACCTCGATAGCGCAACCCTCATCCGGTAAAGCTTTGAGTTCATCCGTAACCTTGGGCCACAGATGGAGGATGCCCTCTTTCTGAGTAACAAATACGTGTCAGTTAAAGCGTACTCTAGACGTTGGGATGACGCCTACATAAAGACACTCCGATGAAGAGAGCAGGCAGGTCACCCATACATGCGTGTTCAACCTTCGCACAGAAGATGCTTCAAAATTCTCGGCCAGTTCCAGCGCGAGACGTGGTAACCTCCTCCCTGCAGCTAAGGTTATCACGCCTTCTGCAGTTTCAAGCGTGGGTGTTAAACCACGACCTTCCATCTCGACGAGGATCTTGAATGCCATTTCCAAGTTCGAGTCGGCTATATACCTCTGAATAAGTAAGGCATATGTGCCCTCGGTATGCTCTATGCCAGCATCCGCCATCATTTTGAGCACGGACCAAGTGTCTTCGTGAGGTGCGTGGCGGACTCCCTATGTTTCAAAAATACAGTATCAGCGACGGCCCGTAGATATAGGGTTTTTCATACGCACTTGCAAAAGAAACTTATACGTTTCGATGTCGGGCAATATCCCTTGTGCCTTCATGTCGTCCACAAGAGCCCAAGCCTCGTCTTCCATGGCACGCTTCCCAAAAAGTTCCATTGCGGAGTTGTACGTTAGGATATCCGGACGGACCCCACGCTCCTTCATTTCCTTTAAGGTCTCAATGACCTTGATAGAACGACCAATATCGACCAACTGTCCGAGCCTCAGGTTGAAAGCGGCAATCCCAGACGTGTGTTGCCTAAATGACCATGGTTTATTTTTGGCTCCGGTTATCCGATGTACTTCATCTCTTGTTGGAGAACCTCTGGGATGGCGTTTTGAACGATCCTGGGGAGGAGGACGTCTTGGTCTTGGTAGGAGTTGAGAGAGGGACCCTGATTGACACATGGTCATTCAAGGATCAAGTGAATAAGAGGAAAGGCAGTACCACTTGAATATGGCGAGACCTGCACGCCTATTGCTTGTGTGGCTACGCACCTGCTAGAGTGCGAAAGGGCCGATCTTGGGATCATAAGCAATATTAATGACGAAAGGGAAAGCAAAGCAAAGCGTGTGAATAGAATTGATCCAAAATGGGTAAGCATCGACCACGTGACTGTGAGACAAATCTTGCGGCCGAGCGGCACTTCAGTTCACTTTCCATCCCGCTTTATCATCTCCCCTCCTTTCCCCCCCCCTTTGCAACGCTAGACGCGTCTCCTCTTCTTTCTTTCTCTTAATTATGGTGCGTCACGTTAGCATAACCATCTCGTATCGTTCTCAGTCACGTCTCCCCAGTTCTATTCTGAAGCTATTTTATCCCGACGCGGGCCTCTCGCCAAAGTATGGCTCGCCGCGCACATGGAGCGAAAACTCTCCAAAGCCCAGACCCTTCAAACTGACATAGAGCAGTCAGTTGGTGCGTATCGTTGTATGCTCTCTCCCCAGCTACGATCACTCAACGAACGTTCTTCATAGACGCCATCATGGGTCAGGAGGTTGAGATTATGGCACTCCGACTGAGCGGTCAGCTTCTTCTCGGTGTTGTGCGCATCTACAGCCGAAAAGCCAAATACCTCCTTGATGACTGTAACGAAGCTCTCTTAAAGATCAAGATGGTGCGTGTCCTCTTCAACAATATGATATTGCTCTTACAGATCCTCCCCCCCACCAGGCGTTCCGACCAGGTGTGGTGGACTTGACCGAAGATCAACTCGCTGTCAGTCGCAATGCTATCACACTCCCTACCAGTAATCTCGATCTCGACATTCTGCTCCCAGACCTAAATTGGTGAGCGGTCTGCCATTCTTTGATATGTCGTTTTGACCACCACTAGGGATATCGACTTCGAGGATCGGGAAATTCAACCTCAGGGACACCACATGGCTCGGCAAGCCGATATCACACTTACGACAACTGATGACCTTCAGTACGGTGTCGACGACGGTGGATACGGTTTCGACCTGGGACCGTCAGATGGCATTGGATCACAAGACTACGAGGTCGATCTTGGGTTGACGTTTGGGGATGAACCCGCGACTCCCCGCGAACGTAGCGAAGTCGACGATATGAGCGTTGAAGTCGGTCGTGATGCAGCGCCACTACGAGCACCGCGCGAGTCACTCGAATCGCATCTCCTTAAGCAAGGCGGAGACGAACTTGAAATGCTCTCGCATCACAGTCGAGCACCTTCAGAACACCCCTTCGGCGGCGATGACATGGACTTCGGTTTTGGCCCGGGAGAGGCACTCAACATTGATCTTGATCTTGACTTCGGCGATCGTCCCATTAGCGAAGGAGGCAAAACCCCAGAGCAAACGCGGTCACCCTCCAGAGCTTGTGCGTAGTATTGAACTACCTGTTTTGAGGTTCCTTCTCACACTAAGCACAGCTTCGGTGTTGAGTGAAGTACCTGTAACTCCACCTGCGGATGTCGAGATGTTAGACCCCGTTGTGGTCGTCGGAGAACAGCAGCAAGGACAGCCTGAAGAACAGGTAGTAGAGGAAAAGCGCAAGCGCAAGAAGAAGCAAATCTTCGATGACCTTACCGAGCTCGACGGTCGGGGCCGTGGTGGCTTAGGACCGCTCAATGCCGTGGATGTTTCATCCATTCTTACCGATCATCAATACCTTCCACGCTCCCCGGTCGTTATGCGACTTCTCGAAATTCGCGAGGATCCTATCGCGCACTTCCTCCCAACGAAAGTGACGCCAAACGGCACGTTTTTCTTTGCCGGACCTCCAGGCATTGCGCCCGAACTGCAGGAAATGTTCATGCGTCCAGTCGCAACTTATGTTCCATCCAGCAAGCGCCGAGGTGCATCGCCAGAGAAGCCCCCAAGCAAGCGCGCCCGGATCGAACCTGAGGGCGAAGGTAGTGTTACACTCGAGGACGAAGGCGAGCCCGGACAGGCGCGCCGCGCTAGTGTCGCACCAAGTCAGGGTGTCGGCAGCGAGGTGCTCGGTCGTGAGAGTGTCGGCCCAGGATTCGAGTTTGATAACACCGGGCTTGGAATGGAAGACTTCCAGATGGACCTTGGCCAAGGGGATCTGCCACCCGTAGAGCTCATCCGTGAGAAGTCGGTCGCACCCTCGGAGCTTACCCGCATCTCCCGGGCGAGTACTCCTGCTGCAATGGACGAGGGCGAGGAAACCTATGCCGACCTTGAATGTCCCATAGTTGCGTTTGACATGAAGGGTTCGAGTCAAGCATCAGAGGCCGATAACGCGGGTGCGACCACGGACGGGAAGGGGTACAGCAAGAACACCGCCCGCGCCCTTGGTATCATTCGGAAAGAGTTGGAACCGGTGGAGGGCGAAGAGAAGGTCATGAGTTTCAAACACATGGCAACGAAGGTACGTCTATGCGCGCGCACGAACGTACTATGTATTTATTGACGGTGGCTGGTCCGCAGGCAACTCGTCGCGCAGCAGCAGCATTCTTCTTCGAGCTCCTCTTCCTGGGCACGCGCGATTGCGTTCAACTTTCCCAACCATCACCGTTCGAGAACATCGAAATTCGTCCGAAAACTAAACTATGGGAACGCCATCGGCATGGATCTACTGCACCATCTATATCTTCATCTATGGGCCTCTAAGAGGAAACCAGCGAACCTTGTTTCTGGATTGATTTGATTTGATTTTGCTTTGTTTCACGATCTTGCGTATGAGCTCTTAAATTTGAACCAGCGATACCTTCCTCCCTCTTGCTTTGTACCTTCTCGTTCAGACACACCTTTTCACTCGCTACTTACGCTATCCGTTTGTTTGTTTGCTAGTATAGTGGGTATGTACGTCGAACCTGTCCTTTCAGAACCTCAGCTGTGACCTGACCTGTGAGTGTTGCTGCTATCACGTGACCTACCCATGACATACCAAGTTTGAGTGGAGCGCTGGGATGTCCCAGCCGCGCCAAATGGAACCCTTCTCGAACATCCACTTTGCCTCATGCTTCTGGAATTTTCCCACTGACGAATCCATTGAACGGGCTCAGTTATGAATGTTTGACAACAGGTCCTCGACATCCCCGAGCCCGGGGCTGGCTTCTAATGGTCTTCTCCAATTTCACGTGGCCATCATCACTTACCTAGTCTCCAGCTTTAGAGCAACATGAGTCGGCCGTCGTTTCTGTGGGGTCCATTCATTATCTCTACCAAGATGTGATTTGCTTTGCCGTGCTACTAGTAGAAGCTTAGCAATTGACGCCTCGAATCGGAGATCGACAACTTGATAACGTGGCGCTAGGATTTTATGTATGATCTGACGCAGGCATTAGTTCCAGCTGTTTTGGGTTGTACTGTAGGCAATGTGACTGGCAGTATGTGCCTTTGTTTCTCCTCGGCGAACCGTACCACTTACTTGCGCTATAAACAAACACGATACAACAGGATTTCGCACCGCGTTGCGCTTCATTTCTTCCCTCCTTGCTTCTCACTCGGATGTAGAAATATCTACGGTTGTTCTGTGCACATACCATGGGTTGGAAAGAAGAAGACTCGACCTATGCCAAGGCGATACCTACGAGCGCGACCGTCGTCTTTAAAGATCTCGGGCCCTCGGCAAGCAGGCCCACTGCCAACAAGGAGATCACGAGCATCTATTTCACGATTGCCACTGCCGTATTTGGCTTCCTTAACGATGGATGTAAACCTCACTACAGAACGCGAATCGTACGACATCGCGGTGCGCCTAGGACCGACGACGAAAAAAATGTTATTATCAAAACAACTTGATGACCATGACCAATGTCCGGTGATTACCGTTTTGACTGGCACCCCGGACAATCAAATGTAGCTCAGACCGTACTAGGAGGCGTTTAAGCGCTTGTACCCAAAAGCCTATACGCCATCTGCCTCTACACGAGGTTCCCAATGCGCTCTTTGTCAGTAAGTACCCGTTTTGAATGACACCGCTCCCGAGGGTTTACGATTTACTAGGTACTGTCATAGTAGGCCAGCTCTTTGTCGGCTTGGTGTGCGACCGCATCGGACGGAAAGTCGCGCTCGTCTTCTCCCGGTACTCTGCTTAAGTCAGGCTTGCTCTTGTAGAGTCGTTCGTAAGGGGCGGTGTTACCAAGCGTTCGAGGTGAATATCCTACGTCGTCTACCACTGCCAGCGAGGCGGCAAACGAGCAAATTTCAAAGCAAACGTAGCGATAGTATGCTTCCTGGCTTGTGTGTTTTGCGTACGATGACTGGTGCCGTTTACGCCTTTCACAATTTCATCACGGCGACACGCTTCTTTCTTATCGTAGTTCTGGTATCAATTCAGACGTTTATTCTTGTCAGCTTGGTGTGTTCCCTTGGCTTCTTCCGTATTCCTTATGGTTCTCTCAATTGCTGGAGAGAATCACCTCCACACTTTCTGGCGCGTCTGCTTTGGCGTCGGAAGTGTCGTTCCGCTCACTGTGCTGGTTTTCGATTGAGAGGATATTGGGATCCAAGCTTTACCGTAAGGGTGCTATCAAGAGTGAGCATAGCTAACCTTTATGTCCCATAACCTCTCGCTGATCGACGGGACCCTGTCTCAGAAAGAATATCCTACTGGTTGGTTTTCAAGCGCTATTGGAGACCACTGATTGACCCTTGTCCCGTATGGTAGGCCTCTTTTACTCTACCGTGCAACCTGGTATCATCGTCGGAACTTTTCTACGTAACCCTCTGGGTCGCAGGAACACGGTAAGCTGCCAGATCCAATGTGAACCTCCCCCCCCGCCTCAACGAACGAACGAGATAATTCTGGGGTACACTGGTTACGCGATATTTGGTGGGGCGTGTCTAGTGTATAGGAAGGCAGCGCTTCAACCCGATCCATCATAGATCTGACCACTGGGCTTGTGTATGAGAAAATGACGAAGAT
>Ga0307510_10001611_pt1 | contig 24966 bp, 27 predicted proteins | sample 12_EM_MG_FD_207224 | JGI IMG/M metagenome (GOLD analysis project Ga0307510, IMG submission 207224) | Populus trichocarpa ectomycorrhiza microbial communities from riparian zone in the Pacific Northwest, United States - 12_EM | ecosystem: Host-associated > Plants > Roots > Unclassified | place... | reverse complement strand
ACCGAGCGAGCCCCGCGGCCGCGGCCGACCAAAACTCGGCGTGGTCGCGCGCGAGGTGACGCTGTTGCCGCGCCACTGGGAGTGGCTCAACGCCCAGCCGGGCGGCGCTTCGGTCGCTTTGCGAAAGCTCGTCGATGAGGCAAGGCGCGTCAGCGGCGACAAGGACCGCGAGCGGCAGGCGCGCGATGCGGCCTACCATTTCATGTCGACCATGGCGGGCAATTTGCCGCAATTCGAGGAAGCCTCGCGGGCGCTGTTTGCCGATGACCGGCGACGCTTCACCGGACTGATCGCCGACTGGCCGACTGACATCCGCGACCACATCGTCAAGCTCGCCTACAGCGACCGCGCTTAAGGCGCGATCTCTCACAACCCCATCGACGGCCGGGCCGCGCGTGCTTTGCGCGGCAACGGCTTCGCACGTCCTGATGAAAGGCACATCCATGTCCGCCACCACGCCGCTCCGGAAAACGTTCCTGCGCTTCCTCGCGCCGCTGATGCTGAGCAACGCGCTGCAATCGCTGTTCGGCACCGTCAGCAATGTCTATCTCGGCCAGATGATCGGCGTCGACGCGCTGGCTGCGGTCTCAGTGTTCTTCCCGGTAATGTTCTTCCTGTTCGCCTTCGTGATGGGCCTGAGCACGGGCGCCACCGTGCTGATCGGGCAGGCGTTTGGTGCCGGCGAGCATGGCAGGATCAGGAGCGTTGTGGGTACGACACTCGCGGTCGGCCTCCTGCTCTCGATTTCAGTTGCACTAGCCGGCGGGACCTTCAGCCGCCAATTGATGATGGCGCTCGCGACGCCCGCAGACATTATCGATCCTGCCAGCGCCTACGCGCGCATCATGCTGCTGACGATGCCGCTCGGCTTCGTCTTCCTGCTGATGACGGCGATGATCCGCGGCGTCGGTGACGCGCTCACGCCACTGCTGGCTCTGGCGTTGTCGACAGCGATCGGCCTGATCCTGACGCCGATGCTGATCCGCGGTGCGTTTGGATTGCCGGCGGCCGGCATCACAAGTCCAGCGTGGGCGGCTGCAATCGCCAACGCGCTGACGATGATCGCGCTGGCCATCTATCTGCGGCGGAAGAAGCATGCGCTTGCACCGGATGCTGCATTGCTGCGTCATCTGCGGCTCGATCGTACTGTCCTCGGAAAAATCCTCGGCATCGGACTGCCGAGCGCCATCGGCATGGTGGTGATGGCAATCGCCGAGCTGGTGCTGCTTGGTCTCGTCAATACTTATGGGTCGGACGCCACCGCCGCTTATGGCGCCGTCAACCAGGTGATGGGCTATACGCAGTTCACGGCGATGTCGATTTCGATCGCGGTCTCGATCCTCGGTGCGCAGGCGATCGGCAGCGGCGACAGAAACCGGCTCGACGGCATCGTGCGCACCGGTCTTACTTTCAACCTCGTCCTGACCGGCGGACTGGTGGCGTTGATCTATCTCGCACCGCGCGCCGTGCTCGGCATCTTCATTACCGACGGCGCCGTGCTCGATCTGGCAAAGGGACTGCTATACATCGCCCTTTGGAGCTCGGTGCCGTTCGGCCTGGCCACGGTATTCTCCGGCGCGATGCGTGCCGCCGGCGTGGCGCTGACACCGATGCTGCTCTCGATCTTCGCCATCGTTGCGATCGAGCTTCCGGCCGCGGTGATCCTGAGCCGCGCGATCGGTCTCGAGGGCGTGTGGGCCGCCTATCCCGTCGTGTTCTGCGCCATGTTGGTTTTGCAGATGGGCTATTACTTGCTGGTGTGGCGCAAGCGGGCGATCCGGCGTCTCGTCCGACGAAATGATCAAGATATTATGACCATCATTAAACGGTGGACCTATGCCACGTGCTGCGCCACAATGGCGAAAATCCAACTCAGAAAGCCAGGTCAGGGAGAATGATTTTGACCCGCACCGCACCCCAATTCCTGTTCGATTTCGGCAGCCCGAACGCCTATCTCAGTCATCTGGCGATCCCGGCGATCGAACAGCGCATCGGCGTCAAATTCGAATATGTGCCGATCCTGCTCGGCGGCATCTTCAAGTCGACCAACAACAAGTCGCCGGCCGAGACGCTTGCCGGCGTCAAGAACAAGCGCGAATTCCAGGCGGTCGAGACCGAGCGCTTCGTCAAGCGCTTCAAGGTGCCGCCCTACGTCATGAATCCGTTCTTCCCCGTCAACACGCTGAACCTGATGCGCACTGCGATCGCGGCACAAGCCGAGGGCGTGTTCGAAACATACGTCGAGGCCGCTTTCCACCACATGTGGCGCGAGCCGAAGAAGATGGACGATCCGGAAGTTGCCGCGAAGGCGCTGGCGTCCTCGGGGCTCGATGCCCAAAAGCTGTTCGCCCGCGCCCAGGAGCCTGAGGTGAAAGGCAAACTGATCAAGAACACCGAGGAGGCGGTTGCCCGCGGCGCGTTCGGCTCGCCGACCTTCTTCGTCGGCAACGAGATGTTCTTCGGCAAGGAGCAGCTGCGCGAGGTCGAGGAGATGGTGCTGGGGAAGTGATCCAGCATCCTCCAGAAAGCGGGTGGTCTCCTTGAGGTCGTTCTGGCATGCTCCAGGACGACGGAAAAAACAACAATAAGGACTTTCCCATGCGTATCCTCGTGGTCGGCGCCGGCGCCATCGGCGGCTATTTTGGTGGCAGGCTGTTGCAGGCCGGCCGCGACGTCACCTTCCTGGTCCGCCCCAAGCGCGCCGGCGAGCTCGCGAGCTCAGGTCTCGTCATCAAGAGCCCGAACGGCGATGTGACGCTGAAAAATCCGCCGACCGTGCAGGCGGACGCGATCAAGGACAAATTCGACGTCGTGCTGCTGAGCTGCAAGGCATTCGACCTCGACGACGCCATCAAATCGTTCGCCCCGGCGGTCGGCCCGAATACCGCGACCATTCCGATGCTCAACGGCATGAAGCATCTCGACACGCTGGATGCCAAGTTTGGCAAGGAGCGCGTGCTCGGTGGCCTCTGCGCCATCGCCGCGACCCTGAACGAGAAGCGCGAGGTGGTGCAGCTCCAGCCGATGCAGTCGCTCAATTACGGCGAGCGCGACGGCAAGCTGTCGGATCGCGTCAAGGCGATCGACGAGGCCTTCAAGAGCGGCATCAATGGCGCCACCGCCAGCCAGAACATCATGCAGGACATGTGGGAGAAGTGGGTGTTCCTCTCCTCGCTCGCCGCAAGCACCAGCCTGATGCGCACCTCCGTCGGCAATATTTTGGCCGCCCCCGGCGGCCGGGATTTCCTGCTCGGCATGCTGGATGAGACCAGCGCGATCGCCACCGCGTCCGGCTATACGCCCGGTGGACCGTTCTTCGAGCGCGTGAAGGGCAACATCACCACCGAGGGCTCGCCGATGACGGCCTCGATGTTCCGCGACATCAAGGCGGGCCTGCCGGTCGAAGCCGATCACGTGATCGGCGACCTCATCGCACGCGCCGATGCAGCCAAGGTGTCGGTGCCGAAGCTGCGCATCGCGTACACGCATTTGAAGGCGTATGAGAAGCAGCGGGCGGGGTAGGTAGTAATAACCCCGCCCTCCGCGCTATTTGAAATACGCGAGATAGTGCGAGACGGCGGTGATTTCCTCATCGCTCATGTGATAGGCGACATCGGCCATCGCAGCGCCACCGCCGCCGACGCGCTGGCTGCTCTTGTAGTCATGCAGCGCCTTGACGAGGTATTCCTCGCGCTGGCCCGCGAGCCGCGCGACGGCCTTGGTGCCGGCAAAGCTATCGGTATGGCACGAGGCGCAGCGGCGACCGACGGCAACTTGCGCGCCCTTTTTCGACAGGTCCGGATCCTTATCCTCCGCCGCTGTCGGCGGCGTCATTGCCGCGAAATAGGCACCGAGATTGCGGACGTCCTCGTTGGTGATTTCTTCGGCGATCGGCTGCATCTGGTCGTTCTTGCGCGATCCGGCGCGGAAGAACACCAGCTGCCACTGGATGAACTGATCGGGCTGGCCGGCCAGCGAGGGGATGTTCTCCGTCTGCGAAATGCCGTTCTCGCCGTGACAGCCGGAGCAGACCGACGCCTTCTCCTTGATCGCGGCATTGTCGGCGGCCTGAGCTGGCATGAATGCGAGCGCCGCGAGCGATAGTGCGCCGATTGCATACGAAGAAAACTGACGGCGCATGGGAGCAATTCCGATCTGTCGAACTCGTTGGCGTGAACTCGGAATCCATAACCACCAGTCGGGGTTATGGGTTCCGGACTCGCGTTAACGTGCGATCCGGAACGGCAGCGGGAGATGTTGACATGAAAGAGGCTGCGGCCGTCACCCGGCCGCAGCCTCCTCTTCGTGTCGCGCTACTTCTTGCTGTAGCTGATGCGGTAGATCGCGCCGGCCCAGTCGTCGGCGACGAGGATCGAGCCATCCTTGGCGAGGATGATGTCATCGGGACGGCCGAGATAGCCCTGGTCGCCCTCGATCCAGCCGGAGGCGAACACCTCCTGCTTGGGATTCTTGCCATCGGGCCCGACGATCACGCGCACGATGCGGCCGCCCTGGTACTTGTGGCGATTCCAGGAGCCGTGCTCGGCGATCAGGATGTTGTTCTTGTACTCAGGCGGAAATTGATCGCCGGTATAGAACTTCATGCCGAGCGGAGCGACATGCGCGCCGAGATTCAGCACGGGCGGCGTGAACTCGGAGCACTTGTGGCCCATCGCGAACTTGTCATCCGGCAGATTGCCCTGATGGCAGTAGGGATAGCCGAAATGCTCGCCGACCTTGTTGATCATGTTCAGCTTGTCGCTGGGCAGATCGTCGCTGATCCAGTCGCGGGCGTTCTCGGTGAACCAGTACTTGCCGGTGCGCGGATCGACGTCGCCGCCGACCGAGTTGCGAACGCCGAGCGCATAGACTTCCGCGTTGCCGGTCTTGGGATCAACGCGGCGGATCTGAGACACGCTGGTCGGCGGGACCCCGATGTTGAAGGGCGGGCCGAACGGCAGGTAGAACCAGCCTTCCTTGTCGACCGCGATGTACTTCCAGCCATGCGCGGCATAGGACGGCATGTCGTCATACACGACCTTGCCGTCGCCGAGCTTGTCCACATTGGCCTCGGCGTTGTCGTAGCGGATCAGCTTGTCGACGGCGATGACGTAGAGCGCGCCGTCCTTGAAGGCGAGACCCGTGGGCATGTTCAGCCCCTTGAGGACGGTCTTGACCTCCTTCTTGCCATTGTTGTCCTTGATGGCATAGACGTTGCCGAGGCCGAACGAGCCGACGAACAGCGTGCCCTTGTCACCCCAGGCCATCTGTCGCGCGGCCAGCACACCCGAGGCGTAGACCTCGATCTTGAAGCCCGGCGGCAGCTTGATCTTCTTGACGATGTTGGCGAGCTCGGCGTCGGAGGCGCCGGTCGGCGGGCCCGACGGCGGCGCGAGGCCCTTCTGCGCTTCGGTCTCGTCGCCCAGGAACCAGTCATCCGGCGGATGGGTCCAGAATTCCTTGGTGCCGGATTCGTATTTCTTCAGCGGCTTGCTCTTGTCCTGCGCATTGCCAACGCTGGTCCCCGCAAGAAGGGCCACGGCCGCAAGCGCCAACACGGATCGATGGAACATCGATGTCATCGCGTCACTCCCCTAAGGCAGCCGTCAGGGCTGCACGTTATTTTGTTATGGCTAGTCGAGAGGCGAAGTTTGGAGTCCGCCTGAGAGGCAGACGCAAAAAGGTTAGCACATCTGCGAGCGCTGAGAAGCGCGTCGCGTGCGCTGCAGTTGCGCTCAATAAAAATTGAGACGGAGTTTCTCTCGTCGTGACGGGGGCGACGACAACGATCTCGCTGCAACGCGGAATCGGAATGGCGCGCGGCCCATTCGCGGACGGCGAAAGGGGGGCGCCACACAAAAAACGCGAAAACAACCCCATGCACAGTAGAACGGCTGATGCCGGTTTGCTCCCGGTGACTCCGGGCAGACAGTTGATGCGTCGAGCAAAATGACAAACGCGGCGATTACGAGGCGACGGGGTAAGGCCCATCGTCGAAGACCGCGTCATGATAGCCTTTCGAGCCGACCTCGCGCGCTAGCGCACTGCGAAAATCGCGGCCATCGCGAAGGCAGTTCAGGACGTGCGCAAACTCGAATTCCGGCCGCCAGCCAAGCTCGCGCCGCGCGCGCTCGTTGACATAGACACGGTCGATCTGCGGAAACAGCCGCCAGCCACGCGCCGCATAGAGTTTTTCGCAATCCGGATAGAGCTCGCGCACGACAGCGGCCGCGTCGTCCGCCAGTGCCGCGAGATGGCGTGGCTCGAACGGGCTCGTGGCCGAGACGATGTAGCGGCTGAAGCCGATCTCCGGCGCGCGCTCGACGGCGAGCAGATGGGCGCCCACGGCGTCCGCTATATCCAACCGTCTATAGAGCAGCTCGTTGGCCTGCGCATTGTCCAGCGGGTAAGCCGACCGCATCGCGGGGTCGTCATCGTCTTCGGGAAAGAAGCGTGAGGTCCGCAAGACAACGACCGGCAGACCGCGCTCGCGGAAGAACAGCTCGCACAGCGTCTCCGCCATCAGCTTTGTGGTGCCGTAGATGTTCTTCGGGACCGGCGGCAGGTCCTCGGTGACCCACATCGCGGCCTGTCCCGCCTCCGGCCGGAGCTGCGAGCCGAACGCGCTGGTAGTGCTGGTGAAGACTAAGCTGCGCACGCCGGCAGCCACCGCCGCCTCGAGCAGATTGAGCGTGCCGGTGACGTTCGTGTCGACAAAATCCTGGCTGCTGTGGGTCGCCACATGCGGCTTGTGCAGCGTCGCGGTGTGAATGACGGCCGTGATGCCATCCATCTGGCGCCGCACGAAGCCGGGATCGACGATCGAGCCGACGGCATCGGTGAAGGGGGAGGACTTCAGGTCTATGCCGCGGGCAGGTGACACGCGTCCGTGTAGAGTCCGGAGGATGGCCTCCCCGAGGTGGCCCGCGCTGCCTGTGACCAGAATTGTCATGTGAGACCCAATACAGCCGCCAGCGGCGCGGCGAACCGCGACCCGATCCGGTTTGGCTGGACGCATTGGGAAAAACTGGAGCGGGCGAAGGGGCTCGAACCCTCGACCCCGACCTTGGCAAGGTCGTGCTCTACCACTGAGCTACACCCGCATCCTGTGTCGGTCGCATGACTGCGCCGGCAACGGCTGTCGTATGCCAAAAGCGGGCGGCGAATGCAACAGCTACCGGCGGGATAGATGCGGTTTCGAAGCCCCATATAGCCCCCGAATGCGGCCGAATCGCCCGAAAATGACCCGGAACCGCCGAATCGGCACCGACGGATTGAAATTCGGCCGGCGCGGCCCAATTTTAGGGGCCGACAGCGAAGCATATGCGGTGGCGACGTGTTAAAGACCCGCCATTCCAGACATTAGACGAGGGGATCCCGTGACGATCATCGACCAGGGTAACGGAGCGCCGGGCCCGGCTGCGGCCGATCTGATCAAGGACACCACCACCCAGACCTTCATGAAGGACGTCATCGAGGAATCGAAGCGCCAGCCGGTGCTGATCGACTTCTGGGCGGAGTGGTGCGGTCCCTGCAAGCAGCTCACCCCCCTCCTCGAGAAGGCGGTCAAGGCGGCCAAGGGCAAGGTCAAGCTGGTCAAGATGAACATCGACCAGCATCCGGCGATCCCGGGCCAGATGGGCATCCAGTCGATCCCGGCCGTGATCGCCTTCGTCAACGGCCAGCCGGCCGACGGTTTCATGGGCGCGGTACCGGAGAGCCAGCTCAACGCCTTCATCGAGAAGCTGACCAAGGGCGTCACCGCACCGGGCGAAGTCAACGTCGCCGAGATCGTGCAGGAAGCCGATGCCGTGCTCGCCGAGGGCGATGCCGCTGCGGCCGCGCAGATCTATGCCGAAGCGCTCCAGCACGATGCCACCAACATCGCAGCCCTTGCCGGGCTCGCGAAGTGCTACGCCGTCTCCGGCGCGATGGAGCAGGCCAAGCAGACGCTGGCCATGGTGCCGGAATCCAAGCGCAACGACCCCGCGGTGAAGGCGGTGCAGACCGCGATCGATCTCGCCGAGCAGGCGGAGCAGCTCGGGCCGGTCGCCGAGCTCGAACAGAAGGTCGCCGCAGATCCGCTCGATCATCAGGCACGCTTCGACCTTGCCACCGCGCTGAATGCGCAAGGCAACCGGGTGGCGGCCACCGAGCAATTGCTGGCGATCATCAAGCGCGACCGCAAATGGAACGACGACGGCGCCCGCAGGCAGCTCGTGCAATTCTTCGAGGCCTGGGGCGGCACGGATGATGCAACCGTCGAGGGACGCAAGCGCTTGTCGACGATCCTGTTTTCGTAAGGAAAACGCACGAGCGACGTCAGTGGGGACCAGATGCCGATCAACATCGAATATCGCGGCCCCGCCGACCTTCCGGAGATCATTCCGGTGTTTCCGCTGCCGGGCGCGCTGCTGTTGCCGCGCGGCCAGATGCCGCTCAACATCTTCGAGCCGCGCTATCTGGCGATGGTCGACGATTCCCTGCGCGATGGCCATCGCCTGATCGGCATGATTCAGCCTGATATCGCGCACTCGCCGAAGAACTCCGACAGGCCGACGCTATTCCGCGTCGGCTGCGTCGGCCGCATCACCCAGCTCGCCGAATCCGGCGATGGCCGCTACATCCTCGAGCTCACCGGCGTCTCGCGCTTCAGGGTGGTGGAGGAGCTCGAGGTGCTCACCGCCTACCGGCAGTGCAAGGCCGACTTCTTCGCCTTCGTCGACGATTTCACCGCGCGCATAGGCGAGGACGAGGTCGATCGCGAGGCGCTGCTGGCGGTGCTGGCGGACTTCTTGAAGGCCAACAATCTCAAGGTCGACTGGGAAGGCGTCGAGAGCGCGCCCAACGAAGCGCTCGTCAACGCGCTGGCGATGATGTCGCCCTATGGCCCCGCGGAAAAGCAGGCCATGCTGGAGGCGATGGATCTGAAGACCCGCGCCGAGATTTTGATCGCGGTGACCGAGATGGACCTCGCGAAGAAACGCACCAGCGGCGATCCGCCGTTGCAGTGACGCTCAGCTGTGATGCCGGATGCGCTTGCGTCCGGTGATCATCGCGCGGATCAGGTTCTCGCGCTGAAGCAGTCCCATCAGCACCACGCCCAACACGTGCAGCACGACCAGCACGATGACGGCGTCCGACGCATAGGCATGGGTGTCCTCGACCCACCACAGGCCAAAGAACGTGACTGTCACCGACATCGCGCCAGTGATGGCCGAGACGGCGATCGCCAGCAGCAGCGCCACCAGCATCAGGGTGCCGGCCGGATTGAGCCCGATATAGCGGCCGGTCATGCCGCGGCGCAGATTCCAGAGATAACCTGGCGCGGCACGAAGCCTGACGCCGACCATGCGGAAGCGCGAATAGCGGCTTCCCCAAAAACCCCAGACCAGGCGGAAGGCCAGCAGCGCGATCACCGTGTAGCCGGCGATGCGGTGAAGTCTGTCGTAGACGGTGGGGGTGAACCACGCGGCCAGAATGCTGACCGCGAGGGCCCAGTGCCAAAGGCGTAGCGGGAGGTCCCAGACTGCGACCGTCCGCGAACCGGTTCGATCCGCGGGGGTCCTGTCGGACGCCCCGCGCGTTTCTGGCACCGCTTCGTCGATCAAGCCGGGACTAGCCTCAAGCCTTACTTGGCGCAGATCATTTGGCGATCGTCTTCTTCAGGCTGAGATCTTCCGGGCTGTAGAACAGCTCGTAAAGCTTGCCTTCCTTGACGCCGTAGACCTCATAGCACGAACCTTCGATCTTGGAGCGCCGCACTTCGTAACCCAGCGCCTTGGCCTTGGCTTCGGCTTCGCTGGCCGGCTTCCACGACGCCTTGTCGAGCTTGGTGCAGTCCTTGAACCCGTCGGCCATGGCCGCCGAGCTCATACCAATGCCGACCGTCAGTGCAATTGCAACAACACGAATGACCTTCACGAACGTCTCCTCCTCTGTCGTGCGCGCGCGTGGCGCGAAGCGGGACCGAAGGAAGCAAAGGCGATGATGAAGTCAATCCGGTTCGGGCCCGGCAAGCTTTAGAGTTATTCTAACGATCCGAAAAAGATCAGCTCTCTCCGTGTGCAGCAGGCGTTTGGACAGTCGCTGCGGCCTTAAGCCTCACGGTTTCCATCACGGGTCATTTCGGTGCACTGCACCTAGTAGCCGGCGACCGCCATCACGACGACCGCGCTGAGCATCATCCAGCCGAAATGGCGTCCGCGCGTGGCCCATGCGTTGGCGCAGGCGGAGAAGCCGAACACGCAGGCCATTGTGATGACGATCCAGTGGCGCGCAGGCTCCGAGCCCATCCAGGGCGCCGCGATCAGCAGCACGCCGCCGCCGATCCAGGCAACGGTCGAGGCCTGCCAAACCAGCCGGATCAGGGTGCGGAGCCGTTCCGGCTCGATGGTGGCGCGGACAAAAACCCTGGCCTCGCCGAGATAGCCGTGGATGAGGGCCACGGCGATGGTCAGGACGCCCGCGCCCTGAAGCAAGAGATCACGCATCGATGCCTCCATACAGCTATGTATGGTGGATTATGCGCTCGCCTGCCGCCTGTCAATACACTAGTGTATGGTCAGATTCCGGAACCCCGAGATGACCGAACAACTCTCCGTCGACGACTGGATCAACGCTGGTCTCAAGGCACTCGCCAAAAACGGCTTCACGGCGCTGAAGGCCGATCCGCTCGCAAGGTCCATGGACGTCTCGCGCGGCAGCTTCTATTGGCATTTCGCGGATCTCGGCGCGTTCCATGCCGCCGTGCTGAAGCGCTGGCGCGAGATTGCGGCCGAGCAGATCATCGCCGATGTCGAGGCGGACAGCGACGAACCGTTCAAGGCGCTGCTGCGACGGTCCTTTGGCGCGCGGCTCGATCTGGAACGCGCCGTGCGCAACTGGGCGGCGTTCGACGCGGCCGCGCAAGGCGCGGTGCGCGCGATCGACCGCCGCAGGATCGACTATATCGAAACGCTGCTGGGGAAGCGGGGGCTCGAGCCGGCGACGGCGCAGGCGCGGGCACAGATCCTGTACTGGACCTTTCTCGGCTTTGCCCTGTCGGGCACGCCGGTGCCGGCGGCGCGGCTTCAGGGCCTTCTCGACGAGATCCTGCGGATGGTTTCCGCATAGATTCTTATTTTGACGCGTTTTCTTTACGCGAACCGGTACCCACTTCGCTCGAAAACGCTCTGGTCGATACAATGGGCGGCCGCAATTTTCTATGCTAGAGGCAACCGACCGCCGGAGACCAAGATGAGCACGCCAACCGAACGCCCTGAAACCAGCGTCGATCCCAAATTGCTGGAGATTCTGGTTTGCCCGCTGACCAAGGGGCCGCTGGAGTTCGATTCCACAAAACAGGAGCTGATCTCGCGGGGCGCAAAACTCGCATATCCGATCCGCGACGGCATCCCGATCATGCTGCCGGAAGAGGCGCGGAAGATCGATTGAGGAACTTGTAGCCCGGATGGAGCGCAGCGAAATCCGGGGCTCCCAGGGCTTATGAAACAGCGGCCCCGGATTGCGCTTCGCTTCATCCGGGCTACGAAGCTGCAGCGCGCAGCCTCCCGCTACAACGCCTCACCCTTCAGCAACCGCGGTATCTCGCCTGTCAGCCCCGCGGCCTGGCGGATGAACAGATTCTTCAGCGGCGGGGCGCGGTCGACGAGGCCGAGGCCGATGTCGCGGACGGTGCGCAACAGCGTCGACTGGTTGGAGAACAGGAAGTTCAGCGAGTTGGTGGCGACGCCCATCGCCATGGTGTCGAAGCGGCGCCAGCGCTGGTAGCGCTCGAGCACGTCGGCCGCACCGAGATCCATGCCGAGCCGCGCGGCATCGACGACGACCTCGGCCAATGCTGCGACATCCTTCAGCCCCATGTTGAGGCCCTGGCCCGCGATCGGGTGAATGACATGTGCGGAATCGCCGACCAGCGCGAGGCGCTCGGCGATGAAGGAGCGCGCGACGAAATAGGACAGCGGGAACGCGCGCGGCTTGTCGAGTGCCTTCACCTCGCCGAGATGCAGACCAAAACGCTGCTCGAGCTCGCCGTGAAATTCCTCGTCGCTGAGCGCAATGATGCGCGCGGCCTCGCTGCGGCGCTCGGTCCAGACCAGCGAGGAGCGTTTTCCCGAGAGCGGCAGGATCGCGAACGGACCCGCGGGCAGAAAGTGCTCTTCGGCGCGGCCCTCGTGATCGCGCTCGTGACCGACGGTGACGACGATGCCGGACTGGTCGTATTCCCAGCCATGGGTGGCGATGCCGGCGCGTTCGCGCAGCTTCGACTTCGCGCCGTCGGCGGCAACGAGAAGACTCGCGGCGATCACGCTGCCATCACCGAGCGTCACGTCGATACCCTCGGCGCGCGAATCATAGGACGCGACCGTGGTGGCACGGAGATCGATACCCTCGGCCTCGGCGCGCACCACCAGCGCGTCGATCAGGCGGCGGTTCTCGACCATATGCGCAAAGGGCTCGCCGGGCGCGACATCGCCGGCAAAATTCAGGAACACCGGACGGGTGGCGTCTTCCAGCTTCGAGTCGGTCACGACCATGTCAAGGATCGGCTGCGCCTCGCCCTTGACGTCGTCCCAGGCGCCGATTGCCTCGAACAGGCGGCGGCAGGCGGCCACGATGGCGGTCGCGCGCGGGTCCCGGCTCGGACGTGTGCTGAGCGCGGGATCGGCGACGATAATTGGGATCTCGGGCCCGAGCCCCTGGCGCAACGCCAGGGCCAGCGCCAGGCCCGCAAACGCGCCGCCGCCAATGACAATGCTACCCTGTACCGACATACCCAAATTCCCGGCTAAATCCTGGTCTTGCTAGCAGACTTGAGGTGGGCGAAACAGTGCGGTGAAACAAGGGCGGAAAGCCCCCATTGTGTCATTCCGGAGCATCCCCCGGAAGGACGGCAAGAAAGTTCGCTCCATGTCCAAAAGCCTGTTCGATCTCATTTCGATCCTCGATCTCGAACAGCTCGAGGTGAACCTGTTCCGCGGCAACAGTCCGAAGACGGACTGGCAGCGGGTGTTCGGCGGCCAGGTGATCGGGCAGGCGATGGTCGCGGCCTGCCGGACCGTCGAGGGGCGCCTGCCGCATTCGCTACATTGCTATTTCATCCTGCCGGGCGACCCGCAAGTTCCGATCATCTACCAGGTCGAGCGGCTGCGCGACGGCAAGAGCTACTCGACCCGCCGCGTCACCGCGATCCAGCACGGCAACGCGATCTTCTCGATCATGGTGTCCTTCCATGCCGAGGAGGCGAGCGCCTTCGATCATCAGGACAAGATGCCGGACGTGCCGCCGCCGGAAAAGCTGACCGCGGAGGAAGTTGCAAAACAGCCGCTGTTCAAGGAGATGCCGGAGTTCATCCGCCGTTATTATGAAATGGATCGTCCGATCGAATTGCGGCCCGTCGAGATCGGCCGCTATTTCGGTCAGAAGGTCGATGACGGGCGCATCAATATCTGGATCCGCACGGCCGCAAAGCTCCCCGACGATCCCGCGCTGCATCTGTGCGCGCTCGCCTATGCCTCCGACTTCTCGCTGCTCGACGCGATCATGGCGCGCTATGGCCGCACGCTGTTCGACAAGCGCATGATGCCCGCGAGCCTCGATCACGCGATGTGGTTCCACCGCCCGTTCCGCGCCGACGAATGGCTGCTGTACGCCCAGGATTCGCCGAGCGCGCAAGGCGGCCGCGGCCTGTCCCGCGGCCTCATCTTCAAGCCCGATGGCACGCTGGTGGCCTCGGTGGCGCAGGAAGGCTCGGTGCGCGAGCGCCGGGCATAGTCGCGTCAGCCGCCCTGCAAACCCGTCGACTTGATCACCGGCCCCCATTTGAGCCGCTCCCGCGTCTCGAACCGGGCAAGATCCGTCGGCGTTCCGCCGGCCGGATCAAAGCCCAATTCCTGCAGCCGCTTCCGCGTTTCGGGCAGGGCCAGCGCCCTGGCGAACTCGCCGTTCAGAAGCTCGATGACGGCCCGCGGCGTGTCGCGCGGCGCGTAAAAGGCATTCCATCCCGCCATCTCGAAATCCGGCACGCCCTGCTCGGCGACGGGTTTTACGCCCGGCAGAAGTTCGCTTGGCTTCAGCACGGTGATGCCGAGCGCCTTCAGCTTTCCGTCCTCGATCTGCGTGCGCACCGCCGTGACCGTATCGATCAGCAGCGGCACCTGACCGCCGAGCACGTCGGTCATCGCCGTCGCCGAGCCCTTGTAGGGAACGCCGTACATCGGCGCACCGGTCACCTCCTTGAGAAACTCGAAGATGACACGCGCCGTCGTGCTCGGCAGGGCGATGTCGATCCTGTCGGGCTTCGCCTTGGCGGCGGCGATCAGATCGGCCACGTTGTTTCCGGCAAACGACGGGCTGGCCGAGATCACCAGCGGCAGCTTGCCGACCAGGATGATCGGGGCAAAATCCTTGTCCGGCGCGAAACCCATCGAAGGATACATGAACTCGTTCATGGTCTGGGTGGCATTGGTGCCCATCAGCAGCGTGTAGCCGTCGGGGTCCGAATGCGCCGCCTGCTCGGCACCGATATTGCCGCCGGCACCGGGCTTGTTCTCGACATAGAAGCGCTGGCCCAGCGTCCGCGACAGATGGTCGGCCAAATATCGCGCCACGACGTCGGTGCCCTGGCCCGCCTGATAGGGAACGATGATCTTGACGGGCCTGGTCGGATAGGTTTGCGCCAAGCTTGCGCAACTCCATAGCAGGGCCAGCCATCCCACGGCCCATCTCGCGGATTTCAGCATGATCGTTTCCTCTCTTTATGATTATTTTGATTGTCGTCTTCTTGATCGCCTTCTTATCGTTGCGCGGTGTCCTTCCGTTGCGGCGTGACGATGCCGGCTTCGATCAGCCCGTCGATCATCGCCTCATCGAAGCCGGCATCCGCCAGAATTTCGCGGGCATGCTCGCCGAAGCGAGGCGGCCGTCGCGTGGTGCTGCCAGGCGTCTGCGCGAGCTTCACGGGAATGCCGGGTGCACGATGGCCCTCGCTTTCGACCAGCATGTCGCGGTGAGAGACATGGGCTTGCGCAAACGCCTGCTGCACGGTGTTGACCACGCCCGCGGGAACGCCGGCCTGCATCAATTCGCGGCAAAGCGTCTCCGATTCGAAGCCGGCCAGCGTACGCTCCAGCTCGGTGCGGAGCGCCGCGACGTGACTGAGCCGGTCGGCGTTGGTCCGAAAGCGCGGATCATCCAGCAGGTCGCCGCGTTTCACCTTCTGGCAGAAGCGACGAAACTGGCCGTCATTGAGGATGCCGAGAAAAATCTCGCCGTCGCTGGCGGCGAACTTGTCGTAAGGCGCGATGTTGGGATGGGCGCTGCCGAGACGACCGGGTACATTTCCCGAGCAGAGCCAGTTCGCCGCGTGCGGGACCAGGAGGCCGAGCGCGGTGTCGAACAGCGTCACCTCGACGCGCTGCCCTTGTCCAGTCCGTTCGCGCGCCGCGAGCGCGAGCAAGACGCCGGTGAGCGCATTGTAACCGGTGACGTAATCGACGATCGGAACGCCGACGCGCGTGGCGCCCGAGTCCTGCGTGCCGTTGATGCTCATCAGGCCGCACATGGCCTGGAGCACCGCATCGTAACCGGGCAGCCCGCCGAGCGGCCCGTCGGCGCCGAAGCCCGAGATGGCGCAGTAGATCAATCGCGGAAAGCGCGCGGACAAATCGGCCTCGTATCCGAGCCCCCAGCGCTCCATGGTGCCGGGCAGAAAATTCTCCACCAGCACGTCGGCATTCTGCAACAGGGCTTCGAGCACCGCGCGCCCCTCGGCGCGCGACAGGTCGAGCGCCATCCCGCGCTTGCCGCGATTGACCGCGCCGAAATACGCCGCCTGTCCCGCCGCATCGAAGGGCGGCCCGAGGCCGCGGGTCTCGTCGCCTGATGGCGGCTCGATCTTGACGATTTCGGCGCCATGATCGGCCAGCATCTGCGTACACAGCGGCCCCGCCAGCACGCGCGACAGATCGACGACCTTGAGGCCGGTCACCGCGCCGCGCGTGAGATCAGGTTCGGGCATGCTTATTGGCCCAGTTGGTATTTGTCAGGTCCGGCTTGGCAATTCCACGATGCCGGTGCCGAGCACGGAGAGCTCGTCGTCCTGGTTGCGCGCCTCCTGCTCGATCTCGACGAGGTGACGGCCGTTCTCGACGAATTTGCGCGTCACCTTGCCCTTGATGAACAGGATGTCGCCCTCGGGATTGTGGCGGCGGATCTTGCAGGTCGCGCGGCGCAGGAAACCGTCATCGCCCATCCAGTTGGTGAGGTGATGGGTGAGCCAGGAGCAGCGTTCCGGGCCGTAATCATAGGCGCCAGGCGCGCCGACCTCGAGCGCGAACTCCTCTTCCCAGTGCACGCGTTCGGGACAGTCGGGGATATTGAAGCGGTTCGGAATGCCGAGGCCGCGATGGGCGTCCTGCAGCTTCCAGGCGAGCTTGTTGGCGCGGATGTAGAGACCGCCCCAGCCTTGCGCATAGGCGATGAAGCCGGTGACCGTCATCGGGCCCTTCAGCATCACCGGCAGCGCCTCGCCTTCGGTGACGTCCTGCCAGTAGCGCGGACGCGAGCCCTGGATCCGCTCGTCGGCATAGTGCTTGTAGGCCGCGGCCAGCTCCTCTTCGCTGTAGCGGCGCGGCGCGCGGGCTTTGACCTCTTTGTATTTGGTGCCCTGCTCGCGCGCATGGTCGCGCTCGGTCCGGAAGCACCAGCTGTCTGCTTCGGCGACGAGGTCGCCCTGCTGGTTGAAGAAATCGACGTGATAAGTCTGCTGGATGGCCCGGCCGGCGAAACGCGTCTGATGCTCGACGAGGTCCTTCAGCTTCGCCTCGGTCGAAATGACATCGTTGCGCCTGACGGCCTTGTGCCAGGTCCAATCCGCGCCCGACCACATGGCGTGGACGCCGGGCATGCCGCCGACATAGCCCGACACGATGCGGCTGGTGCTGAACAGGAAGCTCGGAAGCGCGATGATGCCGCCATAGCTCGTCTTGGCAGCGTAGTCGGGATCGCACCAGAGCGGATTGTCGTCGCCGATGCCGTGCGCGTAGTGGCGGATGTTGTCGCGGGTTGCCTCGTAGCACCAGGGCTCGGCGGTCACGCCGATCGCGACACCGATGCGCTTGCGCAGATCGTCGAGGCCCTCTTCGGTGATCTTCGGAAATCTGGTTTCGGTCTTGTCCAGCATGTGACGTTCCTCTCGCTAACTCGTGGCTTCTGATTGCTTGATCGCCTGCTCCCGGTCACGCAGCACCTTGCGGTTGACCTTGCCGGCCGGCGTCTTGGGCAACTCCGTGACGAAGCTGACGAGACGCGGATATTCGTGGTGACTGAGGCGCTGTCGCACGACGTCCTGGATCTCGTGCTCGAAGGACGTGTCGCCCGGCCGGTCGGTGACCACGAAGGCCTTCACCACCTGCCCGCGGAGCGGATCGGGGACGCCGATGGCCGCGGCCTCGCGCACCTGCGGATGCTTCAGGATCGCATCCTCGATTTCGACGGCGCTCATGGTCCAGCCGGCGGAGATGATCACGTCATCGGCCCGGCCGCCGTGATAGAAGTAGCCGTCCTCGTCGATGCGCCCGAGGTCCTTGGTCGCGATCCACGCGCCGCGGCGCCAGACCTTCAGCTCGCCGGCGACGCCGGGCGCGCACGGCCGCCCTTCGGCGTCCTGCACTTCGACGCGCCCTCCGGGGATCGGCTTGCCCAGCGATCCCGGCTTGACGACGAAGTCGTGCGCGCCGGGATAGCTCACCAGGATCACGCCGATCTCGGTGGTGCCGTACATGCTGCAAACCTGGCGGCCGAAGGTGTCGTGGACGAAAATTGCCGTCTCGCTGTCGATCGGCTCGCCGGTGAACGACAATTTCTCCAGAGCGTAACGGTAGCGCGGCGCGGCGCCGGAATTCCGCATCATGCGGTAATGCGTGGCGGCCGCAGAGATGTTGGTGAATCGATGCTGCTCGAGTGCGGCCAGCAGCCGCTCCGGATTGAACTTGCCGGCATAGGCCCCGATGGTGATGCCGAGGGCCAGCGGCGCGAGTGTGCCGTGCCAGAGCCCGTGTCCCCAGGCCGGCGATGACGGGCAGATGAAGCGATCGCCCGGACGCAGACCGGTGCCGTACAGCGCCGCCACCATCAGCGTGACGATCGAACGATGGGTGTGCTTGACCGCTTCGGGCAGTTCGCGCGTCGTGCCCGACGTGTATTGAAACAAGGCCATCGCGTCGGCCGCCGTGTCGGGCGTGAAGTGCGGCGCAAAGCGTTGCAGTCCGTTCAGGAAAGCGTCGTCAGCGACCACGACCTCCGTACCGATTCCGGCGAGAAGCTGTGCCTTCTCCGCGTTCGTCACGATCAGCCGCGGCTTGCAATCGTCGACACGCAGCTTGACGCCGTCGGGTCCGAACAGCGTGAACAGCGGCACCGCGACGGCGCCGGCCTTCATGGTGCCGAACACCGCCACGTAGAACGCGCGCGAGGGCTCGAGCATGACCGCGACGCGATCGCCGGCCTTGATCCCGCGGCTCACCAGATCATGCGCGAAGCGGGAGGACGCTTCCGCAAGCTCGGCAAAGCCCAGCACCTCGTCCGGCCCGTCGGCGCGAACGACGATCACGGCCGGATTGGAACGGCCGGCGTGCCGGTCGATGCATTCATGCGCGATGTTCAGCTGCGCGCGATTGCCGTCGAACAATTCCCAGAGCTTCTCCGGGGAAAAGATCGTCTGCGCGGCAGCGTAACTTGTGTAGTCGGTCAGCTTGGTCATGACCGGCAAGATACTGACCGCGCGCTAATTGTCAAATAGCACCATTAATTGTATATATACAATTATGGAAGGATTGATCCGAGCCCTGCTTGCGGCGCGACGAAGACGATCAAAGCCGTGCTGGCGCTGCCGCGACGAGATGGTGTTGTTGCGCTCCGGCCGCTGTTGTACCGATACAATCATGCCGAATGCCAAATCACCCCGCGTCCGTGCCGTACCTGCGGTCACGCGCGCCGTCGCCATCCTCCGCCTGCTCAGCCGCAGCCCAACGCCGCAGAGTCTCAAGGCGATTGCGGAGAATCTCGACCTGGTGCCGAGCACTGCATTGCACATCGTGCGGGCGCTGCTCGCGGAGAATTTGCTGCAGGTCGATCCGCAGACCAAGCGCTACAGCCTCGGCGTCGGCATGCTGCCGCTGGCGCGCGCCGTGCTCGAGAACGCTACCGACTTTCCCAGCCTGATGCGGCCGAAGCTCGAGGAGATTTCAAGCCGCTACGGCGTCATGGCAATCGGCGTCGAGGTGCCTGACCTGGACAACATGATCGTCGTCGCGCTGGCGCGCAGCCAGGCGCCGGTACGGCTGCATGTCGATATCGGAAGCCATTTTCCGGCGTTGATCAGCGCCACGGGCCGCTGCGTCGCCGCCTTCAGCGGCCAGCCGGAGAAGGAGATCGAGAAGCGTTTTCGCCTGCTGCGCTGGCACAACGCGCCGACCTTCGAGGCCTGGCGCAAGGAGGTCGATCAGGTGCGCAAGCAGGGGTTCAGCATCGATCGCGGCAATTACATTGCCGGCGTGACGATCGTCGCCGTGCCGGTCCTCAACGCAAAGGGGACGATCTCGCACACCGTCGCGGCCGTCGGCCTCGGCAGCCAGCTGGACCGTGCAACTTCGCTGGCGCTGGCGCGCGACATGCGCGCTGTCGCCGAAGCGATCGCCGCACAATTGGCGATTCACGCCTGAGACATCGGGCGCGAACGGAAAGCCTAAGCGTTCGCCACGGTCGCACGCTCAACGAGCACGAACTGCGCCGTGGCCCAGGTAAAATACCAGCGCAGCAGCCACGGAATCGGAATGATGAAAAGACATCCGAACCCGAAGGCAAGGGTGCGCCATAGCAGCTGAAGACCTGAGGCGACGAAGATCATCTCGCGGCGCGTCCCGCTGACGTGACGGCAAATCCACCGCGTCCACGCGGCCATCGCCCAGGCCCAACCGATGACGGTGAACACCGCGAGGAACGTCAGAATCTGCCAGCCCACAAAACCCCAGACGCTGCCGGTGAAATTCATCTGCATCGGCTGACCGTTCGAGCTGATATTGGCAACCACCCAGCGAATGAGCATCCAGGACAAGATGGCCTGAATCGGCAGCCCCAAAAGCTGGAGGTTGCTGTCGATATAGCCCAGACAGCCCACCAGTCCCATCGCGATGAAGACGTACCAGATGTCACCGACCTGGCCGGTGAAAGCGAGGTTCGGCCGCTGCGGAACGTGCATGCGCGGGAAGAGCCAGCGATAATATCCTGTCCCGGTCCAGGGCGACGGGATCACCAGCAGGCTGCCGATCATCACCAGAATGCACCATCCCAGGAACGACCAGACCGGCAGATCCACCGAGAGCGGACCTCCGCCGGAACCACTCGGGCCGCCACCGATCGGCAAGGACGGCGGCGCTGCGGCGCCGGGTATGAGACCCGGCACCTCGCCGGCCTTCTGCCAGCCGGCCATCCCATCCGCCCAGACCAGCGTATCGGCACGCACGGTGCCCTGGACGATGAGGTCGCGAAACTGCGCCTCGGGAAACGGACCTTTCTGCTGGCCGCCGGACGCGTAAAACCAGATTCGGTTCGACATCTTGTCTGTTCGCTACCCGAGGCCAGCAGAAGCTACAGGCGCGCCTGCGCGCCGCGGGGAGCCAGCTCGGTCTGCGACGCGAACCAGTTCATGATCCAGCGATACACCCACGGGATCGGGATGATGAGGCTGGCCAGGATCGCGGCCACGATGCCGCGCCAGAGAATCCCGAGACCGCTGCCCCTGAACACGATCTCACGACGCGTGCCCTCGATGCTGCGGCAGAACCAGCGCATCTGAGCCGCGGCGACCCAGGCCCAGCCGATGATGGTGATGACCGAGATCGCGAACAGCAGATTCCAGCCGACATAGGCCCAGACCGAGCCGGAGAAGCTGAGGCCGAGCGGCTGCCCGTTGGAGGCGAGGTTCGCCACCATCCATTTGACCAGGAGCCAGTAGAGAACGAGCTGCACGATGAACAGCAGATTGTTCAGCAGCGGAATGCCAATGAAGCCGAGCACGATTGCCAGGACGATGAAGCCGAAGAACCAGGGCACCAGCGTCATCGCGTTGCCGGTGAAACTGAGATTGGGACGCCCGGGCACCTTCACGCAGGACACGATCCATTTCGTGTACCAGACGAACACCCACGGGATCGGGATCACGAAGCACATGCCGATCAGCATTACGAGGCTGCGCCAGGTGAACTCGAGGATGCCGAAATCGACCGACAGCGCGCCTCCGCTGCCTCCGCCACCACCGGCGTAGCCGGCGCCAGCATAACCACCGCCACCCATCATCGGCGGGCCGCCGGCCGGGATCATCGGGGGCGCACCGCCGCCGATCAGGCCGGGGATCTCGGCGGCCTTCTGCCAGCCGGCCATGCCCTCGGACCATACCAGCGTATCCGGGCGCACAATCCCTTGCGCGACCAGGTCGCGAAATTGTCCTTCCGGATAGGGCCCCTGCTGCTTGCCCTCGGATGCGTAGAACCAACTCGCCATGGAACGTCCCCCTCAAACATACTTTTGTACCGGCCCGGACGCTTCGGTTCACCGCATCCATGCCAAAAACGCATTGTGACGGATGAACGGATGCCCTGTACAGAGGCGGCCGTTCACATGGCCAGACGTTTTTCCGCTTCAACCTGCAACATTTATATGCCATTTGCCCGGAAAGATGCCAGATTGACGCTGCGCCGGGGACATACGGCGGGGCGCATCCCGGGGAACAGGCCAAACCATGAAACTCGTCGTCGCGATCATCAAACCCTTCAAGCTCGATGAAGTCCGCCAGGCGCTGACGGCAATCGGTGTCCACGGCATGACCGTGACCGAGGTGAAGGGATATGGCCGCCAGAAGGGCCACACCGAGATCTATCGCGGCGCGGAATATGTCGTGAACTTCCTGCCGAAGCTGCGGATCGAGATCGCGGTCGCCTCCGACATCGCCGACAAGGCCGTCGGTGTGATCACCGCTGCCGCGCGCACCGGGCAGATCGGCGACGGCAAGATCTTCGTCACCCCGATCGACCACGCGCTGCGCATTCGCACCGGCGAAACCGACAGCGACGCGCTCTAGCTTTTGTTTGACGCGTTTTCTTTACGCGAACCGGTATCCACTTCGCTCGAAAACGCTCTGCTTCTACTTCGATCGCACCGGGCAACGACGCCACAGCGTGCGACGCAATCACTATGCTGGGGGAAATGACATGGCGGGATTGTTGCGCCGCGCAGCCTGCATGGCTGCGCCGATCGGATTTGTGTCGGCCACTGCCACGCCCGCCTACGCTGCGGATTCTCAGATCAACACCGCCGACACCGCCTGGATGATCGTCGCCACCGCGCTGGTGCTGATGATGACGATCCCGGGGCTTGCACTGTTCTACTCCGGCATGGTGCGCAAGAAGAACGTGCTTGCGACCATGGCGCAGAGCCTTGCCGCGGTGACGATCATCTCGATTCTCTGGGTCGCGTTCGGCTATTCGCTCTGCTTCGTCGGCGACGGGCCGTGGATCGGCACGCTCGATCGCTGGTTCCTCGCGGGCATGACCATGGACAGCGTCAATCCAGCGGCGAAGACGATCCCGGAAGCGTTGTTCATGCTGTATCAGATGACGTTTGCGATCATCACGGTGGCGCTGGTCGCGGGCGCGGTCGCCGACCGGATGCGGTTCTCCGCCTATCTGGTGTTCTCGGTCGCCTGGTTCATCTTCGTTTACATTCCGTTGGCGCATTGGGTATGGGGCGGCGGCTTCCTCGCCAGCATGGGCGTGCTGGATTTCGCCGGCGGCCTCGTCGTGCATCTGTCGGCCGGCACCGCCGGCCTCGTCGCCGCCAAGGTAATGGGGCGCCGCCATGGCTATGGCACCGAGAATCTCTCGCCGTTCGACCTGTCGCTCGCGGTGATGGGCACCGGCCTGTTATGGGTCGGCTGGTTCGGCTTCAACGGCGGCTCGGCCGGCACGGCCAATTCGCGCGCGGTGCTGGCGATCATCGCGACCCATCTTGCGGCCTGCTCCGGCGCGCTGACCTGGGGCGCGATCGAATGGTCGACCCGGCGCAAACCCTCCGTGCTCGGCATGATCTCCGGCGCGGTGGCGGGCCTCGGCACCATTACGCCGGCCTCGGGCTTCGTCGCCCCGTGGCATGGCATCGTCATCGGCATCGTCGCAGGCGCCGTCTGCTACTGGGCCTGCACCTGGCTGAAGCACCGCTTCAACTATGACGACTCCCTCGACGTGTTCGGCGTCCACGGCATCGGCGGCCTGACCGGGACGCTGCTGGCCGGCGTGTTCGCGACCAGCGCGATCGGCGGCACCGCGGGCCTGATCGAGGGCCATCCGCAGCAGCTTCTGATCCAGCTCTACGGGGTCGTCGTCACCTTCGTCTGGGCGGCGGGCGTGAGCTACATCCTGCTCAAGCTGGTCTCGCTGTTCGTGCCCTTACGCGTATCCCGTGAGCATGAGCTCGAGGGGCTCGATATTTCGCAGCACGGAGAAGCGCTGCAGTAGCACGGCGAGCCGCTAGCGGGTCGCTTCCGGCTTGCGCAACACATAAGCATGTGCTTATGTGTTGCCATGATCGAAGCCGACATCTTCAAGGCGCTGGCCGACCCGACGCGCCGAAAGGTCTTTGAAAAGCTCGCTGGCGGAAGCTTGAATGCCAGTGCTTTGCGCGACGGACTGGAGATCAGCCAACCGGCGATATCGCAGCATCTTTCGGTGCTGCGCGCGGCAGGCCTGGTGCGCGAACAGCGGCAGGGCCGCTTTGTGAATTACGAAGTCGACCCGGACGGAATCGTCGCCATCGGGGCATGGCTTGCGCGCTACCGCGCCTACTGGCCGAAGCGCATGGAAGCACTCGCCGATCTCCTCAAGGACATGGATCAATAAGGATCTGGATCAATGAGCGACGCAGCGAAACCCGATCCCTCCGACGCAGAACTGGTGCTCGAATATGAATTCGACGCGCCGCCGGCAAAGGTCTGGCGCGCCGTCACCATTCCGGCGCTGCGCGAACGCTGGCTGCCGGATTGCGACCTCGCGGGCGCCGAGCCGGAATCGACGGTCGCAGGCGAAGAGGTGCGCTACCGGCTTCGCGATTCAGAGCCGCCGTTTCGCGAAAGCCACGTCATCTTCCGGATCGAGCCGAACGAAGACGGGGGAACCCGCTTCCGCATCATCCAGCAGGCCTGCGAAGAGCCAACAAAGCTGCCGAAGCCCGCCAACAGCAATCGCTGCCTGATGCGCGCGGCGGCCTAACAGCAAACAGACTTCATCACCTGCAAACACGGAGGTCGCCAATGCGCGACATGCTTCAGCTCGTCCCTATGGTCGTCGAACAATCCGCCCGCGGCGAGCGATCCTTCGATATCTATTCGCGGCTCCTGCGCGAGCGCATCATCTTCCTCAACGGCGAGGTCAATGATGCGATGTCCGGACTGGTCTGCGCGCAACTGCTGTTCCTGGAGGCGGAGAACCCGAACAAGCCGATCAATCTCTACATCAATTCCTATGGCGGCGTGGTCACCTCTGGTCTCGCCATGTACGACACCATGCAGTTCATCAAGGCGCCGGTTCATACGCTGTGCATGGGCACCGCGCGCTCGATGGGCTCGTTCCTGCTGATGGCCGGCGAGCCAGGTCACCGCGCCGCGCTGCCCAATGCGAGCCTTCACGTGCATCAGCCGCTCGGCGGTTTCCAGGGCCAGGCGTCCGACATCCTGATCCATGCCACCGAAATGCAGGAAACCAAGCGGCGCATCACCCGACTCTATGCGCGGCATTGCGGGCGCACCGAAGAGGAGGTGGAGCGGACCCTGGACCGCGACCACTTCATGACCGCGCAGCAGGGGGTCGAATGGGGGCTGGTCGACCGGGTCTTCGCGCAGCGCGACGCTGCCTGATG
>Ga0307510_10001610_pt1 | contig 24969 bp, 7 predicted proteins | sample 12_EM_MG_FD_207224 | JGI IMG/M metagenome (GOLD analysis project Ga0307510, IMG submission 207224) | Populus trichocarpa ectomycorrhiza microbial communities from riparian zone in the Pacific Northwest, United States - 12_EM | ecosystem: Host-associated > Plants > Roots > Unclassified | place... | reverse complement strand
ATTTAAATAGGGGTATGGCTAATGACACTGTTAGTTTTGTTTCCAAGCGAACAATATCCTATCAACTTAAACTTGGATTTTCATTTATATATACACTCGAGGTTTAAATTTTATAGAAGTGATGGAATGGCGATATAAGAATGTAGTTGAAGGACTGTTTCTTATTACGTAGCTTAAAAACACAAGGTAAAAAAAGAGTAAGTTTTAGCTTTAGTTCAAGAGGATGAAATATTGAAAGGAGAGAGTAATGAAACCAAGCTTTGATTTTAGAGAGATTGAATTCCTCAATGGCTATACATCCTTTAAGGCCTGAGTGAGTACTGTTTATGATCTTCTGAACTCCATAGTGACCATTTGCATTTATATTAAAAATTAAATTAGTAACTACTTTAGTATCCTTTTTGGAAGAAAACAAAAATTAAGAAAATGTCTGGAACAGGAGTGCACTGTACAAGTGAAAAGTCAAGTTTGCAGGTTGATGGTACCTTGTAACAAATGGGATTGATGCAAGCTTCGTTGATTTTGTTTTTTGTTTTGGCTGTTAATTGATGCAAACCTCTTAAGCATCTGATAGACAAGAGACTTCGATATTTTATATCAGCAGAGAAATTCCTAACGCTTTACTAAGAGTACTGGGATTTGTAGCCAACAATAGAAGCCGGTCTTTGTATATAGTACGTAAAAATATTTGATCTGGCCTTGCCATGAAATTTCTGTAAGTTCACGGGAAACGAATATTGCCAAAAAAATCATTAATCATGATTCTGTTTCAATATCGGATGGTTCAAACACTTATTCAGCTTCAGATTACTGAATCCGATGGTTCAAACTCCTACTTCAACGTTGAAAGATGTCTCTTGAGGATTTCCATAGACAGCAAAGAAGATACTCAAACCTCAAAGCTTGCACTTATGTTTTTCACAGGGAATATTGTTTACCAGACACTCCACGCATACAGGGATAAGACCTTTCAATGCATTTAGTTTCTCAAGATCACTAAACTCTAACAGAATCTGCACCCCCCTCTCCAGTCTCCTCAATTGAAGTCGCCATTATTGGCTCAATACATTTAACCTTCGTTTTCAAATTGGACTCATATAGTTCTTCCGCATGTGGTATCTCACTAACTACACCAGCTGGGATGCAATACAATGGCTTTGTTTCATCGCTTTCAAAGTCCCCCTTCGTATAGAGTCCCAGAGAAGAGGACAATTGAGCTAAATTATTAGTTACTAGAAACAGTGGTATCTCTCACTCCAAACGAAGTCTTGAAGAAGTTTTGAAATTAAAGAACCAGGTTTGCTGAACTGAACTTGGTGATATCATCAATCATTTATCGAGCATTCAGCAAACAAGAGTTGACCGGTCATTTCCTTGAAGGCTTTTTCAAATAGAAACAGTTCCATGTCCATTTCAATCATGTCTAATCTCAGGGTCTTTCGATCTTGAGAGTTACAGAACCCAGGGTGGACAGAATTTCAAAGTTTTATCTGATCACTCCAAGGACTGAAGAAGGAGGAAAAATTGCACGAATTATTGTGACAATACGCTCTCCGTATGGGAGATAGATTTGGTAAGTTGTCCAACTAAGTTATGTCTAATATTGAATGGCTACAATGATAGGATCCACTTTGACTTTGGACTTGGGGACTCTTAGGTGGAACCCATTTGAATTTAGTAAGGTTGTCCTATCTTATAAAATCTTGATGTCTAGTAAGGTGGTAGTAACATGGACAATTTTCCATGTAAGGGAAGTGGTTGGGGATTGCATTTGTGGAGGACGTAGGGTCAAAATTCCACGATTGATCTTGCCATTTATAGTGGTGGAATATTTGGAGTCAGCTCAAAACAAAAGCAACCCAATTCTCCCATCCATTAAGGGAATCCTTTAATATCGTGCACCTTCCACCAATTAAGGCTCTCAGGCTATGTTCTCTCAAAGACTTGATCAGAAATTAACCCTCTCTTCCTTGCATGTCCATCAATCTTTTTAATTTAGGGTTTGAGATGAAGACAACATCATATTTTTATCTATGGAAGGTCGGCCAGTTTTGACTTGGTGAAATGACAGACTCTAAAGGTGACAAACACTTGTTAATCTAACTAGTAAAGAATTTGACTATATTTGGTTTGCCACATGTACTATTCCAAAAGATTTTCCATATGTCCACATGGTCTTGGCGTAAATCATTAGGCTTTGACACCTACGATTAAGCCGTCTGACCACTGCTGAAGCAATGAAAAGATCTACCGTGTGAAAATCCTTAGTGAGAATTGTTTTAAGCAATCATGTTAGCAACTTAGCGCGTTGAAATATTCTTGCATGCCACAAACCTAGCTACCTGTTTTTTTTAAAGGGAAGTGACAGAAGATTTACGTTTTTTATTATAAAAATATCATGTATGAGAAGTGTGCATAATGCATTCATCGGCTTCATTCAATGATTTAGCAATTACATAATGCATTCATCATTCGCATTCGATGATCTTGAGGGAAAAAAGGGACAAGAATCGTCGGCAATATATTGGAGACATTTATAAATCATTTAAAACGTTCATATGGCTTCGAAAATAAAAATCCATGAAGAAGAAAACAACCATATTTTTCTATGTTGATCTAATGGGAAGGCCAATTAAAATCGCTGGTGGTGTCCTGCTAGCTGAAGAAGATCATTCAATCCATCTGTTCAGTTTCGTTTGTGCAAGAAAAAATTGCAGAGGAGGCCAGGCTACAACGAATATCCCAAAGTTATCTTAATTTGCCCTGTAGTCAATGGAGTTTCTGTGATGTATTTTAGACTGTCGCGGTTTTCCTAGTTGTTTTCTTGATAATTCTCAATAATATTAATTTCGCTGTTTGTACGCTCTTGTAGCTAGTTGATCTGAACTTCTACTTCGTGCCTTATCATATCATAACGAAATTATCAATTATAAGGAAAATAATGATAATAAATATATAACAACCAGGTTGTGAATTTTTTAATGATAATAAATAATTCATTTTTTGGATACATTTCTTTTTTGAAATTTGATATTTAACCCCATGCTTTAATTAAACCAAGGTGCAGCTTGATACAAGATTTGGTGACCTGGCCGTAATTCTTATACTAGCATGCTGGTTAATAGAGAATTCATCTAAAAAGCTCACAAATGATCTATAATCTATAATGTTTTTTGTTTTTCTTGGTAGACGCGCGCCATAGCTTATGAGCTTAGTGACTTTGATTAAAGCAGAAGTGCATATGGTGACTTGGATTCATGAACATGGTGAAAGGATGAGGCTATTCTTTTAAGGTAGATGATTTCAACGCACACAGTGCAAAAACACTTAGTGTGTATTTAGTGATGTGATTGAAAATATTTTTTAAAAATACTTTTTTTAGTTTAAAAATTATGAGAAATTGATTATATTTTTGTGTTTTTTTCTGATTTTTAAAAGATAAAATCATAATTATATAACAACAACGATAATAATTTAGTGATTGAAAAGCACATGTAACTACTACATCACCAGACATTTACTTGTTAATTAAAGCATATATTGTGTTTTTTGATTGAAGGAATAGCATTTCACCATGGAAAGGGACTCAACGGCAAAAGCACATTGTGAAAAAGGCACACATAACAAATCTTCGTGCTCAGAAAAAGAAAAAAAAATTAAAACAATTCTTCAGTACTGTTCAGAAAAAGAAAAAAATAATTAAAACAATCCTTCAATGTTCAGAAAAAGAGAAAAATTAATTAAAACAAATCCTCAATGTTTCAAAACAAAGGGTTTTTTTTTTTTTTTTGCATGAACAAGCTGGTTATATAAAAAAAATATTGCATAAACTATATCTTCAATAAATCAGGTTTGTTTATAGGACCCGCATCGAATTTTCTCGCTTGCTTGGTTGACTATCTATAATTCGGTGTCGGCCAATGCAATTATTATCATTAATAATAATCAAGACATGAGAATATATTAAATAATTTGATCATTTACTCTACTAGCTAGGGCGATTTGCATTTCACTTGTCATATTCATTAATAGTTCTTACACTCTTAGATAAACAATTGCTAAGAAATGGAGACAATTGAGATTTTCATAAATCCTATTTTGAAATGGTAAAAAATTATTTAAAAAATAAATTTATTTTTATTTTCCTTCAATAAAATATTTATCCTTTCTATTATAAGATACTAACTGAATACAAACTTATAAAACGAGTTTGATGAAGCTAAACAAATAGTATGCAGGAAATAGTTATTGAATTTCATTATCGAAACACATAATATTCATGAACAGCACAAGAACATAGAGAGTTTCGTGTCTCATATTCGGCACCGAATACTGGAAAAAGAAAGAAGAAAACGAGTTATACCCACGGTCTAAAATAATGTTCATGTCAACAGGGATCTAGTCCCGTATGCTTTGATGCACTGTTTGAAAATTGAATTGATAGATCCATATGCTAGAATATAAAATAATACATAATTAAATAAATATAAATGAGAGATTGGTAACGAGCCTCGTGTGGCCATGATGTAGAAAGATATTTATTCTAGTGGCAGGAACAAAACAAAAGACATAGTTTTCAACCGGTCAACTATCTTCTGTAAATCGTTGTTTATAGATTAGGGTTTATAAAATGTGAAGGAACATATCTAATATTTCAAATTATTTAATTAAAACAACAGTTTATGTGCTCTTCCGTCAGAGAGCCCGAACATAATAAGTCCTATACCCAAAATAATCAAACGAATTTAATTAATAATTAATTGAACAAATTATAGCCCATAAGCTTCATAATTATTCACAATATATATAAACATGGATCTAATTATCAATTAATTACCCCTATTTCTCTTGAAGAATCCAACCAACCTATTTTTATAAAATATTAAATCTATACTTAGTGTGTTTTTGTGGTGGCGTGGTTGAGGTTGTAACAGTGGTGTATATTTACTTTTGATAAAAGTAAGAAGAGTGATAAAAAAGATGGTTACGTGGATATTTTGAAAAAATCTATATTTTACATTAATTTCTTCTCCTTACTTTAGCAAAATGGAGGGGCTGGTTTCCGATTTATTTTTGAATTATTTTTAGATATTGAATTATATTTAAATTTCAATTTATAACATTTAAAATAGTCTTAAACGTCGTGAGATTTTTTTTAAAGTTTCTTCTTCGACATAAAGACTTCTAAACATATACAATTAATATTCAAGTTTTTCCTAGTTGATATATGAAGATTTTATAATTATTTTTCTTAAGAAATTCAGATTAATTCTTTGGAGATTTTTTATTCAATGAGAACAGATTGAATTTTCAAGGAGGGTATAGGAGTTGTGGAAGGGATTAAGAATTAATTAAAAAAATAAAGAAAACAAAAAGGTGGTGTTTAAGACTTTTGAATGACCTTGCAGGCATTTGGGAGACCACCTCCCACTTGTAAAAAAGCAAAGAAGGGATCCTAGCAAACCCACTTTCTCTTATAACCCCTTTGACTTCCACCAACTAGGGCATAAGGCAATCATACCATCATGACATGGGAAGAACACTTGTTTGAGTGGGAGTGCATAAACTTGTGGCTTTCCCTTCTCTCATCTTTTCTATATTGATGCTTGTCTTCCTAGCTACACTCAGCTTAATTATTTGTAACATAATCTCTGTTTGCTTGGGAGTTTTTCCAAAGGGATCTCTTTGAACCACCAACTCCACGAAGACCAAGACATCATGAACTGGTTTCTGGTGCGAAGAACCCTGAATTGAAGATGTACCACCAAAACAAGTTCATTCATTAATTAAGAAAAAAAAAAACCCTGAAGTATGTATAGACTGATCTTGTAAAGGATTCTCTAGCCAATGTTATGCGGTAGCTAGTCCATTATAACTTGTAGCAGTGTTTGTTAAGGATGCCAGATAAAGTGTAAGAAAACTGTAGTACACTTTAAAAGAGATTTGGCTGAGCTTGTGATCAAGTCTTTATTAAAATCTTGCTTGTAAAGCCTGTCTCCAACTTCTAAAAGCATAACTTTCAAACCCTTGCTTTGGCACCAATGAATTGAGTTAGATTTTGTATGAGACTCTCATTAATTACAATTACTTTCAGTTAAGGGTGGACATGATCATATTTAGACCTTTCAAAGCCCATATCAACTTTTGAATTATTAAACAAGGCACATAAAACTTTTTTTAATATGAATATATAAAAGTTGTCTATATTAATTTGAGGGGGGGAATCGAAGAAGAAAGAAAAGGGACGAATATAGAGGCATGCATAAGTTTTTTTATTAATAATTAAAGAATAGAATCGTTGGTTTTCAAGTTTTAAGGTTTTTTTTCTTTCGAAATACCAGCTGCAGATGAAAGTTTATATATGTATGGAATGTGCATGAGCATGAGCATGACCATATGAGCTCTATATTTACTTCCTTTCTTTGTTCTCCTTTCAATTTTTTCCTATTTCTGTTTTGCATTAAGAACAATAAAATGGGAGGAACATATATAAATCTTAATTAGAGAGTTGCCTTAATTATTTGTCAAATGGAAATGCTCTCATTATTCCTTGTCAAACAATTTTAAATCCAAGCTTTTTTATAAAAAAAAACAAATTCCAAGCAATGTATAGAAAAAAAAAATTGCTCAATTGGGCTAGGCCCAGGCCTAGGCGAGCACAGCTCCTGCTCACCTCGGTCAAGAGCGAGCTGCCCTACCAACTCACACTCATGAGCCGGATTGGTTCCAGCTCGCCCAAGCCAACCTCGGGTGAGCTAGCCACAATGCCTGACTTGACTGTTTTCTCCAATTCTCTCTCTATATGTTTTTATTGGTATTGATAATTTTTATGTGTAGTACACAATTTTCTGTCTCGCACATACAAATTTCTTGCAAGATAGATGTTATTTTATTACCAATAGTTACATTTTTTTGTTATGCTTATCAGTCCACATGAACACCAATGAAAATTATTGTGAAACCTACAATATTTATTGATGAATATTGCAAACAATAGAAAACAAGAAAGAACACAAGATTTAACGTCGTTTGACAAAATACTTACATTCACAGGAGTAAGGAGTTTTTATTTCACTATATGTCAATTTAGGGTTACATAATGTATATTTACAATAGACCTATAGGACGCTTCACTCCCCTTGCTCCATTCCACTCCACTTCGGTATATGTCTATGAGCCACAAACTACAATACAAATAAATATACTCACCACTCAAGATATGGCACCCTAACTTTCTATCTAATGAGGTACAAACACAGAATCCATGGCACGATATCATACCAACTAATAAGCCAAAACAATTATCAGTTTGGACCTGTGCGCCTGGGTTTTGATCATTTTTTTTCTTTAAATGACAGATAACATGTTGTTTGCTTTAAAAAAAAAATAGAGCAAGCAACGCGTTGCCTGCTGTACCTAAATTTAGGTGATTAGATTGTCACTGAAAAAATAGGACAATGGTGTTTTACATCTAAAAATTTATTTTCAACCATAAGTTGACCCAAAACACTAAGAAAACACCCTAGAGATCTAAATAAATCAGTTTATGCCTTTAAATAACTTTAAAAAAATCCAAAAACAAAAAAAAATCAACCTAAAATCTAAAAAATTCTTGAGGTCAAATCTGTTATCTCATGCTTGAAGGTGAAAAAACAATAAAGTAAAACTTTTCTCATCGAAAAGAATTTATTGACACCAATATCGACTATTTTGGTAGTTGAATTTGGTGCCAATCGATGTTTTTCCTTACAACTTGAATTCGGTGACCCTTTCCCGGGACTTTAATCTAGAAACAAAAGAATAAAAAAATAAAGTTTTGAATCAAAAATGAATTTTAAAAAAAACTGAAAGGACTGAAAATGAATGAGTTACACAGTAAAATTATCAAAGTCAATTTTTTGAGTAAATTTCAGAACACTCATCTAGTTCCTCTGTATTTTTAACTTCGGTTTTCTGCAATTGCACAGTAAAAGCATCATGGCTTTCAGTTTTTTTTTTTTTAATTTTAGTGTTAATGTTAATTAATGTGTTGTTGAAAATTCAGATGACAACAATTTGAATTACTTACCAGATTTCACTATTTGTGCAGTGCATTTGTAGACTGAGCATGAAAAAAGGCTATTAAATCATTGGAAGCACTATGCCAAGGACCTCATGCTGGTTCAGTATGGAGCTTGTTCAGACACTCGGGAAACAAAACCAGAGCACAAGCTTCTATTTTACACAGGGTTGCTATATGGGCCAGGCTCGCACAGCTGCTCTCCCTGCACTTTAAGCATTAATGGCTTCGGCATGTAGGTAAAGTAATTGAGTTGTTGGAACCATAATTTTGAAACCCGGTCCGGCCTGGCGGGTCGACTCGGGACCCGGCCGATCCGGAGCTGGAACCGGACCGGGTTAAACAAAAAATAGAAAAAGTCATGACCCGATGACCCGGCAAAACCCGGTCAAAAACTCGGTTGCAACCCGTTAATTATTGTTTGTTTTTTTTACTAAAACGACACCGTTTTGAATTTTTTAAAAAATAGAGATTGACCTGGGCGACCCGGTGACCCGGTCAAAACCGGGAACCCGGGCCTTAGACCGAGCCGGGTTTAAAAACTATGGTTGGAACTAGTTAAAATTTATTTAGAAAAACACTAGTTTACATGCCTCTAATTAATTTTTAAAAAATATATAATAAAAAATGTCTAGGCCACAATAAACTATTTGACATTGTTCATCATAAAATTTTTAGACTCGATTTCTTACCTAACTCAGGTTTAAAATTAAATTGTATTAAAGTTGTCTCAATATTACCCAGTTAACTTGGTTGGTTAAAAAATAACTCGATCAACCGGTAAAGAACGAGAAAAAAAATGATAAATTTAAAGAAAAAAATCTCTCGACCCAACTCTTTATTTGGTCGGGGTTTAAAATTAAATCGTGTGAGAGTTTTCTTGATATGATACAGTCGACGTGTCCGACCCAAAACAATATAGTCAACCGGTAAAGAAAGTTTGAAGATGAAATTGAGAAAAAAAAATTCATAAGACAAAAAAAATTATAACCAAACTCTTTACTTAACTCGAGTTTAAAACTGAATCATACGAGAGTTGATTTGATATTACCCAATCAATTTTGATGGTCTAAAATATCATGATGACGTTAAATAAATTTTAAGAAATACATAGAAAAAAAATGATAAAATTAAAAATAAAATATGCATCCGAAAAGTAAAGCCGGTGAACTACACACCAAATATTTTAGTATATTTAGGTAATAAAAATGAGTAATATTTCTAAAAGAAATGGTAAAAATGATAAGCAAATACTAATCATTAGTCTAATCTAACTTTGTTATTTAACCACTACTATTTTTCAAATAGTATTCAGGATATTTTCTTATATAAAAATAGGATTTTTTTTTGGATAGTCTCTATAATATATATTGAAATATTTCAAGAGGGTTATTCTAATTTAATATTTATGTGTATATATATAATGATCAATTATTGCTGAGGTGAAAGCCTTTTGAACATAAAAAAATTCAATATCTAAACTACAACTAATTTTTTGATATTATTATTAAATTAGGTTTAGTGAGTCAAACCAGAGAATTCCAGACTCAACTTCTTACCAAGTTTAAATTTTAAATTAAATTATATAATTTTTTTTTTAATATAATCCAGTTGACTTAGCTAGTTCAGAAATAAATAAAAAATCAAACAACAAAAAAAATTAACAAAAAAATAAAACAAAGATTAGATGCGCAGGTTATGAGCTAGTGTATGAAATTAATTAAGATTGAGCTAGTGTATGAAAATGAGCTAGTGTATGAAATTAGCAGCTTGACTTAAAAAAAAAAAATTGAAGCCAATATCTTAAAAAAAAAAAAAAAAAAAAACATTGGAACGATGACTTTGTGCATTGAAGGTTTATATATATATATATATATATATATATATAGAAATAGGGATGGAGGTAGCTGCATTCTGTACAGTAGAAGTGTTAAAGACAAAAATGCACAAAGAAGTGATTCATTCATGGGGTTTATTGATTCCAAATGATTTGACAAGACAAGAGGGGCATGTGAGAAGATGTTGATGTAGACAAATGACCTGACCTTTCAACCCAGCCCGTCCGAACAGGCAGCTGGCAACTGCAAAGCTGCACCCATGCATCAGGCATCAGCAGAAGCAGCAGAAGCAGCAGCAGCAGCAGGCACACACCTATCACTCTATCTATAGATCGACTTTTTACCCCAAAAAAACGGCTATGAAACCGTACTCCTACGACCACTACAACGTAGAAACGGTCCCCATAACCCCCTAAAGAAGTCTTAAACTCACGACACATGTCAATAACTGTATCAGTCCCCTCTCTGGTTTATACAGTTACCACACATCACAGACATTGATTAGTACTTAGTTTTTTTTAGGGTTTTGGCAGATTTTTGTGTGTGATAGGCACTGACTCCCACGTTCAAAACTGTCACAAGCTGTCACACATAGTGAGCTAGTCATGTAGACAGGAAGAGCGAGGGAGATAGAGAGAGATCTCACATGTCTCTTCTTCCTTCCTTTCAAGTCTCTCTCATTCCTTTTGCCTGGTTGGCATCGATCGATCTCCTCGATGCAGGCTGTAAATTTTGTGTCTTTCGAGAGTCTACGGTTTTAACTTCAGTTAATGGAACTGTCCGGAGGAATCAGAATGTATATTGGATAAACTTTAGGGCTATTCTTGTCTTTCAGCTGAGATACTGTTTAATTTCGTTTTGTCTTAGTCGTCTAGGGTCCGAATTTCCCAATCCTGGCTTGATTGTACTTTTTGTGTGAAGGAGCAAAATAAAGGAGATGTTTGTTTAATTAGATTAGATTCTAACTTTAAGGATCATTAAGAAAAAAAAAATCAGATCTAGAAGAGTTCCTGCACAAAAGGCTCAAGCCATAATTCTGCCTACCATTCAATGACTTCTAGCCTTTTTTTCAATGATTAAGTAAGAATTGCAAGAGATCAGAATTTTTAATCAACTTTGTTTTACTTTTATTATTTCATTCGGATATCTAAAACTAATTTTCAGCCACAGAAAAATCTATTTTCATTTTAAACCACGGCTAAAACTAATTTAGGAGTGTTTGGAAATGACCCTATTATATTATCTTAGATTTTAATTTAACTTAACCCAAATTACTTTAAAATATGAATATTGTTAAATTTAACTCAAAACTCGATATAAGCATAATACACACACACATGAGTAGCCGAAAACAGAAAAAAGATATATTTCCAGACTCTGGTTTCCATCATGCTCTGTCACCTAGTCAAGTGGATATAAATGATAAGAAATCTTCTAGGACCCAGATGAGGAAAACGAATAGAAACTACTCTACAGAGGGAAGGAGATTTCGAACTGTATCCTGATAGTGCTTTAAGGTTTACAACTATGGCATATAGAGGATGGATTGTTGCAATTATACCATCAAGTATAGAAACTACTCTACAGAGGGAAGGAGATTTCGAACTGTACCCTGATAGTGCTCTAAGGTTTACAACTATGGCGTATAGAGGTTGGATTGTTGCAATTATACCATCAAGTATAGAAACTACTCTACATAGAGAAGGAGATTTCGAACTGTACCCTGATAGTGCTCTAAGGTTTACAACTATGGCGTATAGAGGTTGGATTGTTGCAATTATACCATCAAGTATAGAAACTACTCTACAGAGAGAAGGAGATTTCGAACTGTACCCTGATAGTGCTCTAAGGTTTACAACTATGGCGTATAGAGGTTGGACTGTTGCAATTATACCATCAAGTTTCACAAGCTAATAATACCAAATTCTGTTGTCGCTATAAATTTGCTTTTTTTTTTTTTTATAGTAGACGATAAGATTTTATAAATGTCTGCTAGTGCCATGAAGACAGTGGCCAAACTAGCAAGAAAAAAGAAGAACACAACGGTTCAATACAAAAAAGAAAAGGGAGGCAAAAAAGGAAAATAAAAATAAATTGAGCTACATACCAACAAGCATTTAATGAACAAAACTGAAACGCCTTGCTGATTTGACCATAGGAGGATCCCATCTGAGCTTCTGAGCAAGTCAATTCCTATGTAGCCAAAGTGCCAGTTGGTGAAGAACCAGCTCGAAGATAATATCCTAATCAGTACAAACATCATCTTGTTTCTAGCTAACCAAATACCCTATAAAACACCATAAGCCAAATTGAAAATGGATTTGCGCTGGAATTTGCCTTTAACCAAATATTTTCACTCAAGTAGCAGGTTTGCAATGGTATTTGGCATGCACCACCAGAATGCAGAGTCTTATTAAAGTCCCTACTTAAAAATATAGGTTCTTCAAACACTATCTTTAAGATAATGATATCATTCCATAAGTCTCAACGTTCATTCATCAAATTAGTTGTATAAACCTCAACCACTACACATTTAAACACTGTAGTCACATGAACTCCAAATAATGTTATTCATTTACCCTTAAATTGTATAGATTCAACATTGAAATTACTCTTATTTCATAAAGCTATAACCCTCTTGATTGCAAGCTGCCCTTTTTGTTTCTAATAGAAAGCCAATATCAATTCCATATTATGAAATCATGTTTTGTACTGTATGTCATTTGGTTAACATCCATAAACCACAACTATTCCAAAAATAAATCGTCATAATAATAGAGGAAGAAGCCTTACTCGACATTAAGAAAAGGTTGTTGTTATTATATAGTAGCCCAAGCTATCTGTTTTTCGAGGTGATATGTGCCTAGGAAAACATTTGTTCCCTTGTATTATGCATGATTCCACAAAGCCTGGAGAGTGTTCCCTTTGTTCCTCTACTATTTCTTTGATATTGTCATTGGTAGTTAAAAACTTAATCTTTTTGTTGCTTTTTCCCATTACTAACCCTCCTAGTATAATAGATCTTGGTTGGATACTGTGATTCTCATAATTTCTGTCTTCTATAAAATAACATTCATCCTCCATTTCTTGAAATAGATCCATAACTCTCTTCGTACCGGTACCTTGAGATAGAGCATTATTAATTGCTAACCTTGCACTACATTGGTGATAAATTATAACCACATCATCCAATTATGATTTCCAGCGTACTGAATTTTTAGCCCTATTAACCTTATCATTGATGTTGTTATGGGGTGACATAACATCATTTCCATCCTTAGATTCTGATTTAATTATATAATCTACAAAGTGTTGAATTGATTAGAGTTTTGGACAGGAAGATGGTGTAATCTCTGCAATAATTATCTGAAACTACTGTCATATAAGTTCAGATTAACTCTATCATGCAAGGCATTTGTAGATGATGTAACAAGTAATACACGTACACTAGAGACTAGTTATCATTAGCATTACTTAAATCATAGCCAATGACCTTTGCTTTTGCTTTTAAGATATCAAAAATACAGTCTTTGTTTCATGCTGCCAAAGGTAATCCTGAAATATTAACCCATGCAAATCTATCAATGGCCCTGTCCACTTGTATCCATGGATTTTTTGTAACCATTCAACATCTTCGTCCTTAGTTATGGATCTTCGTCCATGTTCAAAGAAGAATTTGTGACACATAAGTGGTTTACATAGACGTTACTTGATGTGTTTTTTGTGAAGATTAAAGGTTAGGAGGGTAGGTTGTGAAATTGTAAGAGGTAAAAGAGGGCAGAGGTTGGAGTAGGGACAGTCCTTAAAGTCATATTATCAAACTAGTGGAGTACGTAGTGGATGTTGGTTTGTAAACATGTTTTAACGATGTTGTTTTCTACCACAACTCAAAGAAAATAAGTAGAGGTAGAGAAGAGGTCTTTATGGTCGGAAAATTTAGTTGTAACTTTTGGAGATGACTTTGATGCAAGCTTGTAGCTATATATGGACACTAGGAAGTTGTAGATATGCGTACATTCCAGATAATGAAAGGACTAAAATTGCTTTTTTCTATTACCACTTTGGTTTAAATCACCATACCATTGATTTGAAAATGTCTTTTCGTTACAATATGAATATTTAATATGTAGCATTATTGGTTTACTATTTCAAAAAAAAAATGATAGATGGTTTCTCTGTTTTGAAATGATTAAAATTCATTCCAAATGTATCTTAAAAATATAGATTTATATTTATATATATACCTATATCTCCTTAGTAAAGCAAGTTTCTTTCATTTTTGTTTATATCTTTTTTTATCCTAAGATATTAATCAAATACAATTGTAGAGATTCTAAAAGCTAGTATTACTGACATTCCTTATAATAAGATTTTATGTTTTTTTTTTCAAATTTATTTAGTGAGTGTTTTTTTTTTTTTTTGCATTCAAACCTGTTTTTCAAAGTAATATTTGCCTGAAAAACATCAAATTGAGTTTTTTAGATGGTTTTGATGTGCTGATATAAAAAATGAATAAAAAATCTAAAAAAAATATTGTTTTAATATATTTTCAATTGAAAAACACTTTAAAAAATATCATACATCATAATACCAAACACTCATTTAATTGATTGGTTGGCTATTTATAGATTGGAATCTTGTATGTATCTTTACATAGCGTTCATTAAATCTAAACTATTAAATCCAAATCTAATAGTACATTTAATTCATGATAAGAACACTTAATTAATTTAACTACTTATTATATTTTTGTCTAACTTAATTGAAATAATTTAATTCAAAATTAATGGTGGGATTTAAAATATGATTGATCATGATTGAATTTTTAAACATCAGATGGTGAAAAATGGCCCTTAAAAATACTAAATTTACAATCACTAGCAATTTAAGGAGCAATGAACAGAAGGTAGTAATTGATTTAGCTCTCATAATGTACCAAGTAATTATCAGTTACTTCTTTAAGATCATCTCCTTGTGATGCTTGACTTGTCGATGAGTGGATTTTGCACCTTTAAAGTGGAATTAAGACGAAATTATTCAGACCCCACGTAAAAATTAGGGTAGAATTAGCCTTGGATGATGAGATTAGTATCCGATGAACTGCAACTTTCTTAGTCTTTTTTTTGCTAGATCGCTCTATGATATAGCTGGTGATTTTTTCACTTTATATTGGCTTTATTGATTAGACTCCTATTTAACAGAAGAATGATTGGAATGGATGAGTATAACAAGTCATTTAAACTTTCTTTCTTACGGTTAATGGCTTGTTTGAAAGTGATTGTATTTACCATAATTAAATGGCATCTACAAAACTATCATAGAATTATAAGTTTGGTAAGAATAAAAAGATTGACTAAACATTCTACCTATTCTTGGGGCATCATTGTGTCAAATCTTTTCTTTAAAAATTAGATATCACTAAATAGATGTTTGCGTTATGTTATGGATCGAGTTAAATTTTTGTAATATAAAAAAAATATACTAGTGATGTCAGTGTTTTTACAAAAAAAAAAAAATTGAGATTCATGTCATTGACTTGACTGAGTTCAATAAGTTTAATTAACTTAATAATATTATTAAAAAAATCATCAACAATAAATAAAACGAACAAAAGAATAACAATAATTAACTATAAAAAATAACCTTTCAATATCATACTCGAGAGAAGAAGAAAGAAAAAATCATTGGAGACTCATCATCGCTTCATTGTGGACACCGCTCTACCACCGGATATAACTAGCTCATTAGAACGATTCTAAAGCCATTGTGAAAGGTTGCACGATAACATTAAAAGAAGTCGCATGCACAATTAGAGCAATGACCCGAAAAATAAACCAAATGAATTATTATGAAGTGAACATTTCATGCTTATATTTAGTCAATTAATTTAATTTAATTCAAAAAGAAAATTTATTTAAAGAAAGATAAATTTAACAAAGAACGACAAATTAAAAAAACCCAAGATAAACTAGGTTATTTTCAAAATCACTAAAAAAATCCTATAGAAAGCAATAAAAAAATAACAAAGCTCAATCTCCAATTAATTAAATGTTGAAAGATAAAAATAAAAAAACTTGAGCTTAAAAAAAAAAAAAAAGGAAAACCAAGCAAATTCGAGCAAATCTTCTAAACCTGGATTAATCTCTTAAACTTACAACTCATGAAAATATTAAATCCGGGCTCAATTAAGAAGTTTAATTCCCAACTAATTTAATGTTGAATGATAAAATCAGAAAAAAAATATTAATTTAAATTTTTTACGAAGTTAAAAAAAATCAAAATCAAAAGATTGAGAATCAAATATAAGAATAAAATAAAAAAAATTAATTTTAAAAATTTTCTTAAATAAAAAAATAGCAAAAAAATAATAGGAACCAAATCGATACATGAAAAAAATAAAGGATGAAATTAAAAAAAAAAATTTAATTTATAAAATGAATTTTTGACGCGCGTGGACTTAATTTTAAAAACTTTTCTATAAGAACTATAAAAGGTAGGAGTACAATTAAGAGTACCAAAAAAGTTCCAATTGAAGAGTTATTCATTTTTACCGTTGGAAGGCATTGAGCTAGATGGGCCCCATGAATAAGAGTGATATTTATGGCCAATTTTTTAGGGGTCCAACCTATAATCCTAAGCTAGTCATTCTACGGTAACTAATATACAGCCTCGTGAGTAGCCCTAGCGATTCTCCTTGTCTTATACGAAGAATTCCAAGGTAAGATTATGGCTTTGCATCAACTATCATGTGGTTAAATATCAAACTCAAGTAGTTATAACGTACACTATCGTCCTTGATTTATTTGTTCAAGGAAACTATCCCAACTTATGATTTCTTATTACTACTTGTTTCTTTAGAAAAATAAATCTTCATGTATTTGCAATTGAGGTCTAATAAGAGTTTTATTTATTCACATTCTTTCTATTCACCGTGTATTTATTAAATTTGATCTAATCTAATCTGACTGGTCGATCTAGAAAACCCAAGATTCTAAATTTATTCCAGGTTGGATTTCAATTTGAACCGAAAAAAATTGACCTGATCAAATCTTATTGGCCATAACCTAACCAAATTTAGCAGAATCAACACTAAAAAATGTTTTTTAAAAGAATAAAATGATGTAATTTTGATAAAATAAATAAATAAATTACCCGAGTTAACTTGATAATCTAATAACCGAACAAAACTCAAATAAAGTGTGACAATTATGATTCAAATACCGAAACACAAGAAGGTCATGGCAACTCCAAACTTTGAAAAAAGAATTATATTTTAGTCCTAACATTTGGAGAGCTTTCAATTATACATTTCAATGATGCATGTTCTGTACTCTAAAAAATCAAATATTTTCTTATTCATTCTCTAATCCTAGATTTCTGGTTCCGCCATCGATCCTATCAACTGATCTTTTTATGATCAATTGAACTAAAATGTACGACACAGCAAGTAGGTTATCATATTTGATGAGAAGTGAATACTCCATTAATGGTGGGCCAAACTTTTAACATATAAAAGGGTAAGCTGGTATCCAAGTACAAGGAAAAATCAAAGTTGTCACGTATTGACCATTCATAGTTTGTCATGGGATGCAAAGAAAGAAAGAACTAGTATGTATGTATATAATAGAGTATAATCTTATTGTACATGGGATCGATCTAATGGTTCATCAGACCACAAGAACAGACAAAGACACACAACCCTAAGCAAAAAATGACAACAAGCAGAAGCTATAAACATAGATAAATCAATCAACGGAGAGAACATTGTAAACCTTAAAAGCCAGGAAGGAAGTTTTGAAACGAAGAGGGAGGGTGATTATGATGATATGAAGAAGCCAAAGCGTCAACTCAACCGCTGGCAATAGAGCATCAGCACCACCACCATCATCATCATCAATCTCTCTGCAAATGAAATAATGAGAGACCGTGCGTGTGTGTTTGCATGTGTGGTGTAGGGTTTTCTGGTGGGGCAAGACCGACAAGCGTGGGGTTGTCTTGTCTTATCAGTTCCCTTTTCAGTGACCCATTTCTTTTCATTTAAAGGATGATTTTATCTTCCTTCGCTTGTTCGGTGCTTCTTCTAAATTTACTTCCCTCTCCCTCCATTATAGGACTACTGTATATCTTGCATGGCTATCGATGGGCCCAGCTAGCTAGGCATCTAGGGCATGGTCAAGGTCTCTTAACTTGTAGTCAAGCCCTTCACTCACACTTCTGTGTTCCTAGCTACCTCCTGTCCATTATGAATTATTGAGAATAAGAATAACAATCGATATAGTAGCTAGAAGCAATAAAATGTAAGCAATGAGTGATGAAGATATGCTAGATTTAACAGTGATATTAATATACTATTAAATTAAAGGTTTAATTCTTTGAAAACGTTAGCATCAATTAATATACAGTGTTTAATGGTTACTGTCAACTGTAAACATTAACCGGCTAGTTATTCGAATCCATTATTCATCCTAAATTCTTTTATAACAGTACCATAAATGAACGACTTCAAGACTCACATGACTTTATTTAACAAGAAAAAAAACTTTATTTTTAAATTATTATTTACCGAAGAAATTTTAGGATTTTCTACTCTGCCTTCTGTATTTTTTTTTTATAAATACTATAGTTAATAAACTTGGCTCGGCCTGATAGATTAATCCGATAACTTGCCGACTCGAACTTGACCCGAGTTGGGTTTTATTTCAAACCAATTTGAAAGCTGACGTAGTCAAACCAGAATAAAACCAGCCTAGTCACACCATGAACTTTTTAATTTTTACTCAAAACAATGTTTTATTTAAAAAAATTTAAAGCGATTTCATTTAAAATCAAATAAATCTATCATCCTAGCGTTGAGCCGGTGTGATAATTATGATAAATACTACCCTTATTTATATTAAAACTCTAAAGGGAACTCCCATATAAGATAACAGTGAGTCCTCTTTCTTTCTTGTAAGATTTGCTTCACCAGTGTGTATGTGCTTTGGTTGATGTTGCTGGCTGACCTGTCTCGTATCCAGACTGTTAGACTGTACTTCTTTTCTTCAATGTCCAAAAAAAAAAAAAGACAAAACACGAGCTTTTTGGCACAAAAATACTCGTATATAGCATCTCGCACAAAAGCTTTGCCTGAAGGGTTCAAAACCTCATTAGAGCAAAAGTAAAATCACCTGAACCGTAAAGGGTTTTCTTGAATGGTCTTGCTGCTGGGACCGATAAATTTTGAAATCAACAATCAATTGGGATTGTTTTAACAAGGTTAATTTAGCCCATTACAAATTGCACTCAGAGGTGTAGATGGCAAGAGAAGGCCTGCTTAAAGCCCATCCATGCTCGGATACAACTTCAAAGTTTGAACATCCCCCAAGATGTTTCCAATGGCACCATTTTTGCAACTATAAAAGAGGTTTTTACATATAATGCAATGCAATCTTGAGTTGTTGGCTGAGGAGGTAAATGGGTTTTGCTTAAGCAAAGAATGAAGCTGAAAATGCATTGACCGAGCACGAATACCATGAAAACGAAAACGGTAAAATATGCCCATGAGGGGGGAATGGATAGTTCTTGGGAGGCTGGTACAATTTTGTTTTCTAAGAAATATGAAAGAAAATCTAATTTCTATGGTCTTGTATCCACTGGTGTATGTGCGTGCGTGTGTGTTGTATAGGTGAACAACAAACATGCAGAAATGAAATAACCACAAAGCAAATGATAAATTACTACAAGCTGATGACCTCTTTACTTTCTACAAGGTGCATGAGCTGATGAGCAAACGCAAGATACAAAGGGTAAAATGAAAAAAAGACTGTAAAAAGTACACCTTATACCAATGCCCAGAACTTCTTTCTGCATATTAGTACAGTTTCAGTCTTCTTTCCTTTGTTTTCCAGAACATGTGATTCGACCTCCCACAGAAACTTTGGAGCTAAATGCTGGACTCTTGATGTAAACGATTCCTCATCTCTGATGATAATAAATCCCTGCACATTATAGTCTTGGTAAGATTCTGAATCAAATGTAATGTGGAATACAGACACAAAAGCGTAAATGATTTTAAATGTCAGGCTACAATCCATAGAATGGTTGATATGGATAAAACCATATTAAGTAACAAGATCAGATCAGATAATCAGTATCTTATATATTCTCTCAGATCTAGATGGCAATAAATTCCAAGGGACGTAAACATTAGCTCCATGCTAGCTTTGTTATGCATCCATGTAACAAAATGGCCTACAGGTAATGCAAATAATGTGCTAGTGTAACGAGCATATGATGTCTAATATAATTCAGAGAGGCTGGGCATAGCTTTACATCTAGTTGATTAAATCCCATCCATCTCGTTCTTCATCCTGGCATTCACCATATAACTTCTCTGATTTTTAAGACTTTGATAGATGAAATATTTTAGAAACAGTTACCTGAGGTCGGATAATACGGTCCATCTCCAGCATGATATCCTCTAGCAGGCAACCTTCTCCATGGTCTTTGTAGTGTGTGAAGAGATGATTGGCATGCAATAAATCATATGTTCGTGGATATGTTGAGAATGGCTCACACCTGAAGTTAAAACAAGTGTGGTAAGCAAACTAGCATATTACAGATCCTTGCATCCACATAGTATAGCTTGAGCACAACTGAATTGATTGAAAATCTCTTACCAATCATGAAAAGCTCCTATGAGACCCCTGTCATAAATAGCTGACAAGGTATTATTCATGCTCATGGGAACTATATTCATCACCCAAACAGGCAGCGAGTTCAAAGCAACAGCAAATCCGCCAATAAAAGCATTCATGTCCATGACATTTCGTATATCCGTCTCATTGATATTCATCAGCTTCCAGTAATGGCCAGCTTGATTTTTCCAGAATATGGCATCTGAAGAAAACTCTTCTTCAGTGATACCTGCAACAAAAATGTGCAGAAATTATCATGTCAGATTGAATATTTAACATGGCTTATGCATTTTCCAAGTGTTCAAAGAGATAGACTACAAATGACAAGTTAAATGGGACTACGAATGACAAGGTTAAATGCTAGTCATTCATCTGAAATTTCCCACATGAACCCTGTCCCAGTGATTTTGATGACAGGAAAGCATAGGCAATCCTAGCCAGCCTGCCCCCAAGCTGCTTCCAACTACTTGAAACTATAAAATGTATTTGATATTGATATCTATATCTTCCATTGTGCTCATCATAATGCAGTTTGACTACACTTGCAGTGTACTTGATTTTGAAACAAAAAGCTAATATAGAATGCAAATTTGAAAAAGATACCATACTCAGGCATGACCAGGGATCAGGAAAAGCAGGGATGAACAAACACAACTTTAAATTACTTTAAGCTCATAAAAAGCACATGAGCGCACCAATTTTGCCGAGACTCTTTGAATATACAGAAAGACGTTCTGGTCTGGGAGGCAGTTTCTGAGGATTAGTTTGTGCACTTCTTGGTATGCAGTTCCTCAGTGGTGTTTTCCATGATGGTTTCATGTCATCTACAGTGTCACAGATGTTTATTTGTTTCATCTCTGCATTGTGCAGGAGACATGACTCATTTTCTTGTTTGACCCAAATTGCAGTTTGAACTTTTCGAGCAATGAGTTTCCAGCACATAGCAGAAGTCAGAATTACCAACTTATCCCAAATCAATGGATAATCTTTATCCTTTCTATAAGCAGGTGGAGACGAATAGACAAAATATCCATTATCTCGCAAAAGACGATTAACTTCTTTGATTAAAATACCACCTGCACTAAAAAAAAATATTGCAATAAAATAAAAGCCCAATGAATTAAAGAGAAGGTGTAAAATCCAAACATAAGTTAAACAGCCTTTTTTTTAACTCGATAATCTTGGGGGGGAAAATGTCCAGGAGGTTGCAAACACAATGAACAACAATTCATATACTTGCCAGGCCATAACGATCTTTATCAACACATATCAGGGTAGCATCTGCATGTAAAACTTCATAGTGCACTTTCACTAAACTGATTTAAAAGCTTGTTTGGTAGCAAAGATAGCTGATGCATTTCATATATACAGCAATCTGCTGGCATGCATAAAAGCAATGCTACGAATTATGAATAATAAACTTGCATAGAGATGCATTTGTAGTTCCAGGTATGATTTACTATTGTTCCTTTGTGTTAGTTACTATATGCAATTAGAAAAATTTAAGAAATCAGAGATCACTTCTTTTGGCTGACTATATCATTTCAATTCGATAAAAGGATTGCAGAAAAATGCATGAAGAGCATGAAGCATTTATCTGAAACATGTGTTTCTCCCTATGAACAATTTTCAAATGCCACTGCTCAAGCGCCATACCATTCTCATGCCAGTCAACACGACATCTCGAACAATGAACCATCTCAAAAGAGCTAGAGGGGAATGGTAGCTGTTTTGTGGAAATGGCAGCAGTCATGGCACCAATTCCTCGTTCTAAAGCAAACTGAATCTGATTTTCATGACCATCTCTGGGAGCAAAAGACATTGTTTGGATATCCAAAGGAAGAAGATAAGCTGAGAAGCTAGCAACACCGCAGCCAACATCCAGAACTTGAACAACCCCAGCTGAACGCAGATCACCTGTATCATCAGTTATCATATTTCCTAACCTGCAGTCAAAAAAAAAATCATAAGAGATGGAACATTATAGTGCCTGGGTTTTGGAAATATCATCAATTACTGGTATCATTGCCATCGTAGGAAATGATGAATTAACTTGTTTGAATGTGAATAAGTGATATAAGAAGCTTAAGTTCATCTACCTCTCAATGTAATCTGCTGCTCCATGCTTGAAATGAGTGCCACCACCAGGGAACCACCATAGCTGATCTTTCTCATGCACCCAGTTCTGTCCTCCTTTGACTTCAGCAAGATGTGTATGATTCACATTGCTTCTCCACACATAATCCCTACTGGTTGGCCATTTTATGGGCAATTTATAATCTTCTGGAGGTGGCACCAAGCAAAATAAACGCTTCTCAAGGGGAGGACAATGCCTCTCTAGCTCTTCTCTTCTAGAAAGATCCAAGGATGGGAACAAAGTTTTCACATAAGCAACATCATGGCAAGGAATATACTCGTTGAACTTCAAAGGGCAAACATTCATCCCACTTTCTGGGATTACAATTGGTGTTTGTCGATAAGCAAGAGCAACTTTGTTGGTGAATGTGTAAATACCTGCAAGTGTAGAAGATAAAGTTGTTAAACTTGGTAGCAGACCAAAAGTGTAAAGTTTCATATGCAGTCATTACCAACATGCCAAAGGCTGATGCGAATTAAACTATAGTTTGAGGATGGAAACAGACACAATTTGTGCATGTTCATGGTCATATAATCACTTTTTTTACTGCATGAGCTTTGATATTCCAGGTCTAAAGAATTGTTTTAACATCTAATCTGACCCATGGTTGTTGCAAATCTGGAATGTACGAGTATAAAATGTCAATCCCAAATGCAGCAACGACTATATCCCAAAAATACATCCACATGTGAACAATGCAACGAGTACTCCCCGAGGCTTCCTTTTGATAAATAGCACATTGCATGCAACTAGAAAATATGCTTGATGCAAATTAAAGAATTACACAGCTGCACCCTAAGATTGGTCCCATGTAGTTGATCCCCACTGAAATATGTCACATCCAGGTCTATTTTCTGTCAATATGTCAGAAACTTAGAATGTCTGCAATTTAACATTACCGTACTCTATTAACCAATCTGTCAATTCAATAGATTCTCATGGTGATCTGTCAAATTCATTTTCTTAATAACCAATCTAACCCTCCAATCTCACTGGTGAGAAAAGGTAAGAGGCGTCCAGGATATGAATCAATATGCTTCTGTAAACAAAGAAAATGGTATCATTTCCATATTCAGAGTATCAAGACATCTACATGTTGTGTGGCCTTAAATGTCATCTTGCAATTTATGAGCTCTCTATTACCTTTTCTAATTGCTACTAGCTTACAGGATTTATTAGCAAAACATTAGTCATCAAAGCAAGGCACTAACAATTCTCAACCAAATAGCCTAAAATTTTTCCAAATGGGTCCATCCAAAACCCACCAAGTTGAATTCTTGCAAACTCGAACACCAATTAAATAAAGAAAAACATAATTACAACCCCAAAATAACAGCAAGAAAAAAGAATCCACAAAATTTAAGCTCAAAGCAAAATACCAAAATGGGACCAGTGTATAAAAAAGCAACCAACTTTACATTCCACAGAACAAAATCCATCTCCAAAAACACCATGCAATGCAGAAGATTGCGTAAATATCACAATAAAATAAAACTTTACAAGAGAGAGAGAGAGAGAGAGAACATACCATGAGATGAAGAGGAATTAGAAGAGGAGGAGAGTTGAGAGACATAAATGGAGGCATTGTTATTGCCAAAAAGAGTGCCAGTGTAAAATGAACCCACCATTAATAACAAAGCCACCATTATCATCTGCCCTGATTTTGAATCAAAGGCTGACCCCCATGAGTACCCTCCCATCTCTCTGTCTCTATCTCTTGAAATAGAAACTGGGTTTTGCTTCTACGATTTGCAGGAAGCAAAGGAACTAAATTGGCATTTGCAGATTTGGAGAAAGATCTCCTCTTTGAGCTGTTTTAGACACAAATCTAAGAAACAAGAAGTGTTGTGTTGTGAGCTAGAGAGAGAGAGAGATCATTGGCCAATCTCCTTAATTTTGGTTTTAGTTTGTTTAGTTATCATCACCGACTTTTTTTAATCGGCACATGACATGCACGTGACTTTTTAGTGTTTGGCAAAGTGTTTTTGTGTTATTATATGTTTTTTAAAATATTTTTTTATAAAAAAATATATCAGATTAATATTATTTTTATATTTTTAGAAAATTTTAACATGTTAGTATTAAAAAAAACTAAAAAAACATTAATATCATATATTTTTAATTAAAAAAATATTTTTAAAAAAACATATTATATCTTAAGTCCGTGCAACTCGAAACTAGCCTTTACATAAGGTGTTTTGCATTTTGTGACTCGTGATTCCATTAAATTGGAATATGTTCATTAATTCTCGCAAATTC
>Ga0307510_10001609_pt1 | contig 24987 bp, 26 predicted proteins | sample 12_EM_MG_FD_207224 | JGI IMG/M metagenome (GOLD analysis project Ga0307510, IMG submission 207224) | Populus trichocarpa ectomycorrhiza microbial communities from riparian zone in the Pacific Northwest, United States - 12_EM | ecosystem: Host-associated > Plants > Roots > Unclassified | place... | reverse complement strand
GCGCAACGCAGGTAACACCTCTGCAGCCTTTCTCCTCGTAACTTCTCGTAGCGCGGATGCAATGAATGGCCCAAGGTACTCCGTTACGTGGAGACATTCCACAGCGATAAACGAGTGGAAAAGCCCTAGCCATTGAACGTTTACTATTTCGTCTTGCCATTCTTGGAACAAGTGCCTATCTTCACCCCCACAAATTTCCAGTCGCTCCACGCCGAAGAGGAGAGGAATAGCCTGGTTGCATATTTGTACCATAGATGAAACTTGCCAAAGTGGCGCTGCGCATAGGACTTGAAGCGTGAAGTGTCCCACTGTCCCCCTGCGTGGAGAAAGGGTTATCTGAACGAAGTCGCTGTGAAAATCCACCTTCGCTGCGTTAGGAGAGTTGACCCTTTTTGCGTAACTGATAAACTGGAGCAATTGTGGGACGTCAAAGGTGAGCTCGTTGAAGAACTTTATGTTAACGTTGTCCAGTAGAGGGGCTTCAATCCGGGCCAAAAGGTCTTCCATATACTCGCGGACGCCTCGGAACTCCAAACAGGTGAGTAAGGGAAGGAGCGCGCGTCTCTGTTGTCGTGTATGTTGGCGTATATCGGGGGGCAGTCCGGGAGATCGGAAGTCGATGCGAAGATACTTGAGCTTTGTCAACATGGATAGACTGGTGGCCATCACCTCGGGTGAGATGTAACCCGTATTCGGCGGTATCTTGTCAAGTAGCAGCGAGTCGAGGTCAACAGCAGATAGAAGGAGCTTTGGCAATGCAGGAAACACAAGTCCTTCCAACCAGACTCGTTGCAGACGTGGGGTGATCCCACCCAAGAATGTGTCAGGAAGAATAAGTGCCGTCTCGTCATCCGACCAAAGCTCTAAGGCCGTTAGCACTGGATATGGCTCCTGCATCGCTGTTGCTAACACGTCCAAAAGAGGTCGCGTTAGATGGGAGAGCTGGATTTGGCATACGCGATCATGATGGTCGAGTGCGGTAATGGCATTTAGAATGGGGAACGTGGAGGTCGCTGTCGAATACAGCCAGTACCTGATGACGATGGGCAAGGGCGGCCAAACATCCAACAACACTCCCACGGGGGTTCTTTCTGTGCAGACAATGTGAAGGTTCAAACGGCTTTGGGACGCGAAGACAACATGACGCCATCTTTGACACACATGTACGAGTCTATGCCATGTACATGTGGGGCCCAGATAGTTCATAGAGTCCGCTCGGTAGAGCTCGAAAACGATTAGGAGGACATCGTCGGGGAGCATGTTGATTGTCGCACAGCCTGCATCATACAATTCAGATGGCATTGCGGACGTTACTTAAAGGACGCACGTTGATACCGTCGCTTAGCAAGTCCCTTCCAGCGACGTGTGAAAGACTTTCCCCCATTTGATCCATCATATGTACCATCTATCGAAGACGAAGATGCGCTACTCGCAGAGAATAAATATTGGACAACTCTGCGGACTAGGTGGGGGAATAGATGATGGATGCCTTTCCGATGGTGTCTACGTGAGGCTGGATCAGCACTTTTGGTATTGGTGTGTTTCTCAAGACGTACTGGTGAGAGCTCATCCGATGATCGAAGACACAAATGCATATGCGACTGCATAAATAACCCACGCGAATACGTCACGTACATCATGATGCTGACAACTCGCCGTATATGAGAACGGGGTATTCTTGGCACCACCACGTGAGATGAGCTGATTAAGAATACTCCACAATTGGCACTATGAACCATCCAGTGTCAGTCTACAGCTAGAGCACAGAAGCACATGTCATGTCAGGCGGTAAACATGCCCTTGCTCCAGTGCCGAAGATGCGGGAGTGATTGAGGGCTACGAGACGTTTGGAGTGTGTGCTTGTTGACTTGTGTGGGCCAATGTTTGTACATTCCAAAACCGAGCGGACCGGAGCGGTTATGCCAAGAAAAAATGAAAAGATGCAGAATAAATGGGATGGAGATGAAACAAATGGACGGGTATGCTCGCAATGGACGTAGAACAGTGGATCTATAAAATACACTCTCTGAGTAACCTGGCGAATGTGTTTCGTCAAATAATTCTTAACAATGGGCAATGTAGCGTTTCACTGGCAGCAACGCGTGAGTGCGTTTGATATATCATTATCACTGGCATACGACGAATGTATAACAAAGGAATTGCAACACAAAACAGCGACCTAAAGAACCATCTAATAGTATCAAAATACAAAAAATAGCCAATAAGTAGATGATACCAAAATTTACCAGCAGAAAGCACATATCAATCGTCGACCTCCATGAACCCTGTCCACTCCAAATTATGTTCCCAATTACGCCTATGGCGGCATACCATCACGGGGAGACTGCAGTGCCTGCGCGCGGCAATGAATTGCCAAATATCCCCTTCCCAGAATTCCGATGGCTCGGGTCCCTCTAAGAACAAGTTACGCAACGCGGGTAGCACCTCTGCAGCCCTCCTCCCGGTAACCTCGCATAGTGCAGATGCGGTAAATGGCCCCAGGTTTTCGGTTACATGTAGACTCGCCACCGCGGTGAATGGGTAGAAAAGCTCCAGCCATTGAGCGATTTCAATGTTATCTTGCCATTCTCGAAGCGAATGCTCATGTTCACCCCCACAAATTTCAAGCCGCTGCACACGGGAGAGAAGAGGTATGGCCTGGTCGCATATTTGTACAGCAGACAAAACTTGCCAAAGTGGCACTGTGCAAAGGACTTGAAGCGTGAAGTTTCCCACTGTCCCTCTCGGTGGAGAAAGGGTGATCTGGATGAAGTCGCTGTGAAAATTCATCTTTGCTTCATTAGGAGAGTTGAGCTTCTCAGAGTGGGTGATGAACTGGAGCAATTGGGGAACACCAAAGGTGATCTGGTCGAAGAACTTGATATCAATATTTTCAAGTAGAGGGGCCTCAATTCGAGAGAGGAGGTCTTCCAAATACTCGTTGACACCTTGGAACTCCAACCAAGTGAGGGAGGGGAGGACAGCACGTGTCTGCTGTCGTGGATTTTGGTGTAAATGTGGGGGAAGTCCCGGAGGTAGGAAATCAATACGTAGAAACTTGAGCCACGTCAACCCGGACAGACTGATGGCCATCACCTGGGGTGAAATATAACCAGTCGTATCCGGTGGTATCTTGTCGAGTAGAAGTGAGACAAGGTTGACCGTAGAACAGAGGAGCCTTGGTAACGCGGGAAATGCAATTCCTTCCAGTGAGATTCTTTGCAGACGTGGGGCAGATCCACCCAAGAACGTGTCAGGAAGGACAGGTGCCATCTCATCATCCGACCAAAGCTCGAGTGTTGTCAGCGCCAAATATGGTTCCCGCATCGCCATTGCCATGATGTCTAGCAGAGGTCGCGTTACATGGGAGAGCTGAATTTGGCGCACGCGATTGCGATGCTCGAGTGCAGCAATAGCATTGAGAATGGGATGCTCAGAGGCCGATGTCGAATACAGCCAGTACCTGATGATGATAGGCAAAGGCGGCCAAATGTCCAGCGACTCCCTTACGGGGGTTTTTTCTGTGCAGACAATGTGAAGGCCCAGACGTCTTGGGGAGGCGAAGACAACATGCCGCCATCTCCGGCACACATGCGCGAGCCTGTGCCACGCACACGCGGGGCCCACGTAATTCATTATATCTGCCCGGTAGAAGTCGAAAATGACCAGGAGGACATCATCTGGGAGCGTGTTGATTGTTACACGGCCTGTACCAACAATTCAGACAGTTTCACTGGCTTTCCAAAAAGGACATACGTCGACATCGCTTGGAAAGTTCCTTCCAGCAGCGTGCAAAATGCCTTCCGGTCTTTGGTCCTTCAGATACGCTTCCAGCATGGAGGAAATGAAGCACAACTCTACGGACTAGGGAGGAGAATAGAGGATGGCCGCCTTTTCGAGAATGTCTACGTGAAAGGTAGGTGGTTTAGCCCCCTTTGAAACAGTTGTATTTCCTCAGACTTACTTGTGAAAGCCCATCTGAAGGTCGAAGGGAAAAACGTGGTCCTGAAATTATCGTTGCGTACCCTATGGACACACCTCCAGCCAAGGAGACCACTGCAACCTTAGTACTGATAGTTTGTCAAGTTTTGAATGCGCGCGTGTTAGCACGAGAATGGAGAGAGGACAGCTGTGTGTACTCGAACTTAAATAAGAAATGATAGCCTAGGTGACTCAGCTAGCAAAGTGTAAGGAACTAGTGGCGCGTGTATGATGATTGCGCCGACTTGGGCTCGGAACTGACTGGTTCCGATCAGCCTGACGACGCTGATGCTGTGCTCTCACCTCGCCTCGCAAAAAAAAAAAACTCGTAAGAAATTTTACTTTTTCTTAGAAATCCTACAATGGCTTTGTTGGTATTTACCGAGAGTACAGTACAGTAGCGAGAGCAGCCCAATGACACCAGCTGGGCCGGCCCGTAGCTTCGGTGATAGCAGTTCGCCGCACATCCCAGGATTAGTGTCACGGTACTGAAACTTCTCCGTTCAGGGGGTGTGTCTCTTATAAGGACATATCCCGATGTGTCTATCCCCAGTTCCCAGTTGGGTTGCTCTTTCTCATAGTGGCATCACTGGATTAATATTTGTCAATGGTTCCGCGGTGACAAAGCAACCGTCAGGTGCGGTAGGTTGAGAACGTCGAGGATGGCTGTGGTCTGGCCAGTCGCGCCTCAGATTTCCAACTTGCACGGAATCTCATCCATCAAGGAGAAGGAGAAGGCGAAATCAAAACCGGATATCCGGGCGTGGGTAATCCCAGGCTTACAAGAAGGCGGAATCCCACGCGTACGCCATTCTCCTATTCACGCCAGGTCAACGATCCCCTCTACAACTATGCCCCAGGCCCACGCCTTCCATCCGTCGGAATAATGTAAGACTATCCTCGCGTCGGCCATACTATTTGGTGGGGAAGGAATCAGACATGGCGAGGTCGAAAACGCCGAAACCGCGCACATTTTATGGAAGGCTTGCGTTCGAGTCCTCATTTCTGTTCGCGTCCTGTCTAGAACCACATTACTATTGTCCCGGAGTCGGTGGATTGCCGCACATGTGAGCCGGGGGTATGGCTGCAGCCAGCCGTGACGGTGTAGAGTTAGGACTTCCACAAAAATCTCGACATACGACATCCCGAAATCAAGTGTTTGGTCATGTATGGGAGACAATTTTTTCTTTTTCGACTGGGGAATAGAAGGGGGACCATGGAAAACTTGTGAAGGGTGTATTCGTATTCACCCTTCTCCGTTGTGGCCAATGGGGCAACAGGATACGGCGCTCGGACGAGTGAAATAGGAATGGTAATGAAATTTTTTTTATCGTGATCTGTCAGTACAGTGGCTGCGCATAAGAAAGTCCTCAGCCACGGGGAGTGGACCTCGGGGGTGATAGTGTCGTGACGGTGTGCCTGAAGGAACATAATATATCAGACACACCCCATGGGCGATAAGTGCAGGTAGCTTGTGCTACAGTACAGCAATGAATAAATGTGCAAGGGGGCAAAGCGCTCACGTTCATATCATGATCAAGGCCCAAATCCTCATTTCCCCCCTTCACGCGTTTCGTGGAGATAAAGAACATTTGCCTCTATAAGGTGGAACGGGGTGGTGATTGCGCCCGGAACATGAGATCCACGAATAAGGCAATGCGTATAATACACGAGGCAAAAGGAATGGGGCCAGAGGCGCGGCACATTGCGTGATGATCGAGTCAAGGGCTGTCCGCTTACTTTGGTACTTTGCACCTCTCCGTGTCTCATAGGCGATGGGGTTATGCTCTTCGCATTGTCTGCAGTTCGAAGAGAGTGAGGGAGACTGAAACGTTTTTCCAGGCAAGCAAGCGCAAAATGAATGCGAACGGGTAAATTTGTGGCAAGGGCCACGCCACGTGTCAAAACACGTTAAATGTAGCGCTCGCGTCCAATTCATTGTTGTAGCTAAGGTTGGGCCTGTCCGCTCCCTCGCTCTTTCAATAAGAGGCGGACACCCCACTGCAATCAATCTGCAATCGCATCAACCCCACTCACTCTCCTTATCCTGTCCGAGTCCGTCATGCCTCCCCTCTTGTTTCTTGCCCTTGTCCCTGTCCTTTCCCTTCTCCCCTCCGTCTCCGCCCACGGCTTTATCACACAAGTCATTATTGATGGCACGACATACACAGGCAATGTCCCTGCTGCGCTGCCCTCGGACAGCCCAATTCGCCAGATCTCCGATATTAGCCCCGTGAAGGGTGCGGACAACCCGTCCTTGAACTGTGGCCTGAATGCACAGCTGGCTACCATGGTCGTTCCTGCGAACCCCGGCTCGGTCATGGAGTTTTATTGGGGAGACCCTGGCAATGAGAACGTAAGTCACGTCTCTACTTTTTTTCAACGCTTTGGCCCTGCTGACCACCGACGCGTCCGCTGAAGTGGCCCCATAATACCGGTCCACTTATGACTTATATGGCTTTGTGCGATACCTCGACCTGTGACAAGTTCAATGGCTCAACTGCCAAGTGGTTCAAGATTGACGAGATTGGGAAGAAGTCGGACGGGACCACTTGGTACCAGCAGGACGTTAGTACGTAGAGTTATCTCCCTTTTTCTTTTTCTCGGCCAACACGGATACTGACTTGCAAGCTGCGTAGTGAACGGACAGCCCGTTCCGGTGACGCTTCCGACCCAGGTAGCCCCAGGGGACTACCTCGTCCGCCATGAGATCATCGCGCTTCACCTCGCCCAGACCCTCGGTGGCGCCGAGTTCTATCCATCTTGCACGCAGATCCGCGTCGGTGGTTCGCAGACCGGCACGCCCAACCAGACAGTCTCCTTCCCGGGCGGGTACAACGACAACGACCCGGGCATCTACGATCCGAACGTGTATTCCAACCAGGATTATGTCTTCCCCGGTCCGCCCGTGTCCAACCTCGCCTCGCCCGCGGACATGACTGGTCAAACGTCATTTGGAGCGCCGGGGTCGTCTTCGTCTAGCGGGACCCCAACTTCTGCGACGTCTACAACGAAGGGTACCAACCCGTCGTCAACGGGCGCAGCTGGCGCGCAACCGACACAGTCCTCATCAAGTAGGGTCTGCAAACTCCAGAAGCAAGACGCGTCGCTTTCAAAGCGTGACACGGCTATCGCCCATCACAAGCGCCGCACGAGCTTCATACGCGCTATTCGTGACGCCTTTTACTCTTTCTGACCATCTCTATTCACTCATTCATGATATTGATGCACTCATATGACCAACAAGATCTGGGATCGACCCCTCCTTACGATGTAGCATTACTCTTATTGACAGGCCAAGAAATTTGCGTATCTAACTAACTAACCCCCACTTGTACACCACACTTCCTTCGCTCTGATACACCGAATCTAGCCGGGCGGTAGAAGTTATCGATGTTTCCTGCCATGTATCTACTTATTAGGCTATCTATCGATTGATAGACATCGAAAACCAAAGTGCAGAATCACGCGCGACTCAAAGTTGGGTGAAAAGTAATCCTCGAGGATCATCGCGTGTGATGGTCACGGAGGAAACATGTCCGCGCGATGGGCATGCACATACCCCCAAAGCATGGCACCGCTTCTGTGCGTACGAACCGCACCCGTGCAGGACTACTGCTAGTCCCGCACGCATTACCTCGTGGCTGTGATCGCACGACATGCAAGCCTCGTGCCTGACCATGAGGCTTCCCATTAGCATTCGGTGCGGTACCCTATACCCCTAAAGTTACACCCCCCAAGTGGTCACCTGGCACAAAGCTCACCTTTGAATACAACTCGCTGAACGTGTCTGCTGTGCGGTGCCCTCCTGTGTGTCCCGCGTACCGTAGCCCCTCATACCACTCGGGGCCCTTTGCCCTGATGGTGTTGCGAATTGTGGGCTGGCTATTGTAGTAGAACATGTGACAACGGCTTGAGCATAGATTTCGTTATCATAATGACCGATGTCTGTGAAAGCAAATGTTGGACAAACCTCGGGCTTGACGGTATGGCTCAAGGCACCTAAGGCAAGACGTGCTCAGATGTGTGTGATGTTATACATCGCCAACCAACACGTACATTGTCAGTACCATCACCGATAAGTCCTCAGCACGTCAATACTTCAGCATTCGAGTTGGTGGTGGACCCGACTCGGCGCCATCGGATCCACCACGGGTCGCGCACAACAGAGATCGTCTAGACCCGCGTATGCATAACATATCTCAATGAATGGTGAGATACGGCATCCATGAGCAGGTTACTAGAGACCGGAGGTGTCGGAGGTCTGGATGGCAACAATGGAATGTCTTCCCACTCTCTGGCTGTGATATACGGGCAAGGGGAAGCTTATGTGTCTAAGCACCTGGAGTGGACTTCTTGAACTTGTGGGAAGGGGGATCAAGAACTTAGACGACAGTGTAGCAGTATGTAAAGGCATCAGGAATGAGTAACCTTTCATTTGCTAGATTGTGTAGTAAGTGGGATACCAAGCTATCTGGCAGATGAGGGGCCACTCATTCCATATTCTGCACGGCAATACTTTGCCGCCATGCAGAGATACCAACCACGAGAGACCATGTCGGGAGCCTGGACATAGAGCACCTACTCCAGGCGAAATGCGCGCCTTCCGTGCGTGGCGTATGACTACTTTGCAAGGTAGTATGTAGCAAGCGTGCCGGGTTCTGGACTAGGTGAAAGAAGAGAACACCTGTCCCTGCAGTGATCATGTGGACGAGAGGCCATGATGGTACATCCAATGCAGCCTGCTGCTTGCCCGGCTCCCGTCGTCGGACAACTCGGAGGCGGGGCAGCCCTGCCAGCCGGAGAAATCGAATTGGCAGACATTGTTCCCGGTTTGGCAGGTAAAAAAATGTATGGTCCCAACTGTTGTGTGCTATCGGAACAGCCTCGATTTAAAGAATCGATACTGTATAGTGCGAGTGCCAATCTACGTAATCCGACTACAGGATCAAAAATGATGGCCCGCGTCACTACGACAGCGAGCACATTATCATCACGTGATCAGTTCGTGCTACCGTGACCTTCAATTGGCTCGTCTTATTCTTCAACTGGAGAGTTCTTTTCGCTACTGCGGTCTTAGGTCCTACGGATAGGTCTGATCGATACTCTGCTCACATACATTCCGGTTATAATGACGAGACCCATGCCCGGACTGCGCCACGTATTCGACTCAACGTACTCACCATACAGCACGGGAATTGCGAGGATGTGGCACTGGCAATGCCGCGACAATCACGACAACTCAAATTCTCGAAATCTCTGAAATCAATCAGTAGACGATGCAACGACGTCCTGATCCGTTGGCTTCAAGGCCGCCACTATACATTACTTGCACAGTACAGTACTACTTGCCACGTCGTCATGAGAACCCAGATTTCCCACCCCGTGTACCCCTGATACGACGCTGACATCCGCGCTCCCCCTCCGAGGCTCCCCGAGTCATCTTGGCGACGACCAAACCCCCCATATGTTGCTACGGGACGTCCTCGCCCGTCCACATGGCTTCGTCTCCGACCGGTGCACCTTTCGTTCTCGTCCCCTTCCCAAGTTCTGCAATGTCTGGTCTCTACGAGAAAGACCATGACTATCGTAGTCAGTGGTTCTGCACGTCACTCTGCTTATCGCTAGTTTTCTTCTTAATATTATCAATTGCGCGATGCTTTGCGCTCTTTCTCTGGAAGTACATCGCAACCCCGCACGGCATGGGCTGAGGAAGAAGCTTCTCACCGGTTACGGAATTTGATTTTCCGAGTGTCATCTCTATGCTCTACGTGCCTTCCATCATATGCTACGCTTTTAGGGCGTCTGTGCGTTGATAGGGATAGGGATACGAAATATTAACAATCGGTTGCGATCAAGGACTTGACGCTGGGCTTTTCTCTCTTTAAGAAGTGCGTCACCCGTCTGTTTCGAAGTTCCATTCGATTTCCTCACTTCGTTTCGAGAAATCCTCTTTTGTTCTCCGGGTTCGGCTGGCCATCCCACTTCGCCCCACCTTTTCTTCGACTTTTCTTGCATATTGTATGACCATAATTTATTCTCATAAACAGTGAGCAAATGCCCCGTTCCACAAAGCCCTCGGCGACACTCTACCTCGTCCTCTTCCTCGCCGCAGGCTGGCGAGCGATGGCCGAGAATGATTGGTCTGTTCCTTGCACTCAGGGAAAATGCTCCTGGGACCTACCTGCTGACTCTGGTGCTTCTGGGACGGTGCACATCGTGCGTTTGTGCTTCTGTTAGCAACAGTCACTTTTCCGAGCCCTCACTAACTGAGTTATATGCACACATAGTGGGGTCCTTCCACCGCGATTTCGGACATTACCACAGCCACTGGCTGGAAAATTACGACTTGTGATCCAGCTGCCACGACGCAAGACATTCAGCTCGTTTGCGAGGGTACCAACCCGGACTGTGACCACGTCTTTCAAGGGGGAGCGGTGCACACCATCGTTCGTTTGCCAGACAGCGTATGTTGCTTTCGCTGCTAGTGGGTTGATCTGCTAGTTGACCCGCTGGCTCAGTGTGGCCCGATGCCGTTTGCGCGCGTGGCTCAGCATCGGGTTCTTCAACCCGACTTGTCTTCAAGAGGTGTTCGCCAGAATGCAGTCGCGATCCACGTGATGTCACTTGATACCAACTATACGGCCATCACTCCGTCGCAGTGCGTGCTTTCTCATCGGGAGCTGTCAAGCCCATACCGACCTCTTTTCTTTACAATAGAAATGGTAGCGTCAATTTCTCCCTGCAGGGTATGAATGTGAAGAGTGCTCCAGCTACGGCGGAACCTGTGCGGAGACGTCACTGGCGGGCGCGGTCACGGGACGGTTCGCATCGTGATGTCAATGTCCATCAGCGAAACTTTATTACCGATGGATTGAATGGTCCGTGATCTCTCACCCCCTTCGTCTATCTCCTTCATTGGCACGGCGGACGACGCGCTGATCCATTTTACTTTTCGCTCTCATATGTGTGCGGTACATGGGACATTTGCAGCTTTGAAGGACGCGAACACATTCAATCAGAACCTCTCCAAGGACCCCCAGCCGGTCGACTTTACAGGATCGACTAACCTGTTCCAGAAGTCCATCAACTGTGCCTTGAATACCACGCCCCCTATATCAGCGAGCGCATCCGTGTCCCTCAACGCTGGTGCCAACGTACACGCGACCATCGGTATGAGCGCGGTCGCTGCCGGCACGTTCGTCCCACCGACCCTTTCCCAGTTCGGGTTGAATTTCGGTGCGTACAGTAACTGAGTACATCAGGTACAATTACAACGCGGTTGACACGTCGATCTCCGTGTATAGCCTTGGACGGCACCATAGACGCTAATTTAAGCATCGCGGCCAATATCACGGGTAAAGTCAGTTCTGGCAGCATCCCGCTTTTCCAAGTCGGCATTCCAGGCCTCACGTTTCCCGGGTAGGCTCTCCCCTGAAATCTCTTGTTCCAGGCTCGGGGGCGGCGTCCACTGAGATGGATTGTATCACAGCATCCTCGAAATCGGTCCTGAATTTAAAGTAGCGGGACAAATCGACGCAAGCCTCAAGGTTAGCGACATTGAGGCGTCCGTCGGGCTGAGTTATGATCTCAGCGGCGTCACCTTTGCCTTCCCACCCCAAGCTAAATTGAAAGCTGGTTCATTCACGCCAGGCACGAGCCGTGAGTCCTCTGCTTGCCTGTCCTTTGGTCTTCATTTCATGTCCCTCGTCGCTGCACCACGCAATGTCAATGTTCAACCAACCCAACCTGCACAACCCGCAACCTATTGACATCCTAGATGTGACCGCCTCCACCAACCCGGACGTGGGCCTCACATTCGATGCGACGGGCCACCTCATCCCTCAGTTCGACATTGGGTTGACGGCCTTCGGCGGAGTCGTCTCCTCGACCGTATTCGTGAAGCTCGATGCCTCGACCGACTTTACCGTTGCTACATCGACCGCAGATATCACACAGGCATGTGCGAGCGCGAGCACGACGCTCAACGTCGGCGTCGGTGCACAGGCATCCTTCTTTAACCTATTCGACGCATCGGTCGGCGAGACGCTCTTCAACAAGAACTTCCCTCTGCTGCAGGTGGGCATTACCACTTCCGTCCCATTATTCGCTCCGCTCTCTGAATGACGGCAACGATGACTACAACAGAATAAATGCTTTGGCGGTGCGTCGTACCCGAGCCCAGGCGGAAACTCTACCATTACTCCCCGCGCGCCAATCGGCACTGGCATCCGAACGGCTCTCACCAACGTAGTCGGGCGTCGCCACAACGCCCGCCAGGCATTCCACGCGCCACATAGCGGGTCTGTTGTTCCTGTACACCCCAGGAACGTCAACCTGGACTGTCCCTTGAGTCCATCAAGGGCGAATGTGGTCATCAAGGAGAGCGTCCCATAAATGTGATGAGGTTGTTGCCATCACTGGCTGCATCAAGCTGCGGCAGGACATACCCTCCCTCTCTATATTTTTTCTCTGTAATTCGACTGAGCTTGTAGGTGTGTTTAAAGGAAGCAGTAGAGTGAAAGTCATTCAATCATACATCGCGAGCGTCCGAGTCATCGAAACAGAAAGGGGTCAGAGGACTCCGCATAACCCCTCGTATGAAATACTATATTAACGCACATGTCGGGGAGACTACAGTGCGACAGTGTGTTACATACCACAAGTGTGTGTTTGAGCGAGTTGAAAGTCACGGTATAGCTACTTTCCATTTTGAGGTGGTTGACGGTAGTCCAGTGCTTTGCCGGGGCAGAGCCTTTGCAAACAACCCTCGAAGACTACTGTGTACAGGAGTACTGCCAGCGGCAGCCAGTGTAAGTGAACGTGCGCGTCCATCGTGACATTTTAGGTATTGTCGAGACGGGTTGCATGTGAGGATTCCGCGTGGCTCATTCAAAGAATTGATAGGAAACGAAATTCAAGTTAAAAGCGCACCTGTCAAGCGCACCGTCACCTTATAATTCACTTGTACGATCCGAGTAATTTCCCTTACCATGAAAACTGCACCCCATCACCTTACACGTAATGTTATGTCCCACTTGTCACCGTCAGATCACTATGCACCAATACGCCGGTTGTGATCCTGCGGTCACATAGGTCCGCATGCAGCTAGACAACTACCGGTCAGGGTTATGAGGACACCAGTGTTCAAATCACGATTCATGGTCTAGAGAGCGTGAGAGGAAAGATCGCCATGTGCCTGCAATGCACATTCAACGACCACTACAAGGCAGAAAAAGTAAAAAGGAAAGACAGAGTCAGGTTGGGTACTGTAGTAGGCAAGAGGCGATTACTAGACGGAGTTATGACCGGCTCGCATACTAGCACAGGTAGAGTAGACTGTTGCCGGACCAGAGGCTGAGAGATCTGCTTTTCTTTCTCCCCGAACCGTCCGAACCGCAAATGCAAGGCTCTGTCGTATTGGAGCCAGAGTCCGTCGACACGAAGCCGAAGTCCGCACGCCGATTGGAACACCTGTTCAAGATCGCCAACACAGCTCGAGGGAGAAGAAAACAACCACTTACCAAATGGGGCAGCGAGCTCAGGCTGTATGCCGTCCAACCAACCCCTGCAACTTCCACAGTTTCACCCCTTGTTCCACTGCCCGAAACCCTCGCATACGATGTTTCGAGTGGTGAAAACGCCACCTCGGATGGCGCGCCACCATGGAGCCCAATCCTGAACCCTTGGACCCACCGGACTCGCAGGCAGGAAACCTAGAAGAAGGGGGGGCGATAGTACTGCCGGAGTAGAGGTCACTAGCGCGGCTGAGAGTGTCAGAGCAGATGGCAAGGCCGGCGCCGACGCGAGACGCCGCCGCGAGAAAGGTCCGACCGAAGGCGAACCCAAGCTCGAATGGCTGCCGTGAGGTGTGCCGCGAGTAGGCGTGTCTGCCGCCAGCGAGGGAGCGAGGCCGGGAACGAGCGCGGGTGCTCGCGACGAAGAGATCCGAACGAGGGCGCCGTTCCTGGCATTCTTGAAGAAAAGTGCCCCATGGCAGTAGGACCTGGAGGGAACTTGGAGCTACCTGAAGGGAGTCTCCAATTTGGAAAGGATCTTGGGGCCAGCAAGCAGAAGCGATCGCGGGCAATGTCACCCGCCAACAAGAAAACCTTGGTCCCATGTACTGTATAACGATCAAGCCACTCAAACGGCACCGGCGACGGAAATAACCACGGAGACCTTGCCATGCCTCCGCCGTCCCGAGCTGTCACCGGTGTCACCTCCGTCTTGAAGCTCACATAAGGTTGAAATAGGAGCAAACGGAGCGTGCGGATCTGTAGATCTGTAGTGAAGTCACAACGACACGTATTAGAGATACAGTCGAACCCCTCTTAACCCATACCCCTCCGTTACAACTTTGAGCTATGGGTTATCAGAGGGTATGGGTTTTGAGGGTGTCACTAAAGCCTAAACCTCAAGTTGGTAACTAAAAAAATGTATGGGATTTGAGAGGTTATGGGTTATCAGGGGTATGGGTTAAGAGGGGTTCGACTGTATTCTCACTTATAGACCGTAACTGTAGTTCTTCTCTTCTGTACCGTCAATCTGCTGAGATGGGCAACTATACACAATATAGTATATGATAAATATAGTTCCCGCTCTACCTGCACACTCTGAGACCCAAACTTGACACACATGCTCCGGGCCCTCCGGAACTCAACATATAGGAATTTACGCTTGTGTCCTGATCTGGGACGAACTGATCGTTAAGGGTGAGGCTGATCGGATTCCCTGATGGACTGGCCATGCGTGATGGACTGGTTGTGATGGACTGGATGCGTGACGCATGATACACTGGTCGTCCTCATCACGTGATCATAACCCCTGTTGGTCTCACAAGCGGTCTCTCGCATCAGGAGAGTCCTTTTCTGGCTGGCAGCACTACGACTTTGGTTCTGACGGGGACTTAATATAGCAAGATTTACTCTGGCTGTGGCACCCACCATTGGGCCCAGGGATCGAGGGGATCGACCAGTGCCGCAACGATTATTCTCGAATTGGTCAGGATATGAGGCGGGGATGTCCTGCTGAATCCTGATCCGTCATCGTGAATCCGGATTTCACATCCCTTACCCTCCTGGTGCGAAATTACCCCCTCCTCCCTCTCTGAGTCACCATGGTGGCAACCGCACCAATGCCAGCGGCAAACATCTTGCTATGGGATTTCCTCACCCACCTACGTAGCTTTATTTTCAACCAATACATCACGCATAGTAGCGCTGCTCCTCTAGAAGTATATCGCAGCCGCGCACGGCATGGGCAGAGGAAGAAGCCTGTCACCTTCGCCCACGGAATTTGATTCTTCAGGGTCTCATCTCCGTGCCCTATGAGCTTTTAATCATATACTACGCTACTTGGGAATCTGGGTTGTTGACATGAATAGAGGTATTTAACAATTGGCTCCGTCTTGAAGTGGCCCGGCAATCAAAAGTGCTTGATGCTGGGCTTTTCCCTTTGAGTGTATCACTCTGCAGTGCTTCGAAGGTCTCATTCGCCTTCTTACTGATTTCGACCTTCCCCGAGAAACCCCCTCTGATTTTCTGGGTTCAGCTGACCCGGACCATCCTACTTCACCCCTCTCTTTATTCGACCTTTTTTTGCATATAAAAGCCGGTAATATATTCCCATAACCATAACGCAAATGCCCTGTTCTACAAAGCCCTCAGCGACACTCTACCTCGCACTTATCCTCGCTGTAGGCTGGCAAGCCCTAGCCGTGAACGATTGGTCTGTTCCATGCACTCAGGGAGAATGCTCCTGGGACCTGCCCCCTGACTCTGGTGCCTCGGGGTCGATCCACATTGTCCGTTTGTGTTTTGCTAGCAACTATCGCTTTTCCGAACCCTCGCTGACTGTGCTACGCACACACATAGTGGGGTCCTTCCACCGCGATTTCGGACATCACCACGGCCGCTGGCTGGAGAATTACGAGTTGTGACCCGATTTCCACGATGCAAGACATTCAGCTCGTTTGTGAGGATAACCACCCCGATTGTGGCCACATCTTCCAAGAGGGGGCGGTGGACACCATCGTTCGTCTGCCAGACAGCGTATGTTACCTTCGCTGCTGGCAAGTTGATGTGCTGGTTGACTCGCTGATTCAGTGTGGCCCGATACCATTTGCGCGCGTGGCCAAGCATGACTTCCTTCAACCCAACGTGTCTTCGAGAGATAATCGCTTCAATGGAGCCCAGATCCACGTGATGTCACTCGATACCAACTTTACGGACATCAATCCGTCGCAGTACGTGCTTCCTCATCGGGAGCTGTCAAAGTTCACGCCGACCTTTTTCTTTGCAACAGAAATGGTAGCGTCCATTTCTCCTTTTGGGGGACGAATGTGAAGGGTGCTCCGGACACGGCACCGTCGGTGCGGAGACGTCACTGGCGGACGCGTTCACAGGATGGTCCGCAGGTCAATATCGATCGTCGCAACTTTCTTACCGACGGATTGGATGGTCCGTGAGGTCTCACGACAATAATATCTCCTTCTTTGGCACTGCGGACGACGCGCTGATCTGCTTTACGTTTCACGCACATGTACATGGACTTGCGGCACTTGCAGCTCGGCTGGACACAGACACCCCCCCCGTTCAACAAGTCTCTGAAACTGCCGCCGGTCAACTTTTCAGGACCAATTAACCTTTTCAACACGAGCATTCCGTGCCCCACTGATACTACTGCCTCTATAGTATCGCCGAGCGCATCCGTCTTTCTCGACGCTTATGCCAACGTGAACGCCACTGTCGCTCTTGTGGCGGCCGGCGGCGGGACGGCGTTCCCAATTATTTCTGAGTTCGAGCTGCAATTCGGTGCGTACAGTAAATTGAATATGTTAGACAGAATCGCAAAGCGACTGAAGCGTCGATCTCGCTGTAGCCCTCGATGGCATCATCGACGCTAATTTAAGCATCGCGGCAAATATCACTGGACAAGTCAGCTCTAACGATATCACACTCTTCGAAGAACCCATTCTAGGTATCGCAATCCCCAAGTAGGCCCGCTTTGAAATCTCTCGTTGTAGGGAGGCAAGCGTCAGCCCACTGATGGATGTATCACAGCATCCTCGAAATCGGTCCTGCATTTAAATTGATCGGCCGAATCGACGCAAACCTCAAGGTTAGCGATATTGAGGCGTCCGTCAACCTGAAATACGATCTCAGCGGAGTTAACTTCGACGTCCCACTCCAAGATAACTCGCAAGCTGGTGCCTTCATGCGGGGCACGAACCATGAGTCTCCTACTTGTTTGTCCTTCGGTCCTCACCTCATCTCCCTCATCGACACGCCACGCTCCGCTCCACCGATGTTTAATAACCCACTAACCGACACCGAACGACCGACAACTCATTGACCGCGATATCGTAGAAGTGACCGCCTCCACCAACCCAGGCGTAGGCGTCACATTCGAGGCGACAGGCTACCTCATCCCACAATTCGACGTTGGGTTGACGGCGTTCGACTTTGTTAAAAGTAGTGTACTCGTGAACCTCGACGCCTCGGTCGACTTTACCGTCGCCACATCAACCGCAAATGCCACACAAGCGTGCATGAGCGCGAACACGACGCTCGATGTCGGTGTCGGTGTGCAGGGATCCCTCTTTGACATATTAGATGGGAAGGTGCGCAAGTCGCTCTTTAATAAGAGCTTCCCATTGCTGCAGGTGCGCATCACCACCCTCTTCTCATCGTTCGCTCTGAAATTCTGAATGATGACCACGACGGCAGAACGAATGCTTTGGGCCGTCCGACCCGGACTGGAACTCTACCTCTACTGCCATTGCTGCGCGCGCGTCGTCCAACGTCACTGGCACCCCAGCGCCGCTCATCAACACAGTCGCGCGTCGGCGCGACGCTCGCCAGCCATCCCGCGGGCCACCTGGCGGGTCTGTTATTCCTGCGCACCCCAGGGCCGTCACCTTGGAGTGTCCATTGAGTTCATCAAACCCGAAGGCAGAAATCAGCTTGACCATCCCATAAACGGGATGCCTTTGTTAACGTGACTACAAATCTCGCTTGCATGGGGCTCTTGCTTTGATCTTTTCTTTTCTACTTCGCTTGGACTCGTAGAATTTTGTTCTCAATCTGTTAGCGTGCGCCTCGGGGTGCAGAACCCCACATGGCACTGCAGTAATATATATAAAGTCTAGTACTAAATATGACTATATTGCCGCGGCGCTTCTCCCATAGCTGGCTATCATGGACTTGTAGATATGTATTAGTCGCCAATATAGTGAACCCTTCCAATCGTCCATGGCGCGCATCATCAAGAACAGGAGGGAGTCAGAGGACTCGGAGCATCTCCCTCCCCTTCACGTGAGTACTGTACAAATGCATAATCACATGTCGATGGCCCGGGAACTATAGGATGCTGGTCTGTTACATATGGGTTTGAGTGGGCGAGTGGGCCCAAGCTACTATCTATCTTGTAGGGTCTAATGGCTGTAATGTACCTTGTCAGAGCAGAGCCCCTTCGTAAGGCAGATTCGAACGGCAACCTTCAATAACCACTGTCGGTGACCAGTACTGACTGGGGAACACAGGCGTCAACCTTCGAGTTGTATGATTTCCACATGGCATGTTGATAGTAAGATAAGATATGGAAAAATACGTAAAAACAGCACACATGCCAACCCTTATCATCATGAAATTCGCCGCATTACACGTAAAATTGCTGTCAGATTACTATGTGCCCAACACACTGGTTTGGACCCTGCAGTCACATAGGTCCACATACAGCTAGACGACCACCTGTCAGGGCCATGAAGGTACCGGTGTCTAAAACTCATGCTGAGAGGAAAACCGCCATGCGCCCGCAATGCATATTCAACGACTATTACAAGACAGAACAGATAAAAAAAAAAAAGGAAATGGAGAGTCAGGTTAGGTACTACGGAGGCGATTAGAGGGGGTTATGACGGATTCGCATACTAGCACAGGTAGAGTAGGCCGGGGTATGATAATACCATACTGCTGCCGCACCCGGGGAGGTTCAGAGACTTGCTTTTCTTGACTTTTTTTGATTTTCGAACAGGGACCGCCTGGTCATCTTCCTTCCATTTATTCCGCACCCATCGAGTCGGCACATGCTCACTGTTGCTTGCATTCTTCCGGGTTCACGTTCGCAGGTGGACCACGCCCCGCTCTTCCTCCCCGCCCTGCACCGCGGCGCGGCGGCGGTAAGTCATCGTCATCCGAGTCATCCTCGAAGTTTATCAGCAAGGGGAGAAAAAAAAAGGAAGTCCGAGAGGAGGCGTACCATCCCGTCAAGGTCCTCATCGTCATCGTCATCGTCATCGTCTTCATCGCCGTAATCGTCCTCGTCTTCAGAGAGCATATCGTATTCGAGCGCCTTGCCGGTGAAATAGTCAACAGCACGCGGTATGATCTACAGAGGAAGGAAGAAGAGGTGAGAGGTGTTCAAATAACAGAGGCCCGATGGAACGTACTTTCTCCTTGATGTCCTCGCCGATTTGATAGTCAACCTCCAATTTCTCCTCGAGCTCATCGAGCTCTTCCTCGCCAATCTCTCCCGCCTCGATTGCCTCTTCACTTGGGGCAACAGGAGGAGAGAAAAAGTTGAAGAAGGATTCCGTTGGGTGAGCTTTTCGTACCAGTCGCGTGCGATTTGTATCTAGTAAATCCAACATGAGAATGATTGGATTCTTTTTTCTTAAATGTCACGCACTTTTGTTTCGTTGTTTCTTGATCTCGAACTCCTTTGTCAAATCCTTCTCATCTTTCCACTTTATGTCCGTCCCGATTGCGCAGTCATACACGAAATCTCCGGAATAGCCAACCTCCTCGCGATACACGTAAGTCTTCTCGAGCACGTCATTCTCGAAATATTCGTTTGTCAAAAAATCAAAGATGAGTTTGAATCCAGGCTTGGGTTCGCTGGAGGGGATGTACTCGATACGCAAGTCGGTGAGGTGTTTGAGCGCGCCGGCGTCACGATCAGTGATTAGGTCTGACAAACCGACGTGATTCTTCAGTACGGTGAGCCAGAACTCGGGTACAGCAGCCGCAACGGTGGATGCGGGGACGGCAAGTGGGTTCTCGTCTGCGTCGTCCTTAGCGGACTGTGCGGCGCCGGCCTCGAGCTCATCTGCGGTGGGCTCAGAGGAGGCATGGATGAGTGCACGCCGGCGCGCATAGAGAGGTTTGGTGAGTTCGAGATACTGTGGGAGTAAATCACATGCATGTCAGCAAGGGATTGGTGAACTTTGTCGGTGTTACGAGCGAGAAGCGAGGGAGTGGGGTGCGCCATTGTGGGGCGGATGACGGCAAAGTTACGGCAGATCATTCTGCATGGAGGAGAGTGGCTTGCGAGACGCCCACTTATTCGCGTTCATCGTCCCCGATTTCGGATCAAAGGCGATTGGTCTGGGGTAGTAGACACGAGATAGCGGGGGAGAGCGCTGCCCCCCAGCCCGCAACAGGAATATGGCATGATTCAGACCCCGCAACATTAACGATTGGATGGTAAGAGCAAGGGGAGCAGATGGATGGACGGATGCATGCAAAGGAGAAAAAAAAAAGAGAGAAAAGAAGACGCGTGACTCCACCTTTTTTTCGAGCTCGAGACACTCGCGCTTGTACTGGTTCTGCAACTCGTTCTGTTTCACCTGGACGCCTTTGAGGGCCTCGATGGTCTTCTTGGCACCATCCGGTAGGCCCTCGATATAGCCAGAGCTCTTTCCTAGAAGACCGGCAAGTCTCCCTTGCACGAGACCAAGGACGGCGTCGTGTACATTGGTGGGCTCCTCTGCTGGCTCGGCATCCTCGGAGATATCAGGTACAGTGGGACGGGAGAGACCGGCCAAAATGGGAGCGTGAGTGAGGGGTGTGTTTTGAGGGGTAGGAGCTGTGATATCTGAAGATGGGTTGATGGGTACAGTGGACGACATCACTTTGACGGAGGCGAGAGCGGGAACGGGAACAGAAACGGGATCGCCTTTTGATAGTGAAATCAACCAAAAAACTCGACTCGACTCGTCCCGCTGACCGGTCAAAGCGCAGATCCAACTTTTTTTATTTCTTTTATTATTTACACCAAATAACCTCTTACCATCCTTATATCCCGCCATCGTCCTCGTCGCCCTGGCACCCGCAGCAGCTACTTGCTCTCGCCTTGGCACGCGGCTCCGCGGGGCTTCTTCTCGGTGATGCCGTTGGCCGGAGGAGAAGCTCGACGAACAACGAATTGGCCCTCATGGACGTAGACACGGGTTCCGGGGAGCACATGTGCCCACACGGGTTTCCTGTCACGGTCATACTTCCTAGCCTACGATGATGGATCGCCCCAGTGCAGCGCAACGTGCGCCCAAAGGCGACCCGTGACCATACACGGCTGTTCTAGACTTTTCTGCCCTCACCCCTTCACAGATCACAGTCCCATAATACTGTAACCCGTGGCCCTCAAAAAGAGCAGCAGGGTGCAACTCCCCTTGGGTTCTACAGCCCCACTGCATGGAAATCCTCATATCTCTTAATGTGCTCATGTCTTCATAAGGTAGTGGGTCACTCATGGTTATTGGATATGATCATGCGAACGACGTGGCACCAGATTAATGTGCGTCCAATTCCTAGATAGTGCGGCGAAAAAATATGGAGAGGGAGTAAGATGAAAAGGTTCAAAGTCCTCTAAGCTCAGCACCGATGTCGTGTCGTGCGGTTTGATGGTGTTGTCCAAGCAACCTTCGTCGGCCGCGATGACTGGGAATAGCGGACTCTGGACACATCACGCAGGCACCCAAATCACGGCCTCGCCGTTTGTTTGTTTTTCCAAGGAAAACCTATAGTGTAAGCTGAACGATAAGCACTGGTAGCTAAATGGGAGCGAACAAAGAGAAAGAGGACACTAATAAATGAAAAGTGTACTAAGTGCATACACCGAACAGGAGTCGAACCCCTGCTGCTTGCTTGGAAGGCAAGCATGGTATCCTCATCGTATAGACTCCACTGTGCGTTATCCTCAAACCAACACAGTAGCTACCTGAAGAGAATCCACGTTACTACTTATTATGGCCACCCATCACTATCTGGCATATTACAATAATAGAAGGAAGAGGGTAACATGTTAATTTCAGGATCGCCGGCGATACCGCCCACCGTCCTGTTTGGCCTCCTTCGCGACCGCCTGTCTCTTCCGCCGGTGGAGTTCTGCTGCCTGCTCATTAATCTTCACCACCGCCTGTGTGTCTGGAAACCCAATGTCCCAGTAACCGGGCGGCGTTGACGCACGCTCCCACTGCGCACGATGCCGTGACACCGCCTGCCGGTGCGCTCTCACTCCCACGGCAAAGGAGTCGGAATCTGTCCCTGCCCCTCCTCTTGCTCTCTTTTCTGCACTCTGATCGCCGTGCGCTGTCTCGGATGCGACTAGAGTGGGCGATGAGGAACGTGAAGGAGATTTCCATTGCGGCGCCTCGAGCCGTGGCGGGAGCGGCCCCACTGCCGCATACCACTACGATGTCACGATTCAAATCACCAGTGCGAAAGCAAGGATGAGGGTAAGAATACCGAGAAGGAGAATAGGCACTTACCCCACGACATTCCTCGCACTCTCCTGCGTTCAGCCCGTGGCGATGTCGCCGCCCACGCACGACTTCGTCGAATGCAAACGGCATGCCACCATTCGTCGTTGGGTCGATCTCAAATTCTGCGTTGAGTGCAGTCGGCTCCTCATTGCGCCCACGTCTGTAACGCGAAATGGCCTGAACGGGTGCAGATACAGCCCCCGAAATGAATTCCACGCTGCGCCGAGGGCGCTTTGTCAACGGGGGTGAGTGAAGCCCAGGTGAGCGCTGGGGAGTGGGGGGACATGACGGGAGCGAAAGCCTTTTCACGCGCTCACGTTGGGAAGGCGTGGATGGTCGCCAGAATGAAAGAGCTAAAGGCCAATGGTAAGCGTTATGCTGGGATGACGTGGGTGACAGGCGGGTATGAGCAAACCTTGTGAATCTTCCTGCGTTTGTGACATCTCTTCCACAGCAGTATCTTCATTCTCGTCGCGCCTGCGCTTGAGACAACGGATGGAAGGCGAGCCTTCAGAAAAGGTGCAGGTCCTGCTGTATATGGTGTGAGATAATGAGCAGGGCGGGATGATGTGGGCTTTCAGACGTACCGTGGAGTGTTAAGGACGTGCTTATTTGGCGAGAGTGGACTTCTTCGTGAGCGCATAGATTTGGTCGGGGAGGGTTGAGCAGCTTCGCTCGACTCGCGAAGTCCTGGATGTTAAGTTGGTATTGACACACTCTCGTGAAAGAATAAGGTACCAACTCTTGGGCGTTATCGGCATCTCTAACGTCTTCACCACAAACTGCTGCTGCGGTCCTGGAGTCGAGCTACTGACGCGCTTGGCCCCCAGATCCATAAGCCGCGTAGCCTTAGACGGGACCTTGGACTTCGAGACGAAGATCCATTGTTTGAAGCGCTTCCATTTCTTTATCTTCTCCCCTAAAGTTTGGGCTAGACGATCACGGTCTGCACGGAGGGCATCATAACGCTCCTGAAGGGTAGCAAGCTCGGCGCGAGTCGCGACCAGTTGCGCGGCCAAATCTGAAGCGCTGCAAAGAAGTCAGAAATGAGGAGGGAGAAGGGAATTTTCTGGCGCTCACGCGTGTTCCCTGTCTGGTTGTGATTCTGAATTGCTCCAAAACCTCGCATGAAGGGGCATCAGAGCACCAGATGTTCTAACCTAATAAACCTGAAAGACACCGTGGCATGCGCGTTCAGTCACCCGTCGCGTTCAGTCGCAGATCATGTGATCATGGCACAGCTTTTATTTCGGGGTTTCGCCTCGCTATCTGTCCCACCCCAGTCCCAGTTCTTAATGGTCAGTTTCTGCTGACGAGCGGCATCCTCGACCTACGTTCAAGGCATTTGCGAATATTTAGAAGAACTCATGGACCCAATCTCGATCCAGATATGCCAAACATAAACTTCTTCAATCAGTCCATCTTCAAAATCGCCCACGTGTTTTGCGTTGTGGAAGTCCCTGATCCCTCAGAGAGTCGGTCAAGCCTGTTTCATCTAAGATACCCGGCTCTCTCTACCTCTCATCAAAGACGTAGAACGGCTTGGTATCAGGGCGGTAGACTTCGCCACGGGATTGACAATGGGATTGAAGGCGCGTAGTGTTTGGAAATTCCAACCGTTTCTCAATGCGGACCAACTGTGTATACAGTATCTGAGAAACGCTTCCCACGTCATACGATAAAATGTGTATCTATGCATGAGACCATAACACCGTTTAGTGACCTGTTCCACGATGGAAAAGCCAACTCCAGTTATTTGAACAATTGGAAAATCCTCTTAATCATTCTAACAAAATGTAACCAGACAGTCCTCGTTTCCATGATTTGGCGCATGACGCTACTGTGACCTTGGCGAGCATTTATTGCTCCGCTCTCCTTGTGCACCATGTTAGACTGCGTCTGCATACGTTGAATTAGTCCATGTGAAACACCATTCCTAGGACTCTTTGCAAAAAAACAAATCTAAATTTCACAGCATTCTTATATTCCAGGAAATCAGGAAAGGTCATATATTTTCGAATAGACTTTAACCTACTCCGGCACATCTGAGGTGGTCAGGATGCAATTCGGAACATGGGAGTCATTCAGAGAGAATCCCACCTAGCCAGGGTCTGTAACGTCACTGATCACTGCCAGCAACTGATACCCAAAATGTAGGCACCAGAAAATTTCCTGAATTGAAGTCCTGCGGTCAATGCAAGAATGGAACTTGGAATGGCAGAAGAGTCAGCAATCCGGGAGGACCTAAATATGATGCTTCGTCGTCTTTGACACATGCCCCAATTTGAGAAAGAAAATCGTTGATTGTTCCATAGTATGGAGTGACGACCTCCGCCAACACAATCGCTACCCTCTCAACCAAATAGTTCACACCTGGCCCCCTTAATTACATGACTTTTCCCGAGGATGTGCCCTTTCACGTGTTTGTGCGTTCAGAAGAGCTACTGATAGAATGGTAGAGA
>Ga0307510_10001608_pt1 | contig 24988 bp, 32 predicted proteins | sample 12_EM_MG_FD_207224 | JGI IMG/M metagenome (GOLD analysis project Ga0307510, IMG submission 207224) | Populus trichocarpa ectomycorrhiza microbial communities from riparian zone in the Pacific Northwest, United States - 12_EM | ecosystem: Host-associated > Plants > Roots > Unclassified | place... | reverse complement strand
TACGAGCTGTGCATCTGGCCAAACCAGATCGCATCGTGCCACAGAGACCCAACGCGTGGACATATGCGCCAGAAAGGGGGTCGGACTTCATCAATAACGCCGGGATTTGATCTGCTGTGATGCGCTTCGATTTCGTTCGGAAATGGTTGGAATCATATCAATTCATTGGGAAAACATTTGATATTATTTAATCCCATTCGATAACATTTGACCTCGTGATACGCATTTCCCACTGGGGATCAACGGTTGATCAAGAATCAATAAAGTCACAAGACTTACTGCGGAACTGCGGCACAGTCTGCAGTTCATCTATTATTAGTTCGTGTCTATTCTTAGCTCAAGTCTCACCCATCCCTTGTATTACTACTTGCCCTAAAGGGGCACATGTCCACCCGTCTCTCAATATTATGCCTACCCTTAACTATGCACAGACCCCCCTGTATTAGTATATAAGACCTGCAAATTTATACAAACAGTCCTCAGACTGTTCTCTTGTCACCCTTACATAATAACTGCCAATAAGTGATTACAAAACTATAATCACTGTTTCCCCTTTTCCTCTTTCCCTCTTCAAGATCTAAGCTCTGTCTCCTTCAAGTTTGACATTGTCAACCTTTGCGGATCAGTCACCTTCAAACCCCCATCGTCATCATGTCCCACTATGTCCACGTAGTGTGTTCCTGACACCACCCATGTCCAAAGGCAAAACAAAGGAAGAACCTTTACCCCAGACCCTTGCCAGCTCTTCGAAATCCTTGCAAGCCACTCCAGTACCCGCTGCAACCCAGCCAGAGACACCACCTGTACCAAAGGGAAACCCCAAGGGAATACCACCGCAGATCCCTCCTCACCGACCATGCTCAGGAAGAACAGGTCCACCCCAGAGACCACCTAGTCCCCCAGCACCACCCCCACCCCCAGTTATTATGGCAGGAAATGTTGCAACTCCCAAGCTCTTGGGAAGTACCCCTGATCCCTATGATAGGAACCCAACAAAGGCCCAGGCCTTTTGGAACACCCTGGCCAATTATTATACAATGAACAATGCAGTCTACAATACTGATGACAAGAAAGTACCAGCAGTGACTAATTTCAAAGCTGGTACTTGTGGAGGAGATTGGGCCAGCGATCGCATCGCTGACACTTTAGCAGCCAATCCAAACAATTATGGAACACGGGCCCAATTCCAGACTGCTTTTCAGAAACAATTCATTCCCCCCAAAGTCCAACAAGAAGCCATTAAGGGGATGCATGACACATATATGGGCAACTGAGAATTTAACGACTGGTACCAAGATTGGACCCACCATGCTCAATGATCAGGTGTCGATGACAATACCAAGATGTATGCATTCAGATGATGCATTAACCCAGCACTCCAACAGAAACTTGTTGCCCTATCACCCCAGCCAGCCACACTCCCAGATCTCGTTGACAAAGCTCAAGACCTGGATTGTTCCTTCCGCATGTTCGCACCACAGTCCTATGTACCCTCTATGGGAGGAGGATGCGGAAAAGGTCGTTTTACCCCTCAAATTCGAGCAATTGAAGAAGAAGAACCTACCATGGAAATAAATACAATACGCAGATGTGGTCAATTTCAAGGACATAGTCGTGGAACCTCGTTTTGTTGAGGAAAGCTCTCCCCTGAAGAAAGGGAACGCCGCTTCAAAGAGAAACTCTGCATGTACTGTGGCAAACCAGGACACATCGCCACCAATTGCAACTTAGGCAAACACCCTGGGACCTTGTTGCGTCAAATGGACTCTATCCTAGAAGATACCATGGATAAAATAAGTATCCATGATAGCGTGGAAGCAAACGAGCTGTCCACTAACTACTTCGCACCCATTGACATAGACATCACCCTCAAAACGCTGTCCATCTTCAATATGGACCCCCAGGACATTGATGTGGCCCACATTAATCATTTGTCTTTTTAACCCACTCTCCTGTTGCATCGTCAGTAAGAGTTGTACCACCATCCCATTGTAATTCTAGCAATCTCTGAAATCTCCAAGTTCCCAAGACTCCCCATGTACCAGTAGATATGATTCGAAATATATGCTCCCTGTCAATTCAGGTTAAAGTTCAAATCATATGCCACGGGAGAAAAATCAATGCCCATGCAATCCTTGACAGTGGAGCCAAAGACATCTACTGTAATATCTCGTTTATCAACACCCACAAGATCCCCACAAGTACCCTGGCAAAACCCATTTACCCAAGAAATGTTGACAGTACCTTGAATAAACAAGGACCAATCTGCCATACTGCCATCCTGCAAATGGAGATGGGCGAAGAACACAAGGAAACCACAGAAATGGCTGTAACTAATATTGGATGGCATGACATACTTCTAGGAACTGACTGGTTCAGGGCACATAACCCCCAGATAGACTGGGTGAAGAACAAACTACATCTTGACCGCTGCCCCACCTCTTGTTACCCGAATTACCCCAACAAAACAGCAGACTTAGCACACCTCCTTCCAACTGAAGAGTTGGAAGCACACTACGACGACCTCCTCAAATCCAAGTACCAAGGCATAGATCCTACACAGTGCATTATAGCCCACCTCCATGGAGAATACAAAGACATGATATGACCAAGTGAATCAGTGGTCTTGCCCACGATGTTACCTCCCAAGCAAAGCATAGTTGTGTCGCAGCGCAATATGGCTAAGCACAAATCGGTGGTTACACCCATGATGTTGATTACACACAGAACAGGACTGGTGGTTACGTCCATGGTGCCTCCCAAGAATGCGTCACAACACACTACCAGTTGTGCAATTTCTGCAGTGAGTCATGTGTAATGTAAAACTCCTATGTTTCCAAAAAGGAAGGCGACCAGTATTTTGGTAGAGCTTGTCAAACTTTCAGACCCAGCTAAATAAAGAGATCTCAGATAGTTGATGTAAACAAAACAAATATAAAGCATTTGTCATGTGAATAAACATTTGTCATGTCGCTAAATCATGTGTCGCCAGAAAACTACTAAGTTGAGGGGTGCCCAGGGGGGAAATGTGCATGCGCAAATGCATTTCCCGGCATGATTTCAGCCTGGAACATCGTTTGGGCAGGTGTCCCTGCATGTGCGAACCACAGAACGGCAGTGGAAGAAGGTGCAAACGTATACCCAGGCGGAGCAGCGGAATAAGGCGAGAACACGAGCCCTGGTGCAGCACCTGAGGGTGGATATGCAACTGGGCCCACCATGGATGGATTCGCGCAAGTGAAAAAAAGTGCAGTAGAGCCCACCACTGCAGCAGAAGGCGATGCACGTGCAGGGGAAAGTGCTCTGGTGAACAGGGGAGGCAGAGTAGGCACAGGAATGCGGGCATGTTCATTTGCAGTGGTGGAGAGAGCATCAGGCTTGGCACGCTTACCCGATCTCTTGCCCCCAGCATACAGATCAGTATATTTACACATGCATTTGCCTTTGACAGGGCCAATGCATGCCATGCTTGTATTTCCACCAGTCGGGCCAGGTTTCTGCCATGGGACTTTTCCAGCTCCCATGCATTTGGCAGTTTCGGCCCAGGTATTCCTATTTGGGTTGAACACATCTTTGTTGGGCAATGCCTGGGACCCATTTGCCAAGGCGATTGCTGTAGTGAGGCTGTATTTGACCGATTTAAGTGCCTTGAGATCCAGGGTCGAGCAATCGCTGAGGGCATTGAGTTGCTGATATAATGCATTGATATCTTTTAAGAGGTTCTCTGCGCTCTCCTCTTCTCTAGGTGTGGATTGGGACAGATCGGGAACATGCATGCGTTCTGGGATCTTGGGGCGGCTGTCCCCCTCTGGGCAGAGTTGAGGGAAATGCAGATTGATAGTGGCAATGTGCTTGCAGTACTGGATCCTTGGGAAGTTGTGGCATTCACAAGTTGATTGACTGAGATCGATTGGGTAGCACTGACCCAGACGCGATTGAGAAGCGACAAAGAACTTTGCCTTGCTAATTTTGTGAATTGAGTCCAGGGATATGTTCCTGGTGCTTGCCAGGATTTGTCAGCGATGTGTGGCCTCAAGGTTCGGGCCCTCTAGCTTGACAAGTTGTTGACTATGCTGGTTTTGGAGTTCTGGCAGGTAATCGATCACAAGTGCCTGAATAATATAATCAACACACCAGTTACATTTCCCACCAAGGCAATGGGTCTTCAATACATGATGATATCTAAGATTGGTCAGTTTGATAACCTCGCTTAGGAGATAAACCACATATGCTATGACCAACATATTAGTATTCCCCTCCTCAAAGATGGACTGGTGTTTTCTTCCAATCATAGACCACCTATGCAACACTGGCAACCACTCTGTTTTGAGGTATTTCACAACACTTTCAGGTACCAAGGAATCATTTGAGATCTTGTCCCATATGTTGTAAAACTTGGCAATATCTTCTGTTTTCACCCAGATCTTGATCTTTTCCCACAGCCCCTGGAACTCAGTCGTTACGAAATGGCTGTGCATTGCATGTAGCACATGCCACAGGCAGAAGAGGATCTGGCTCTGTAGGAATAGACTCAAGCGCGGCAATCTGCACTTGATCGCAATCAGTCATAATTACTGCAGGCTGGACCAATGGGCTGGCGTCCCTGACCCATTTCACAAAAAACTTGATTGTTTCTGTTGTCACACTTGATGTCAGCATCCAGGCAACAGGCACACCTATTTGGGAAAGTCAGAGCACCCCTTATTAAATATCAATGAATTATTATTTACCATGTCCCCAATGATCCCTGGCAATGATCATAAATAGTAGAAGATCTTGATATTGGGTGATGTTATGAGTTGCATCAATCCCAATAAAGCTGTTGCCAAACTTCTGGTAAGTGTTCAATTGGAAATTTGTTTGAAGGCACAGCACAAATGCATCTTCTGGCAATCTTGAATTGATTGGAGCACAATCTTGCTTATCTTTGTAAAAGGTAAGGTTGCCTTCAGCAGATATCTCATCAATTAAAAGCCTTGTTGCAATAGCATCATCTGGATGCAATCTGATCTTATGATGGTCAAGGACTTGAGCCATTTGGTTTACTTCCTTGAGGGCGATCAGTTGATCACAACTGCCCAGAGGTGCCATTGCACGAATCATGCATACCTTCAAATGTATTAGATCAGCAGCTAAATTGTTTCGGTTTTGGCAACTTACTATCTCACAACGTTCAATTTTTTGAGTAAGCATTAATTTGATTCGCTCCCAGGTAGCACCAGACAAGTGAGTATAGGTGATATTGGCAGTGCCAATTTCGTGATCATGCTTGGCTATGTAACGTCCCAAAACGGTTGATGTATGAGGATATTGTTTGATATCAATATGGCAACTGCAGCCAGTTTTCTTCATCTTGGACTTGTGTTCCCTACCCAGATGCTACTTTTCATAGATTTTCTCCCCTCTGGATTCCTGGCGCCCACAAACAAAGCGTTGCCACCAGCTATAGCAATCCCCAGTGTTACGATCCTGAGCCCTATTTTCATTTTTCCGTTATTTTCCACCATTTATTCTGCGCTCTCGGTCACTTGTTCACCACTTGTTCCCTTACGCACCGCTCGGACCGCCACCAAATCACCTGACAAGTCACCTGATGGATCACCTGACCATTCCGCAGTCAGATATCATATGCCATCATTCTGCAGTCCGCAGCACTCTGCAGTATCACCATTCAACCCCTTATGGATTGCCAGCTCATTGTGTTACAATCCTGGGCCCTACCCCCAATTTTCCGCTATTTTCCACCATTTATTCTACGCTCTCAGTCACTCATTCCCCACTTGTTCCCTCACGCACCGCTCGGACCGCCACCAAATCACCTGACAAGTCACCTGATGGATCACCTGACCATTCTGCAGTCAGATATCACATGCCATCACTCCGCAGTCCACAGCACTCCACAGTGTTACCATTTAACCCATTATGAATTGCCAGCTCATTGCCACATCATGATAGACCGCCAGCTCATGATGGAGCTATACTTAGAACTGCCAGCTCATGATGAACCTTACTATACGTGACAGTATTATTCTGTGACTCCTGTGACCCATTACTTCTCACTTGTATATAAGCGCTCGTACTTTTAGCAGTTAGGCCCTAATGTTAAGGCCCAAAGAACCTTTGAAGGTGCAACATGCACAAAGTGGTGGTGACGAGTAATGATAATAATGATGTTGGGGTGCGCTAGTCCAGTAGAGGGCACACCAATTACTGTGACCTACAGCTGGTCTCGAACAGTGGGTCTCTAGCGGACGTGTAGATGACGAGTGTGCAGTTACTAACTGCACCTGAGCAATGTGCTTGTTAAAGCGGGGAAAGGGATAAGGGGGGGGAAGTCGAACAAGAGAGTGAAGACTTTCAAGATGTTTGGATTGGAAACCAAGTCAAGCTTAGAGCTTTGACTTGTAACTAATGGCTGGTTTATATACATGAGGAGTCTGAGGCTATGCTACGCTTACTATAGCTAAGTATGAGTCGAAACTAATACAGGGATCACTTGGAATGAGTTAAGTAAGTAGGAGTCAGAGAATGCACAGTAAGTACAAGTCATATCGAGTCTGGAAATGAGTCAGGACAGAGATACAGTAGATGCGCTGAGATGCTCCAATTTGGGGGCCGGGAGATGGCGATACGAAGGGCACATAAGCGAGCGAGTATCGCATCACATATGTATCTGCTTTTGGTAATCCACTTTGATGAGAGTCTGCTTACTCTAGCAGCATAGGAGGTGACTCTGCGTTTGGATCGGGATCAGTTTCCACAGACCGGGGACTTGGTAGGCTTTGGTAATCAGGAGTGGCTTGGGCGCTAGGGCTTGTCAGGGATATCGGAGATGTGGCTGATGACGTAATGGGGGTGTAACTCCCATCCTCGTGATGTAGGTGTTTAGGTGCTGAGGTTTCGCTGCTTGGGGAGACGGGCCGGGTTATACTGGTAGGCGGGGATGGCTGACTAAGCCATGCTTTCCATGGCGGTGAAGGCTGCTTGTTGGCTTCTAACTCGTAGACATTAGAGCCAGATGGTCTGGGCTGGTATGGCATGTGTGGTGGGCTAGGACTGCGGTCCCTCATAGGACTATCTCCATTGCTATCTGAAGCGGGATCTGTGATCATTGGTGCGGGTTCTGTGAAGTATTCCATGGAGGAATGGTGGTGCGTGTGAGTAGGCCATGTGATTGGGATCGCTGGTATTGCCTGGCTAAAGGTAGTGGGTAGTGTGGGTGTGTGTGCTCTGGGAAGTATCGATGGCAGTATTACTGGTTGGGATATACTCTGAGGGATCTGTGTGGTTGGTGCGGGAGGTGTGATGGGTCCTGAGGTTGCTTGGGGTAGGGAGTAAAACGAAAAACTGGGTGGATTATAACACCTAAGCCTAACTTGGTTTTCAATCCAAGACTTGTAGCTTCCACCCAGGACTCTCAGAGTCAAACAGCCCGAACCCTCAGTTGTTTCAAAGCACTCCTTTGAAGCTCTCCCCTCTACTTTTATCAGAACACTCAGGAGTTGCCCTTATCATCGGGGACTTACTTGTTATACTGTGTAGCCAACCAGTACCGCGCTACTCACGTGATCATTGCCTTAGGAGGACAACCCACTAAGCAATCCCAGTCGTTGCCAAACCAACCCACGCACGCTGCGTCTTTAAGGCCCTTGGACCTTAACACAAGTTAGGCTTTCCTACAAGCTCTTGGAACACAGAGCTGTTACCATCGTGGCGACCAACCAGACATACACACTCAGCAATGAGTCTACACAAATCTTCAGGAGACAACAGGACGATCTCCCAGAACATGTTAAAGTAAACATATACTTCGACAATCAAGGACCAGGACATCCTGACACAGGATACTACCTTGATACTTCAAGAAGATAGCATGCGCCTATCGAATTCATCAAGGCCAACGGAACCTACCATTGGGTTAGACTCCGCTTCAGACAAAACCAGTGGGAAACCAATCAAACAGGCATATACAACGGCCCAGACGTCAGCTGGTGGATCATATCAGACCCTCAGCATCCCAACCACATCTTTTATGAACAAGAGGCCAGCGTCCCTCTTACTATTGCAGCAGTTTCTACCCGCCCCAACACCCCAGACTATCCAACCACAATGGAAGGACAACAGGAAGAAATTAATGTCGCTACTGGCCAAGCCCAGCAGGAGACACAGAGGATTAACATCATCACCAATTCCTCTAACAGTGCTCTCAAAGGAAACCCTCCACCTATGTTCGATGGAGACAGAAACAAAGCCTGCAAATTCCTACTTGGCTGGAACCTATGGGCAGCAATCAATCAGAAAAACGACACTATGAAGACCCCCTTCTCCAGGATTGTTACCATGCTTAGCTATATGGACGGCAACCATGTAGATGCCTGGAAAGAAGAGCAACTCGACAAACTCAAAGAAGAAGAAGATGAAGGTATCCAAAACACAGACGAAGCCCTCTGGGAAAACTTCATAGAAAGATTCAAGAACACTTTCAAAAATCAGAATCGCCAATCCGAGGCTTACCAGGAGTTATGCAAACTCAAGCAAGGAGAATGTTAAGGGCCAAGGACCCTAAGGTGCGACGTGCACGGGTTTGTATAACAACAGCGGGACTTGTACTTCAAGGGATCACAGGTAGCGAACGCTGACCCTTGGATGCGCTGGTATGACAGGTCTGCATGCGTGCAAGACACTAGTGGTGATAATGAAAGATGTAGAGAAGAGTCTCGACGATGTTCGAGACGACTTAGAAGGGATGCGGGCGAAAACTGAAAGCGCAGTGGAAGCTACAACACTTGGGATTAAACCAAGTCAGGCTTAAGGCCCAACTCTAGAATATAAGGTCAACATATATACATCTGGGCAGCTGCCATGACTCGAGCCTAATACTACTAGTACCCATACTAGTAAAGAGTCATCGTACAAAGTATGGAGTCATTCCGAGTCGAACTGACTCACGCGTGAGTCCTAGGATACGTGCTACTAGGTTGGAGTCAGTATGAGTCACGTGCATAGCCAAAGAGAATCACATGGTAAGAATGATAGGTAAGCGGTCAGGTGATAAGGTCATGTGATGGGAAAGTATTAGTAAGCAAAAATGAAATTTCGAGCCTCAAGAACGTAACATGACACCCTTCCTAGAAAGTCACTCCCACGTGACTTCATTCGTGCGGCTGGTCACATGAGTCAGCGTCCCACTCTGCGCAGCGTAGCTTATAAGAGTCGTCCCTGATGCATATGAGTCCATAGTTGGGATGAGTTTCGGGTACCACACAGCTCATCCCGGTGCAATTGAAGTGGGGAACTGGGCATTTATCGTGAGTGTGGAGAGGGGAGTAGCACCACCTACAGACGACCCATAATGGGCAGTCCTCCTTCACGTGATCTGGGTAGTCGTCATGACATTTGAGACAATAGGGGTAGAGGGGGTGCTTGCGTTTGTTACTAGTCTCTTCTTGGTCATCAGATGGCCCTTGAGCTGCGAAGATGCGGGGAATGAAAGAAGGAGGAGGGGAGGCTGGCCTAGTGCGAAGGAGGTGTGGTTGAATGCGTGTGCGAACTGCCGCATTAGCCAGGTAGTGCTCCATATCTAGGAGCTTCTTGTTTGCCTCTCGCTCTTTGTTGTCTAGCTCTAGACGTTGCCTTTTGATCCTCATGACTTCGTCATATTGGATGCGGAGTGTGTGTACATCTGCTATGACACCAGGGTCGCCTAGGTGATAAAGTGCATCATCCACTATAATTCAGCTAGCGCTGCTGGGGTGGAAGATGTAGAGGTCGGTATCTTTAATACCTGGGCGACAATAATTGGGGGTAGGGAATGCACGAGCATGAAGCGGAGCGGCATAGATTGGTTTGTTCTTGCCACTAGTACCTTGATGGACAACGCCATCTTTGAGGGACAAATAGCGGATATATTTGGCTGCGCATGGACGTGTGTTGTCATCCGTGTAGACAAAGGGGTAGTGAGCCGGGTTGCCAAGATTGAATTTCATCCATTCTCCTCCTGGATGATCATCATCTGTAGACACTTCTGTTTGTGTCTTGACGTTAATGGTGATGCGCTGTAAGAGGGTGGGAGGTGGTCTGACTTCTTGGTTGTCGCCTTCGAGGTAAGGTCCTATCATCTCTATAAATACTGGGATGAAAGTGAAGTGTGTTATCTGATTGAAGACGTCATTGGTAGTGGGTAAGATGGAGGAGTCAGGGTTGTGTTGGGCATAGAGGTCAATGTTCCCTATGATATTGTCTGTCCATGTCCTCATAGCGTCGTTCAAGATGGGGTTGGCTTGTCTGTATCTTTTTATAGCCTTGCAGAGTTTGACAATAGACCGTATCTTGGGCTGAGTGGGTTCACTATTGAGCCATAGTTGGTGACGGAACTCTGAAGAGCTAGGAGAGGAAGGAATAGGGTGTGATATAGACTCAGGAGTGGAGTGGGTTCTAGTGTCAGCCTCAGCAGCCCTTTGCTCAGCCAGAATAGCCTCTTGTTCCTCAATATATTGGCTAGGTGGCGTGCTGACAGTATACTCGAAAGGGGTGGATATGCGTTCCCCAATACGGTCGGCAAGGGAACGGTCACGAAGTTCTATGAGTATTTCTTCACCCATCGTGCTTGGGGATGGTGGCGGAGGTGCCTGAGGTACTGCCAAGAAATGCTCCGATAGTGTACGCAGGGGAATAGGGATTGGGGATGGTGACGTCAATGAGAGGTTGGCAAAATTTGTGATTGGAGACCGTGGATCGGAGGTGGATCTCGTCCCAACCAACGGTGCAGGTGGTGTCAATAAAGGTTGGGTGGGGTTGGTTACTTCGTCGAAGGGTGGTGTAGTAGGTGAGGGTGTTCCCGTTCTGGTGGACTTGGGTGACAATGGCATAGTCATCTTTCTGTTCAGTATAGGTTGTGACAAGTGGGGGGAAGATATCTGGGGGAATGAGAGACATGTAGTGAGGTTTTGGTCACTGTTTTGCATGCTCTTTATACTGCTTGTTCCTCCAAATTTGGCTAAGAGTTCAGGGGCATGTAGGTCATCCACATTGACCCATGAGTCATGCGCGGGAGAGTATCCTTTCCATCTTACGAGATATTGTTTCTTCTTCCACTGCCCATATGTGTGTGCTTTGATTATCTGTTCCACTTCCCATTCTTCTTTGCCTTCAATGATATCAGGTGGTGGTTTGATAAAATTGGGGCCGTGCTGATCGGTTTCTTTATAGGGCGTAAGAAGGGAGGCGTGGAATATGTCATGTATTTTCCAGGTGGGTGGGAGGCTGAGTTTGTAAGTGACGTTTGATATTTTGGTGGCTACCATAAATGGTCCGTACCGCCTTGGTGCTAGCTTTGTGGTGATGTTGCTTGGTAATCTGAGGTTCGTTCCTTCAAGCCAAACTTTGGTTCCTATTTCGAATGGCGTAAACCTAGGGCGTTCTTTGATCCAAGATTCTTGCGCTTTACGTTGGGCTTCTTGAGCCGCATTCCTGGCTTCTTTGATTGCTGACAAACGTTGTTCGAATGTGGGGAGGTTCGATGATCTGGTTGGTTGATGAATCTGTGGTGTATATCCGATAAGGAGATCGAAAGGTGTTTTCTTCATGGTTGCTGAAGGCCATGAATTTTTTGTGTATTGGGCAAGTGGGAGCCATGCGTGCCAGTTGTTCTGTTGCGTTCCACAAAAGACTCGGAGGTATTGTTCTAAGGTCTGATTGGTTCTTTCGCTAGATCTGTCGGTCTGGGGGTGGTATGCTGTGCTCATGTTCTGTTTGATATGGAGAAGCTTACAAAGTTCCGCAGCAAACTTTGATGTGAAGCGAACATCGCGGTCCGATATGATTTTGCGGGGTATGCCGTAGTGCGGGGTTATGTGATTTAGGTACAGAAGCGCAACTCCTTCTGAGTTGATCGCCTCGTTGCAAGGGATAAAGATAGATGCTTTCGAGCAATCTGTGTCCGTGACCGTGAGAATGGTGTCGTATCCACCTGACTGTGGGAGTTTAGTGATGAAATCCATTGCAACTGTTTCAAAAGGTCGAGCGTTCTCTGCGGGGGTAATGGGGAACAGTGGTGGATGGGCAGGATGAGTGTTAACTTTTGTCATCTGGCAGGTAGCGCATCCTTTGATGTATTCAGTGACAAATGTTTTCATGTTTGGCCACCAGTAGTATTGCGAGAGGAGCTGCAGTGTCTTGGTAATTCCGGGATGGCCGGCCGTCACATGATCGTGGAAAAGGGAAATTACCCCCCTCCTAAGCGCGTTGTCTGCCATGACAACCAAGGTGGTCCCGTGATGCCAGCGGGTCCCGTCCAATAGGGTGAGGTTATGTAATGGTGCCCACCGCTTGAGTTCTGATTGGTGCGGATATTGCCCTGTTTTGACTTTGCTGTCCCAGTTGTCATGGATACTGTCTATGTCAAAGACGCGGATATGCGTCTCTTCTCCACCGGGCTGCCTGTCTCCAGGGTGACTCCCAACCATGGAGGTGTGTTGCTTGCAGAAATATTGGTCTGGCCATACGAGCACTTCGTCATTATCTGGGTTTGGTCCTTCATAATCTGGTCGCCTTGATAAGGCGTCTGCTCTGTTTGTTGCTCCAGGTTTGTATTCCAGTAAGATGTTGTATTGTTCGCGCTCAGGTATGTAACCAGCGATGCACGGGCCGATCTTCTGGGGGTCTCTATAGTAGCGTAGGTTGGCGTGATCTGTGTATACCAGGACAGGGATATGAGTTCCTTTGAGCAAGTGCGTCCAGCAGCGAAGTCCCCTTATGATGGCTAGGAATTCGCGGTCGTAGATAGGGTAGTTTTGCTCTGTTGTGGTGAATTTCTGGGAATGGAATCCCACTGGTCTGCGTGGTCCTGGTTTCTCTGTGCCGTTTGTGCGTGTAGTTGGCAGGTCTCTTTGGTATAAGATCACTCCTGTGCCGATCTGTGAAGCATCCACTTCTAGCTCAAATTGCCTAGAAGGGTCTGGTTTGACTAGTACTGGTGAGTTGGTTATGAGCGTGATTATTTCGTCTTGTGCTTTGCATTGTGCTGGCCCCCATTCGAATGGGATGTCCTTGCCTGTAAGCTTAGTGATAGGTGCAGCGATGATCGAGAAGTTCTTGCAGAACATTCTGTGGTACCCAGCGACGCCTAAGAATCCTCTGGCTTGTCTAAGATTGAGTATGTCACGTGGGTAGTCACGTAGTCCTGCAACTTTAGCCGGATCGATAGTGACGCCTTCTTTTGAGATTCTAACGCCGAGGAAGTCCATTTGTGATTGTAAGAAGACCGATTTTGACAATTTGAGGTGGAGTCCGTGCTTTGCAAGTAGATCGAATAGGAAATGGATGATCTCAATGTGTAGCACTAGGTCTTTGAGTAATGTGCCAATGCCGCAGTCGTCCATGTAGTTCTTGAATATTTCCCTGATGTTGTGTATGCCTTTCTTCTCGAAGTGCTTGTAGAGCTCTTCAAGGATACCGTTCATAAATCGTTGGAAGCTGGCCAGAGAGTTTGACATGCCGAAGAACATGACTTTTGGTTCGTAAAGGCCATGGCGCGTTTTGAATGCTCCCTTCCATTCATCGCCTTCCTTGATCCGGATGTTGTTATAGCCCCATCTGATGTCGAATTTGCTGAATACCTCCATCCCTTGCAGATCTTGAATGCACTGTGCAAGGTTTGGGAGTGGTGTGACGTCTTTGCGGGTAACAGCGTTGAGGGGCCTATAGTCGATGATATACTGGGTTTCCTTCGAGTCTTTCTTAGGGACGCTGAAGGTCGAAAAGCCGTAGGGAGAGTGGGATGGTACGATGTAGCCTTTTGCCAAGTTTTCATCCAGGAACTTGTCCTCCGCTTCCTGTTCTTTGCGGGACAAGGGGTAGACTTTGCAGTTAAAGCTGGCCGGTGCGGTGTCCATTAGTTCGATTTTGTGGTCTCCTTCTCCGCGTGAAGGCAGGAATTTGTTGGCCTCTTCATCCGAAAATAGTAGTGTGTGACGTTTGAATTCCTCCAGGAGGGTAACTTCCTCCTTTCCATGTTCCATTGCGTACTTATGGGCCATTTCAATTGCGTTATGCGTACGGTTGATTTCCGCCGGGCCTTCCTGTATTTCTACAGGAGTTACTCCCGACCGCGGAGTGCACTTTGTGCAAGCTATGGTGATGCGTTCTAGAAGTTTATGTTTGTATTCTTTGAGCTTCTGGAAGGTTTTGAGTTTAAGTGTTTCCATTTTGATTTGTGGTCCACGTAACTGAGCATTAGTCCAGTTGATATCTGGGGTGAAGGTGCGGAACCAGGGATAGCCTAAGATAAATCTGTCTCTGCCTAGATTCAAGACATAGAAGCATTGCCGCTCCTTTCGGTTTCCTTGTTTGACCATAAGGTCGCATGCGTGAGTGATGGTGCCATGATGGTTATTAGTCCCGTCCACGTTAAATACAGGTCTGGGGATGGTTAGTTTCTGAATTCCCAGCCTGAGCCTAGCGACAGTTTTGTAGTCGATGAAGTTTTCCGTAGCACCAGTGTCAAGTAGTGCTGTTTCTTCCGCTTGTCCTTGATAGTGTGATAGAACGAAATTGATTTGAATGTGGTTGAGTCGACTAATGTACACACTATTGAGACTGATGGCCCTAGCTACAGCGGCTAATTTAGGGCCCTTTAAAAACCCGATGGGGTGTTTCCTAAGATGGCATCCTCCAGAAAGGAGAGTTTAAATTCTTCATCCATGGCTTGGAATGCATCGCTTCTAATCATTTCGTTGACGAGCTTTGGGGTGATGTCATTTATGGTGATTTCTCTGGTGCGGGTCTGGTTACTGGTGTTAGCAGTGCTTCCGCTGCTCTGGGCGCAGTCCGCTTGTTTCTTGCGACAATCTCTGGCGTGGTGTCCTTTTTTGAAACAGTAGAAGCAGGAGTTGTTGGCTTGTAACTCTGCTTTCTTGGCTTCAGAAAGTTCTGGTCCTCTACCGGTAATGTTGGTAGCAATGGTAGTGTCAATATCTATATGGTGTCCTCCTTGGGATGTGGTGAGGCGTTGTCCTCCTCCTCCGCATGACTGCTGTTGTGGTCCACGGGTTCTCTGGCCAAGTGCGGCATAGTATCCTTGGCGTAAATTGGTTTTAAATTCTTGGGTGTGTTTCCATCTGAGGTTACAGGCACATGCAGCGTCTTCCCATGGCTGGAATGTGGCCCAGGGGTTCCTTGGGTTGTATCCTTGACTGTTTATTATGGCTGTGGTTAGACTGGTGGCAAGTCCCTTTTTGAACAAGTGGATGATGCCGTGTGAATTGATGTCTATTCCTGAGGCGGTGACGTATCTCTTGAATTCGGATATGAAGACGTCCAAGTTATCCTTCATTTTGAGGTTCTCCAGTTTCTGGTAGGCCTCTGCTTTGATGTTGGTGTTATAAAATGTGTCTTTGAACGCCTGTTCGAAGGTCATCCAGTGGATTTCTTCTGTGTCTGCGGTTCCTCCAGCAATGCATGCCTGAAGTTCCGTCATCTGTTGTTCCTTCCATGGGTCGACTAGAACTCTGCCCATGTAGGTAAGTGCCGTGGTGACGCGTGTGGCTGGGTTGCTCATAGCATCGTTGTTTCTGTTAGTGAACTTGAAGACGCTGAAGTTGACTAGGAAGTTGTGACTAGTGTCTCTGTCTCCACTGAAGTAGGGAGGTGAGGTGCCTTTGAGTCCACCATTGGATGATACTGCTGCGACTGTGACGGTTTGTCCTGTTCCTCCTATAGTGGCTGCTATGCTTGCTGCGCCTCCTGGTCCCGATCCTCCTGCTTGTCCTGACATGGTAGGTGGGATGTATGTGAGTGTGTTTGGTCCTGAGGTAGTGACGATTACTGGTGCACTTGGTGCGACTGGTTGAGCTGGGGGTAAGACTGGTGCGCTTGTAGACGCTACTGGGAGTGTGGATGCGATTGGTGCAATGTTGACGGGGATAGCAATGCCCTGAGTGGCTGCTGTTTCAATCTGGGGTAGGATAGGTGTCTGCGGAGTGAATGGATTCGCTCCCTGGAGTGTGGCGATGTGGTGAAGACCTCCTGCAAGTGTCTCTTCTGGGGGTGCTGGTGCGTGTTCTGGGTGATGTATAAAGAAGTCTGGGTGCTGGGAATCGTCGGTATTCCACCAGCCTAGTAGCCTATTTTCTTTGGGAACAAGAGCTTCTTTGGTAGTGTACCAGGTGCCATTTGTTTCTCTTCCGAGTTGTGTCCAGTTGTCTTCTCCGTTTGCTGTGATGAATTCTACAGCAAGTTTATCTGTGCCTGCGCTGATGTAATAGCCTGTGTCTGGGTTCGCTCTTCCCCTGAGTTTGGGATGTGATTCGAAATATGCCTGTCCTTTAACGTGGTTAGGGAGGTTGTCTGCTTGTCTTCTTTGTACGCGCTTGTGAGTGTCGTCTAATTCTCCAATGAGTTGTATACCCGCCAGGGTAGATGATGTCTGTGATGCTCTGCGGAGCCTAGGTGGTAAGCCTGACTTGTGTTAAGGGCCAAGGACCCTAAGGTGCGACGTGCACGGGTTTGTATAACAACGGCGGGACTTGTACTTCAAGGGATCACAGGTAGCGAATGCTGACCCTTGGATGCACTGGTATTACGGGTCTGCACGCGTGCAAGACACTAGTGGTGATAATGAAAGATGTAGAGAAGAGTCTCGACGATGTTCGAGACGACTTAGAAGGGATGCGGGCGAAAACTGAAAGCGCAGTGGAAGCTACAACACTTGGGATTAAACCAAGTCAGGCTTAAGGCCCAACTCTAGAATATAAGGTCGACTTATATACATCTGGGCAGCTGCCATGACTCGAGCCTAATACTACTAGTACCCGTACTAGTAAAGAGTCATCGTACAAAGTATGGAGTCATTCCGAGTCAAACTGACTCACGTGTGAGTCCTAGGATACGTGCTACTAGGTTGGAGTCAGTATGAGTCATGTGCATAGCCAAAGAGAATCACATGGTAAGAATGATAGGTAAGTGGTCAGGTGATAAGGTCATGTGATGGGAAAGTATTAGTAAGCAAAAATGAAATTTCGAGCCTCAAGAATGTAACAGAGAAAGTCTTGACAACTTCTTCACCAAATTCAAGCAACTTGCTCATGAAGCAGATGTTACCCTAAATGACAAGGGAACCATCGAAACCCTCAAACACGCTATGACTCAAGGACTCACCAGTGCCATCATTAATTCCCCCAACTTTGACCCCACCACTAAAGAACCCTGGACTTTCAAACAATGGGAAGAACAGGCCCACAAGTCCCATCTCAAATGGAAGGCGGCAGCTGAGTTCACCCAAAGACGTCAGGGACTCTTTCAAGCATTCAAACTTGCCCCTAAGCAGGTCAATAACCTGGGAAGAGGCGGTTACGGAAGGAACAACAACTGGAGGAACAAGAATGACTGACGCACCACCTCTCAAGAAGGATATCATATGGATGTCGACGCCGCAGTCACCTCAAACATCAACACTACCGCTGGTAGAGGACAACAGCACTCCGAAGCCAAGAAAGCGGAACTCATGTGAAGCAACTTGTGCTTCTACTGCAAAATCAAAGGACACCAAGCCAAGGATTGTCGCAAGAAATTAGCAGACCGTGGTAACTTCAGCGGTCGCTCCAAAGAAACTGTTCGAACAGGTGATACATCCACTATGCCAGACATTCAAGATCTTGACAATCTTGCTAACTACCTGAAGGAAAACATGGACTCCTTCGACGAAGAGACTAAACTAGACTTCATCAGGAAACTCATGCCAAAGGATTTTCCCAAGGCCCGAAACTAGCTGTCTTAGTTAGGGCTTTCCGACTCAATAGTGTGTTTATAAACAAAATGAATTCAATACAACTTAAAGTTCCAATCACACACTATCAAGGGACGGCAGAAGAAACAATCTTGCTTGACACTGGAGCAACAGAAAACTTTATCAATCAAACAACTATTGACAAACTTCGCTTAGGAACTAAGAGACTCCTTCTCCCACGACCAGTATACAACGTTGACGGAACTTTGAACCAATCTGGGACTATCACTAGGGCTTGCGACCTACTTGTCACTCAAGGAAACAAGAAAGAATGAACAAGGTTCTATGTCACGAATCTAGGTTGTGACCGGATGATATTTGGATATCCCTGGTTCAAAAAGTTCAAACCGGACATTGACTGGGAAACAGACAAACTCAGAGGACCAAAAATCCAAATCAAAACCCTACTACACGGCACCTTTCAATGTGAAAAAGCATGGCTCAAACAGAAGAACCAAGACAACAAAGACCTCATTCTGGAGGTGCAAACGTGCGCTCTATGGTCGGGAGTAACTCCCTCAGAAATGAGGGAAGGCCCAGTAGAAGTCAACCGCACACATACAGCAGTCGAAATGGCCCATAAGTACGCATCAGAACATGGGAAGGAGGAAGTCACCCTCCTGGAAGAATTCAAACATCATACGGCACTATTTTCGGATGAAGAGGCAAACAAGTTCCCGCCAGCTTGCAGAGACGGAGACCACAAAATCGTACTTATAGACACTGCCCCTACTTGCTTCAACTGCAAAGTCTACCCGCTCTCAAGAGATGAGCAGGAAGCAGAGAACAAATTCATCGACGAAAATCTGGAAAAAGGCTACATCGCACCATCGGACTCCCCCTACGGCTTCTCCACCTTCATGGTCCCCAAGAAAGACTTGAAGGAGAAGAGATATATCATCGACTATCGCCCCCTCAATGCAGTTACCCGAAAGGACGTCACCCCACTCCCCAATCTCAAACAATGTATCGAAAACTTGCAAGGAATGGAACTATTCAGCAAGTTTGACATCCGCTGGGGTTACAACAACATCCGCATACAGGAAGGCGATCAATGGAAGGCCGCATTCAAAACACGTCGGGGATTATTTGAACCCAAAGTCATGTTCTTTGGGATGAGTAACTCACCAGCCAGCTTCCAATGGTTCATGAACGGTATTCTTAAGGAACTATATGAACACTTCGAGAAGAAAGGCATACATGACATACGACGCATCCTCCAAAACTACATGGACCATTGTGGTATAGGCACCCTTCTCAAGGACTTCAAATTACATGTCAAAATCATCCACTTCCTATTCGACTTACTTGCACATCATGGCCTACACCTCAAACTGTCAAAATCCATCTTCATGCAGCCACAAATGGACTTCTTAGGCGTCCGGATCTCAAAAGAAGGAGCAACTGTCGACCCAGCTAAAGTCGCTGGACTTAGGGACTACCCACATGTACTCAAAGACAAATGACCAGTTTGTGGATTCCTAGGAGTCGCCGGATACCACCACATGTTCTGCCCTAACTTCAGTATCATCGCCGCACCTCTTACAGCACTTACCGGAAAGGACGTACCATTCAAATGGGGACCCAAACAAATCGAGGCCCAAGACAAACTTATCACCCTAATCACCAGTGCACCTATCCTAGCCAGACCAGACCCAGACAAACAATTTGAACTTGAAACCGACGCTTCACAAGTTGGTACAGGAGCAATACTTTACCAACGGGACCCCCCTATAACCAAACCAGACAGTACTCAGAAACCAGGACCACAACGACTGGTGGGATTCCATTCCCAGAAATTCATGCAAACCAAGCAAAACTACCCCATTTACAACCGTGAATTCCTTGGAGTTATGAGAGGACTTCACTGCTGGTCCCACTTACTCAAAGGCACAACCATCCCCATCCTGGTGTATACTGACCACACAAACCTTAGGTATTACAGAGAGCCCCGCAAAATTGGGCCACACATTGCTGGTTACTTACCAGAATGCGAGCAATATAACATCTTACTGGAGTACAAACCTGGGGCTACTAATCGAGCAGACGCACTATCTAGGTGACCCAACTATGAAGGACCAAACGAAATCAATGAAGATGTTACTGTATGGCCAGACCAATATTTCTGTGACCAGCACACTTCAATTTGCGTATTCAACATGGACAGCATAGAAGACAATTTGGACTCAAGAATCAAGCTAGCGCAATATCAACACCAGAAGACACTCAAACAATGGGCACCAACTCACAACCTATCCTTACTCGACGGCACTCACTGGTACCACAGAACAGCACTTGTTGTCGTGGCAGACAATGACCTTAGGAGGGGAGTAACATCCCTTTTTCACAACCACGAAACCACTGGACACACCAGAATTACCAAAACCCTCCAACTTATCGCACCTTACTACTGGTGGCCTGGAATGAAAATATTCATAACTGAGTATATCAAAGGCTGCGCTACCTGCCAAATGACTAAAGTCAACACTCATCCCGCTCATCCTCCTATGTTCCCTATCACCCCAACTGAAAACGCTTGTCCTTTCGAAACTGTCGCCATGGACTTTATCACCAAGCTACCCTTATCAGGAGGATACGATACCATCCTCACGATCACCAACACAGATTGCTCAAAACCATCTGTCTTTATCCCCTGTAATGAAACAATTGACTCTGAAGGAGTCGCTCTACTCTACCTGAACAATGTTATTCCTCACTACGGCATACCTCACAAGATAATCTCAGACCGTGATGTCCGCTTTGTATCCAAGTTCTCAATGGAACTATGTCACATCTTGAACATCCACCAAAACATCAGCACAGCTTATCACCCTCAGACAGATGGAGCCAGTGAATGAACCAACCAAACCCTTGAACAATACCTTCGCGTATTCTGTGGTACTCAGCAAAACAACTGGCATGCTTGGTTACCTCTTGCTCAGTATACCAAGAACTCCTGGCCCTCCGCTACAACCAAGAAAACACCATTCGACCTACTCATCGGCTACACCCCACAAGTACATCAACCCACCAGAAAGACAGACATCCCATCCCTTGAATAACAACTCTCAACTATCAACGAAGCTAGGAAAGCCACCCAAGAGGCACAACGTAAAGCGCAAGAATCCTGGATCAAAGAACATCCATGCCATTCACCATTCCCCGTCAAATCCAAAGTCTGGTTAGAAGGAACAAACCTACGACTCCCAAGTAACATCACACCCAAGTTATCACCAAGGAGATATGGACCTTTTGAGGTAGTCTCCCAAATATCCAAAGTCGCATACAAAATCAAGTTACCCCCTACCTGGAAGATCCATGATGTCTTCCATGCATCACTACTCATGCCATATAAAGAAACTGATCAACATGGACCCAACTTCCTGGAACCACCACCTGACATTCTAGAAGGTGAACTGGAATGGGAAGTCAAGCAAATACTCAAAGAAAGACTATTCGATCGATGGAAGAAGAAGCAATACCTTGTACACTGGAAAGGATACTCGCCAGCTTATGATTCCTGGGTTAACTCTGAGGATCTCCACGCTTCGGATCTACTAGCGGACTTTGAAAGTCAACCAAGCAGTATAAGAACCCTTGGAACCTCAGACGACCTTCTCTATCCCCAACTCCCATGTCCTCCATCCACCACAAACTCCCCAGCTCAGGATTCGCCACCTCTACCATCTTTACCTTGGGCACCGATGATGGAATCATCCTCATCCGCATGCATACTGACGACAATCAACTCCACTTCTTCAGAACCTTCATTCGACAAGGACACTTTGACGTTGGATACCACTGGACCACTTGGCGACCTAGAGAAAACTTCAACGCCATTGACATCGACCATGAGGCAATCGTGGTCCCAGTTAATAACGAAGACCCTGTCCTCAGGACCCACATCAATTTTGAAAGATTTCCATTCGCTCCCCATCCCCCTCGATATCAACCCCAACCCGCAACCCCCTTCAACATTGTTATCCCCACTAGCACTACTAGCGAAAGTAGCAGCAATGAAACAGTCACTACCCCTGAAGAAGCGGAAAACGTTCCACTTCACATCACCAATCCCGACCCCTCTACTCCTATCAAAGAAACAGAAGATGATAACCAGTCCGAACAGTACACTGACACCAGACTCCTCCCCTTAGACCACCTCCTCCATATCACTGAAGAAGAAGCGTGAGGAATGTATCAAAGACATGGTCTGACTTAGTGACAAGTGGACTCTCCTTAATAACCGATTCAAGAATACCTCAGTCACCAGAATGTTCAGGAAGAAAGACAGCAACACTACCCTCTATCTTTATCACTTCCACTGACAACTCTACAACATGGTTACAAAAGAAATCCTCCTAGCCATCGCAAAAGAAAAGAATCTTCAAAAGAGAACTACCCTCCCCTTCAGCACATTATCCCCTTATTATCAACTCTTGAAAGACCAAACATTCCTTGAAGGACTTCGAAACCTCCTCAAAGGACGCAAAAGAACTATGAGAAGCAAATCACCATCACCCTTATTCATACTCAGTCCAGGTCCCTCAGAAGGAACAAGAGGATCAACCACCGTCACTATCCCAGAACCACCGTCATCAGCCCCAGTCATCACACCACCACCTCATGTCGGACCAATACCAGTCATCCGACAATACATCCACCCGTCATCATCCTTACCCAAGGAGGTCATGCCATTACCACCAGTCGTACCAAGAGTACCATCACCACCTCTTGTGGACCCGTTGCCATTCGTCCAAGCACCTATCTACCCCAGTCCACCACCTGTGGAATTACCCCAAGTCGCATCAACACCACTCCCCCTAGTTCCCTGGGGATCACACCGACGCCAATACTCATCGATGGAACAATACGAATCACCAGTACTGATGAATGAAACACCTGACCTGGTCAACATACTCTTACCCCAGTCACTTACCCCGTCACCACCAATAAGAAATGCAACACCTATCATTCCACCACCATGAAATAGATCACTGACACCGGAAGATGTTCCGCTACCCCCAATCAGGCAAACTGCACCGTCTTCACTGGACCTTATTCCCCTACCATGGGACATCCCTCCTTTCCCAAGAATCACCCCAAAGCCGTCACCACCAGTTGCATCATCATTGCAACTCCTTTCTGAGTCACGAACCTCACCAGAACTCCCCCTTATCGTTTCAATGACTCCCAGTCGCACTACCCCTCTACTACCAAAGAACCCCCTCACAGAAAATGAACCATCAACCAATAGACCAACACCTCCTGAATGGAAACGAGTCCAATCGCTACTGGTTACAGGAAAGTGAAAGGAATTATCACCCGAAATGGAATCCTCACCACCAGTAGCCTCATTATCTCGGCTACCACGAATTCCACCCATTCGAACCACTCCATTACCCAAACACCCCCTTACAGAGGACAAACCATTGGTCAATAGGGAAGGACCACCTAGTTGGTCTCAGAAACAACCATCACCAATTATTGGGAAGCGACAGGAATCACCACGACATGTTGCAATGCCACTCAAACGTGAGCGAAGTGACCCAGAAACAGAAAGGTCAATGAGTCCTGAAGAGCAACCTACCCCTCCCGATTCACCTAAGAGCACAGCTCTATCGACACCCTCTAGTTTTGGACTTGTCGACCTCTATAGGACCCCAGTTCAAACAATCATTGAAGTTGAAGACAAACTCATGGAGGAAGGAGAAACAACTGACTCAGACTCATCAATGGAGGAAGGACAAATTGCAGATACAAGACAATCTACCCCTGATAGCATGGACATAGGGATACCTCGTGTACCCTCCGACTGGCTGAAACCATCTTCACCCTAGGTCGTGTGGTAACGACCACTCTAGGAAGGGCATCATGTTATGATCCTGGGCCCTACCCCCAATTTTCCACTATTTTCCACCATTTATTCTACGCTCTCAGTCACTCGTTCCCCACTCATTCCCTCACGCGCTGCTCGGACCGTCACCGAATCACCTGACAAGTCACCTGATGGATCACCTGACCATTCCGCAGTCAGATATCACATGCCATCACTCCACAGTCCGCAGCACTCCGCAGCGTCACCATTTAACCCATTATGAATTGCCAGCTCATTGCCATATCATGATAGACCGCCAGCTCATGATGGAGCTATACTTAGAACTGCCAGCTCATGATGAACCTTACTATACATGACAGTATTATTCTGTGACTCCTGTGACCCGTTACTTCTCACTTGTATATAAGCGCTTGTACTTTTAGCAGTTAGGCCCTAAGCCTAACTTGGTTTTCAATCCAAGACTTGTAGCTTCCACCCAGGACTCTCAGAGTCAAACAGCCCAAACCCTCAGTCATTTCAAAGCACTCCTTTGAAGCTCTCCCCTCTACTTTTATCAGAACACTCAGGAGTAGTGTTGCCATGGCTCGGCTAGGAGCCGACCTCCAAGCCGGAGCTGGTTGCTTATGGCGGCCCGGCTGACACAGCCAATCCTGGGAAAAGGTCAGCCATGGTAGTCGACAACTCGACTCAAGTCGCGACCAGGGGTCGACCTGAAGTCGACCATAACCGCTTACCGCTGTGGGCACCTGCCCAGTGCTCTTCTGCCTCATGGAAACGCACTCACCCTGCTCCGTTCAGCCAGCACACCACCAGAAGTCCAAGCGGGCGTCATTGCAGCCTCGCAGGTCTCACGACCCGCTGCTCGCATGTGTGTCAGCCGTGACGTCGCAAGGTCTCGACGAACAACGCTGCACCCAGCGCCTGCATCCACCACACCCCGACCTCTTTGACCCCTGTGGATGGGAAAGGTGTGACAATGCCGACGAGGAGCTCGGTCGAATAGGTGAGTCGCTTCCCCCCCCTTCTTCTGTGCCACACCCTACCGCGCACCCCCACGCTCTTCGCGTCCGACTTGCCCGAAGCATTAAAAAGACCACCGCTCCTTCTTTCATACCATCTCACCACCATCCCGCTCCTCCAGCACGGAGACGCATCGACACAACAAATGGGGCCACACTGCATCATCGCCCCCATTCATGCTGGCTGAGTCATTTCTTCCTGCTCACCTGTACGTTTTTCACTCGCTTTTTTTCCCCTGGTCGTCCCCCATTGCTCCTCTGCCTCTTGCATGCAGTTCCACCTATTATCCGCCCAATTCAGCCACCACCGACCCCCTTCTTCAACCCACACAGAGACTATTGCCGCGCTGG